>ERZ1643250.2495-NODE-2495-length-13804-cov-5.313405_pt1 | contig 13804 bp, 14 predicted proteins | sample MGYA00579262_ERZ1643250 | MGnify/ENA primary metagenome ERZ1643250 (study PRJEB29033, sample SAMEA4952265) | chicken gut metagenome | biome: Broiler Chicken; feature: Gastrointestinal Tract; material: Caecum | place: Ireland | collected 2018 | study: Broiler...
TTTTACTGACGGTTTTCACGCTTCACCGCCTCCTCTTCGTGTTTGCCTCGCAGCTGACCGCAGGAGGCCTCTATGTCGGAACCCAGCGTCCGGCGGACGGTGACGGGGATTCCGTGATTTTCCAGAATCCCGCTGAACCGGCGCAGGCGGTCCTGGGTGCTTTTTTGATAATTGGCGCCGGTCACGTCGTTGACCGGAATCAGGTTCACATGGCACAGCATCCCTTTCAGCCGCCGGGCCAGCTCCTGGGCACAGGCGTCGGTGTCATTGACGCCACGGATCATGGCATATTCAAAGGAAATGCGGCGATGGGTGGTTTCCGCATAATACCGGCAGGCTTTCAGCAGCGCTTCCACATTCCATTTCCGGTTTACCGGCATGGTACGGGAACGGATCTGGTCATTGGGGGCATGGAGGGAAACCGACAGGGTGACCTGCAATTTTTTGTCTGCCAGATCATAGATCTTATCCACCAGTCCGCAGGTGGACAGGGAGATGTGGCGGGCGCCGATGTTCATGCCCTCGTCGGAGGAAACCAGTTCCAGGAACCGCAGGACATTTTCGTAGTTGTCCAGAGGTTCTCCCATTCCCATGAGCACAATATTGGAAACCTTGCAGCCGGAGTCCTTCTGGGCGGCCTGAATCTGGGCCAGCATTTCCGAAGGGGTCAGGTCCCGGAACCAGCCGCCCTGACCGGTAGCACAGAAGGTACAGCCCATTTTGCAGCCTGCCTGGGTGGAAATACATATCGAATAGCCGTGATGGTATTCCATCAGCACCGACTCCACATACTGACCGTCGGCAAAGCGAAACAGGTATTTCCTGGTATTATCATACCGTGAAACCCGCTTTTTTTCAATATTTGCTACAGATATGTAATATTTTTCGCTCAGTTTTTGCCGCAGATCCCGGGAAAGGTCGGACATTTCCTCAAAGGATTCCACGCCCCGGTGCAGCCAGCGGTATACCTGCAAGCTCCGGAAGGCGGGCAGTCCTTCTTCCTGAAAGGCTGCTTTGATCTCGGCCAGCGTCATGGATTTGATATCGGTTTTCAAGCTCTTCTCTCCTTACTATGCCTGCTGTTTTTCAAATACCGCCACAAAAAAGCCGTCTGTCCCGCAGGAAAAAGGCGTCATGGTCAGCTGGTGCTCCGGTTCCGTGATACAGCGGCCCATTCCCTCGGGAATCCAGACGGGAATCGGGGTGAATTCCGGATGGTTTTTCAGGAAATCCTCTGCTACTTCCCCGTTTTCATGGGGATTCAGGGTACAGGTGGAGTACACCAGCCGTCCGCCGGGCTTCACCAGCTTTGCCGACTCCTGCAGAATCCGTTTCTGCAATCCCGGCAGTTCTTCCAGACTTTCGGGCTTTTTGTAGCGGATTTCCGGCTTGCGGCGCAGAATGCCCAGACCGGAACAGGGCGCATCACAGAACACCACGTCTGCCGGTTCCGGAGAAAAAGCGGGGGTTTCCGCGTTCCGCACAGCGGCCTGCACACAGGTGAGCTCCAGACGCTCTGCGCCGGAACGGATCAGCCCGACCTTTCCTTTATAAAGGTCGTAGGCGAAGAGGGTTCCCTGATTTTCCATCCACTCTCCGGCGGTAAAGGTTTTTCCGCCCGGAGCGGCGCACACGTCCACTACCTGCATTCCGGGACGAAGAGCGCCCTGCAAAACGCACACCTGAGAGGAAAGATCCTGCACATGGAACCAGCCCTGCTGATACAGCGGATGCTCCGCCACAGAGCCGGTGTGCTCCAGCCGCACTGCACCGGGAACGGCTTCCACCGGCGTGACCTTCATGCCGGTTTCGGCAGCTTTTTCTATAAAATCCTCCACACTGCCCCGCAGAGGGTTCACCCGGCCATAGAGGAAGGGCTGATGGGTCAGGGATTCCAGCAGATGGTGGCAGAAGTCCTCGCCATAGGCTTTCTGCCAGAAGGTGATCCAGTGGGCGGGACAGCTGTACCGGACGGCGAGACCCTCCACACCCGTTTCCGGCCAGGGCAGCGTTTCCCGGTGGCGGAGGAAATTCCGCAGCACACCGTTGACAAACCCGGAAGCGCTGCTCTTCCCTGCCTGCCGGCAGGCTTTTACCGCTTCATTGACAGCGGCGGAATCGGGAATTTTATCCATGTACAACAGTTGATACACGGCCAGCCGCAGCAGTTCCCGGACAGGGGCGTCCAGCTTTTCCACCGGCTTTTTGGAAAAACGGTTCAGCGCCCAGTCAATGGCGATGCGCTTTTCCAGCACGCCATAAAACAGGGCGGAAGCCAGTGCAGCCTCCCGGGGCGGCAGTGCCATCTGGCGGATGGTTTTATCAATGACGATATTGGAATAGCCTTCGCTCTCCTCCACCTGTAAAAGCGCCTGTAATGCGGCGGCGCGTGCATCCTGTTTCATCAGGAACGATCCCTCCTGTTTCCTGCAATGGTCAGATAGTACAGCACCGACAGCAGTGCGGTAAAAGCGGCGGCCAGATAAGTAAGAGCAGCAGCGCGGAGTACTTTTTTCGCGCCTTTCAGCTCCTCTTCATTCAGCAGGTTGCCCTGTTCCAGTGCGCGGATGGCCCGGGCGCTGGCGTTGAACTCCACCGGAAGGGTCACAACCTGGAACAGCACCACCAGACAGTACAGGGCGATGCCCAGATAGATGACAAAATCGTACTGCACCGGCAGCAGGAAACCGATGAGAATCAGGGGAGTTGCCAGATTGGCGCCAAAATTGGTGATGGGCACCAGCGCACTTCTCAGCCGAATGGGCCAATAACCGGTATGGTGCTGCACGGCGTGACCGGCTTCATGAGCGGCGACGCCCACCGCCGCGATGGTGGCCTGATTGTACACGCCGTCGGACAGGGCAATTACATTGGAGCGGGGGTCAAAATGGTCGGTGAGATTTCCCCGGATATGCTCGAAGCGGATGCCCGGCACCTGATTGCCCCAGAGCACCTGTTCGGCAGCCATGGCGCCGGTCAGGCCCCGGCGGTTCAGAACCTTGGAATATTTGGCAAAGGTGGTTTTCACCATCATCTGTGCAATAAAGGACAGAAGGATGGCAGGAAGCATAAACGCCAGATATTGAAAGTTAAAATACATATACGGCATAATATAACTCCTTTAGTGGTAATGAGGGGCCAATGATGGCTGCCCCTACAACTCCATCAAAATTGAGCGCAGACAGTGTCTGTCGCTATTTTATCCCAAAACGGTATTTTTATCCAGCGGATGACCGAGCAGGAACGCTTTACCCGCCATGCGCTTGCTGTTTTCCGGCTGCACTGTGACAAGCCGGACAGCTCCGCTTCCGCAATAAACGAAAAACTCGCCGTTTTCCGAAAAGGCCTTGCCCGGCTCCCCGTTTTTCTCCGGGAAAACCTCCGTTTCCAGCACCTTCATCCGCTTACCCCGGTAAAAAGTGTGGGCAGTGGGCCAGGGGGACAGGCCGCGGACTTTGTTATGGACTTCCCGTGCAGAGGCCTTCCAGTCAATGGCGGAAAGCTCCTTGGAGAGCATGGGGGCATGGGTGGCTTCTGCTTCGTTCTGCGGGATGGACACCAGAACGCCTTCTTCCAGCCCGTGAATGGTTTTCAACAGCAGTCCGGCGCCCATGTCCTTCAGTCGGTCGAACAGCTCCCCGGAAGTCTCGTTTTCCGGGATAGGGGTTTCTGCCGTGAGCAGAATATCGCCGGTGTCCATTCCCTCTGCCATGAACATGGTGGTGACGCCGGTCTTTTCATCGCCGTTGAGCACTGCCCACGGAATCGGCGCAGCGCCCCGGTATTTGGGCAGCAGGGAGCCGTGTACATTGACACAGCCCATGGGCGGCAGTTCGAGGATTTCCTTGGGCAGCAGCTTGCCGTAGGCCACCACCGCAATCAGGTCGGGGTTCAGTTCTTTCAGAATTTCATAGGCTTCCCCGGTGCGAAGGGTGGCGGGCTGATACACCGGCAGGTTGTATTGCAGCGCCAGCTCCTTCACCGGCGGCGGGGTCAGGGTATAGCCTCTGCCCTTGGGCTTATCCGGCTGGGTGAACACGCCGCACACTTCCTGACCGTCATCCAGCAGAGCCTGTAAACAGGGAACCGCAAAATCCGGTGTTCCCATAAACACGATTCTCATGGGACAGCCTCCTTTCAGCCTTCCAGTTCCTCGCGGGAAAGCATCCGGCTGGCACGGGAGGTGAACAGCACGCCTTCCAGATGGTCCAGCTCATGGCAGAAAGCCCGGGCCAGCAGGCCCTCGCCCTCTTTTTCATACCAGTTGCCGTGGCGGTCCTGCGCGCGGACTTTCACGCGCATGGGACGCTCCACCAGTCCGTACTGGCCGGGATTGGACAGGCAGCCCTCCGCGTCGGTCTGGGTTTCCTTGCTGGTTTCCAGAATTTCCGGATTAATCAGTTCCAGCAGGCCCTCGCCCACGTCGATGATGACCACCCGGCGGAGAATGCCCACCTGGGGTGCGGCAAGGCCCACGCCGTCTGCCTGATACAGGGTGTCGGCCATATCATCCAGCAGAGTAGCCAGCTTCCGGTCGAACTTATCAACGGGACGGCACTTCTTGTTCAGCACGTCGTCCCCGAACTTTACAATATTACGGATTGCCATATTGATTCACTCCTTATAAGATACTGTCCGGATTGCAGTCGGCAAAGGCCGTGACCCGGGCAAATTCCTTTTGTTTCGCAAATTCCAGCAGCAGCCGGGACACCATTTCCCGGAGGCGGCGGGTATTCCGGCATTTGATGATGAGCTTATACCGATACTTGCCGCTCACCTTTGCCACGGAAGCCGGTGAGGGACGCAGCACCCGCAGCGGCAGGTCGCTGTATTCCTGCGCCGCCAGCTGCTGCAACCTGCCAAGCATCCAGCGGCTGCCCGCCTGTACGGCTTCTTCCCGCTCCCCCACAAATCCGAATACCAGAATATCGGAAAAGGGCGGGTAGAGCATGGCCCGTCGGAACCGGATTTCACTTTGATAAAAAGCGTCGTAGTCCTGCCGGGCCGCCAGACGGAAGGTGGGGTTTTCCGGGGTAAAGGTCTGGATGATGGCCGTCCCCGGGTATTTTCCCCGGCCGGAACGGCCTACCACCTGGGTGAGCAGGTCAAAGGCCCGCTCGTTGCTGCGGAAATCATCATTATACAGCATCTGGTCAGCGTTGAGCACGCCTACCAGCGTCACGTTTTCAAAATCAAGCCCTTTGGCCACCATCTGGGTGCCCACAATTACGTCATACTCCCCCCGGGCAAAGGCGCTGAGCTTCTTTTCATAAGCGTTCCGGGCAAGGGTACTGTCCGCGTCCAATCGGAGAATGGAAGCGTCGGGAAGCAATTCCTGCAGGGATTCCTCCGCGCGCTGGGTTCCGGAACCGGAGTAACGCACCTGTTTTTCGTGGCAATAGGGGCATTCTTCGGGAATAGGGATGGAATAGCCGCAGTAATGGCACACCAGCCGGTGGTTGGCGGTGTGATAGGTCATGGAGATGCTGCAATGGGGACAGGTGATGGCCTCTCCGCAGCCTTTGCAGGAAGCAAAAGTATGATAGCCCCGGCGGTTCAGCAGCAGAATGGACTGCCGTCCTTCCGCCAGATTTTGCTGAAGGGCGTTCATCAGCGGCGTGCTGAGAAGGGAAGTGTTCCCCTTTTCCACCTCTTCATTCATGTCCACCACCTGCACCTGGGGCAGCTGCGCCGCACCGTACCGGGCTGTCAGGCCGTTAAGGGTATAGCGCTGGTTTTGCGCCAGAAAAAAGCTCTCCACCGACGGGGTGGCAGAAGCCAATACGCACAGTCCCTTGTGCCACGCGCACCGGAACCTGGCCGCGTCCCGGGCATGATATCGGGGGGAGGATTCGGATTTATAAGTATATTCCTGCTCCTCGTCCAGAATCACCAGCCCCAGATCCCGGAAGGGCGCAAACACCGCCGAACGGGTCCCCACGGCAATGGTGGCTTTTCCGTCCCGGATGCGCTTCCACTCGTCCAGACGCTCGCCCAGAGACAGGCCGCTGTGAAAAACAGCCACGCCCTTTCCATACCGGCGCTGGAACAGGGAAATGGTCTGGGGCGTCAGGGAAATTTCCGGCACCATGACGATGACGCCCCGGCCCTGCCGGTGCACCTCATCCATCAGGCGCATGAAAACCTGCGTTTTGCCGCTGCCGGTTACACCGTACAGCAGGGAAACGCCCCCCTCCCCTTTCTGATACTGGGACAGCAGCCGCTCATAGGCCCGCTGCTGTTCCTCTGTCAGCCGGATGTCCCGGGGCGGTTCCGCCTGTGCGTGCTGGCTGGCGCTGCGGTAAACTTCCTGTTCAAAAAGCTCCGCGCCGCCTTTTTTCACCAGTGCTGTCACCACGGCCGGGGTCACGCCGGTAAAATAGCAGACCTCCCGGACGGAAACGGGGCCGGCCTCCACCAGAACCCGGTACACTTCCTGCTGGCGGGGGCTGAGCTTGACCCCTTCGGGCAGCTCCTCCACGGCCCGCACCATCCGCACGGATGCGTCGCCGATCTGCCGTTCCATTTCACTGGACAGGGTGATGGCGCCCATTTTTTCCAGACCGGCAAGGTCCGGCGAGTCTTCCGACAGGCCGCACTTTGCCAGAAAAGCGCCCAGTTCCGGCGGTTTCCGGCAGCTGCGCAGACGGGCCAGAATCTGCCGCTGTACCTCACTGAGCCGCTCTCCGTCAAAATCGGTGAAGGACGGGGACAGGGAAATTTTCCGGGCAAGGCGCAGATTCAGCCCGGCGGGCAAAAACAGCTTGACCGCCTCAAAGAGGGTACAGAAATACCGCTCTTTCAGCCAGACCACCATTTTGAGAAATTCCTCGCTGAGCAGCGGGCGGTCGTCCAGCACTGCCTGGATTTTCTTGATTTTCTCAAATTCCGGCTCGCCGGCCAGAGAGAGAATCATGCCCAGACGGCTTTTTCCACTGGCCCCAAAGGGAACCAGCACCCGGCAGCCGGGCAGCGCTCTGGTTTCCAGCTCCTCTGGAATTTCGTAATCGAAAGCCTTATCAAAGTGATAGGCGGTATTTTCCACCGCCACCTTTGCGGTCCGCACCCTGTGTCACCTGCCTGTTTCTGGGGATAAATGAAAACCCCTGCGAATGGCTCCGCAGGGGTTCTGCCGGTTTTTTACCGGAAAACTGCTTGCCGGATAAAGCTTATTCCTCAATCTCCCCGGCGGGTTCTGCCGCTTCAGCAGCTTCCTCAGCAGGCACTTCCTCAGCGGTTTCCGGCTGAGCGTCCTGCATTTCTTCCTCTTCCTCATCCTCCAGCTCGCTGGGGTCCGGCTCTATAATAGAGCAGCGGTGGTTCACGAAATCGCGAACCGCCAGCTCCACAGGCTTGAGCACCAGGGGCGTCTCGCTGTCCAGCGCTTCCTGGGTGATTTCCCGGGCGCGCTTGGCAACGGCAACCACCAGAGAATAACGGCTGCTGTGAGGACAGTCAATAATATTAGCAGAAGGCTTAAGCATCAATCAACACCCTTTCCACAATCGAACTCACGCGGATAAAGCGATGCTTTTCCGCAGCAATAATGGTTTTGATTTCTTCCACAGCTTTGTCCACTGTGTCGTTGACGATGACATAGTCATAGTCCTCGGCGCAGTGCACCTCCTGACGGGCAGCTTCCAGACGGGCGTTGACTACGGCGTCGTCTTCGGTGCTGCGGCCGCGCAGACGGTTTTCCAGCTCCCGCATGGAAGGGGGCAGAATGAAAATGCTCACGCACTCGGGCATGATTTCCTTCACCTGTGCGCCGCCCTGCACGTCGATTTCCAGAATGACGTTCTGGCCGTCTTCCAGCCAGCTCTCCACCGGGCCCTTGGGGGTGCCGTAGCAGTTGCCCACATACTCGGCATGTTCCAGCATTTCGCCGTTTTTCACCAGATCGTCAAACTCCTCCCGGCTCAGGAAGAAGTAGTCCTCACCGTCGGTCTCACCGGGGCGGGGTGCGCGGGTGGTGGCGGAAACCGACAGCTTCAGGCTGCGGTCATCGTCCATCAAACGCTTGATAATCGTGCCTTTTCCGGCTCCGGAGGGAGCGGAAAGCACCAGCAGAAGTCCTCTGTTCATTCGTCGTCAAGCTCCTCGTCTGTAATATCGTCATCGCGGTCGTTGAGGCGGTTCGCCACGGTCTCCGGCTGTACAGCCGAAAGCACCACATGGTCGCTGTCCGTCACAATCACCGCGCGGGTGCGCCGTCCATAGGTTGCATCGATGAGCGTTCCACGCTCTTTGGCATCCTGAATAATGCGCTTGATGGGCGCAGATTCGGGACTGACAATGGCCACCAGCCGATTGGCGGAAACCATGTTGCCAAAACCGATGTTGATCAGCTTCATTCTGTCGTCCTCCTGTGGGAATTTATTCAATGTTCTGAATCTGTTCCCGAATTTTCTCAATCTCCGCCTTGATATCCACTACCAGATAGGCAATTTTGGAGTCCACGGCTTTGGAGCCGATGGTGTTGGCTTCCCGGTTCATTTCCTGAACCAGAAAATCCAGCTTGCGGCCGATGGGAGCATCGGTTTTCATCATTTCCTCCATCTGGCGGAAATGGCTGCGCAGACGCACGGTTTCCTCCGCCACAGCCACCTTGTCGGCGAAAATCGCCGTTTCCGTCAGCAGCCGCTGTTCGTCCACGGTATTGTCCCCCAGCAGCTCCTGAATTTTCTGGCGCAGACGCTCCTGATATTCCGCCACCGTCTGGGGAGAACGGGTTTCGATTTCGTCCACCAGCTTCATGATGGTACCGGCACGGCTGAGCACATCGGCACGGAGACGCTCGCCCTCGGCTTCCCGCATGGCGAGAAAGTTTTTCAGCGCTTCTTTCGCTGCCTGCTGCACGCTGTTCCACACGGCTTCCTCATCCTCCGGCGCTTTATGGACGGAGAAAATATCCGAGTACCGGGAAACAGTGGAAACAGAAATGTCGTCCCGCAGGCCATAGCGTTCTGCAAGCTCCCGAAGGGCCTGCACATAGCCCTCCGCCAGCGAATGGTTGACCAGCACCTGGGTCTGGGCCGATTCCAGCGCTTCTACGGAAATGTAGGCATCCACCTTGCCGCGGGTAATCCGTCCCTGCAAAAAGGACTTGAGCTTTTCTTCCAGAAAAGAATAGCCCCGGGTAGTGCGGCAGGAAAATTCAAAATAGCGGTGGTTCACCGATTTGATCTCTACGGTTACCGCCCGGCCGTCCACGATCTGTTCGCTGCGGCCGTATCCTGTCATACTGCGTATCATCCGCTCATCTCAATTCTCTTTGTAAATTCAACCTGTCAATCCGTCAACAGGTCACAAAACAGCAATTCTATTTTACCATCCCCACCACCGTATTGCAACCTTACACGGCGAATTTTAAAAAACCTCACAAAAATCCGACACAAATTCCTCATAAAATCAGCCAAGGGCTGCCCCCCGTCTCCGTTTTTTCGGAAACACAGCGGACAGCCCCTGAATCTTTTACGGAATTTACTGTACACGAAACTGCCGGCCAATCCTTCAGCCGGAAATTTCACGCGTCGTCAGGCAAAGGCCTTAGACGGGATGCACATTGGCAGCAGCGTCGGCATGCTTGCCGTCGATGCCGTACTTTGCGTCGCGGCGCTTCTTGAAGAAGTCGGTTGCCACCTTGGGGAACTGAGCATAGGACAGCACGTCCTCCTCCTGCTCCACCCACTCGGCGCACTCCTTGCGGAGGGTCTCCAGCTCGGGCTCCAGCAGGTCTGCCGGACGGCAGGTGATGGGCTTCTCGTCGCCGATGATCTTCTTCTGGAACTCGGGATCGATCGGCACAGGAGTGGTGCCGTACTTACCGGCTACCAGGCCCTTGAACTCGTTGGTGCACATCTTGTAGCGCTCGCCGGTGATAACGTTGAACACAGCCTGGGTGCCCACGATCTGAGAGGTCGGGGTAACCAGCGGCGGATAACCAGCGTCCTTACGCACACGAGGCACTTCTTCCAGCACAGCGGTGAGCTGGTCGGCCTTGCCGGCCTGCTTCAGCTGAGACAGCAGGTTGGACAGCATGCCGCCGGGCACCTGATAGATCAGAGCCTTGGCGTCGGTTGCCAGCATCTTGGGATCCAGCAGGCCTTCCTTGATGTACTTCTCACGCAGGGTCATGAAGTACTCGCGGACTTCGCTGAGGGCCACCAGGTCCAGACCGGTGTCGTACTCGGTGCCCTTGAGGGCTGCAACCATGGACTCGGTGGGCGCATGGGAAGTACCCAGTGCCAGAGGAGACATGGCGGTATCAATCATATCGGCGCCGGCTTCGATGCCCTTGAGCAGGCACATGGAGGCCAGACCGGAGGTGTAGTGGGTGTGGATCTGCACGGGAATCTTCACGGCAGCCTTAATCGCCTTGACCAGTGCTTCGGTCTCATAGGGAGTCAGCAGAGCAGCCATATCCTTAATGCAGATGGAGTCTGCGCCGGCGCTCTCGATGGTCTTGGCATAGTTCACATAGTACTCGTGGGTGAACACGGGGCCGGTGGTGTAGGAAATGGCGACCTGAGCATGTGCGCCTTCCTTCTTGGCGGCCTTAATAGCAACTTCCAGATTCTTGATGTCGTTCAGAGCATCAAAAATACGGATGATGTCAATACCGTTTGCCACGGAGCGCTGGACAAAGTACTCCAGCACGTCGTCGGCATAGTGACGATAGCCCAGCATATTCTGGCCGCGGAACAGCATCTGCAGCTTGGTGTTGGGGCACATCTTGCGGATGGTGCGCAGGCGCTCCCACGGATCTTCGTTCAGAAAACGCAGGCAGGAGTCAAAAGTTGCGCCGCCCCAGCATTCCAGAGAATAGAAGCCGATCTTGTCCATTTTGTCCAGAATCGGAACCATATCGCTGAGGGGCATACGGGTAGCCAGCAGGGACTGGTGTGCGTCACGGAGGACGGTCTCGGTAATGAGAATTTTCTTAGCCATGATGCAGTACCCCCTTACTGGAGGGAAACGATGGCAGCGCCGGTATCAACGCTCTCACCCTTGTTCACATGGACAGCAGCCACGGTAGCATCGTGGGGAGCCATGATCTCGTTTTCCATCTTCATAGCTTCCAGAATGGCCAGAACATCGCCCTTCTTCACGCTGTCGCCAGCCTTCACGTTGACGGACAGGATGGTGCCGGGCATGGGAGCGGCCACGACTTCAGCGTCACCAGCGGGAGCGGGAGCAGCAGCAGGAGCCGGAGCAGCAGGGGCAGCAGCAGGAGCGGGAGCTGCGGCCGGAGCCGGAGCAGCAGCGGGAGCGGCAGCCACGGGAGCTGCGCCGTTGACTTCTTCCACCTGAACGTTATAGGCAACGCCGTTTACGGTAATCTTGAGATTTTTCATAAGGTAATCTTCCTCCTGTTAGTGTTTCCAATATCTGAACCGGGATTACAGCTGGATGTTGGCGTGCTTCTTGGGCAGACGGCTTACACGCTTGCCGGTGAGCATGTCCAGGTTGGCAACCACCTTGCCGCGGGTCTCGGACGGCTCGATGATATCCTCGATAAAGCCGTCGGCAGCCGCCTTGAAGGGGGTGCATTCGGTCTCAGCATACTCCTTGATGAGCTTCTTGCGGTCTTCCACCGGGTTTTCGGAACCAGCCAGACGGTCGTTCCATGCGAACATGGCGCCGGTCTCAGGAGCCAGCGGGGAAACCACTGCGCAGGGCCATGCCAGGGAAACATCGGCGTTGGCGCCGCGGCCTGCCACTGCGATATAAACAGCGCCGTATGCGCTGCCGGTAATCACGGCAACCTTTGCGCAGGTTGCTTCGGAATAAGCGTTGGAGAGCTTCGCGGCCTCACGGACGGAAGCAAACCTGGTGGCGTTGACAACGCTGACCACCGGAATGGCGAAAGCGTCGCACATGCGCACAAAGCGGGCAGCCTTTGCGCAGGAGTCGGCGTCGATTTCCTTCTCATAGCCAACCAGACCCACGGTTGCGCCGGAAACCTGTGCCAGACCAGCCACGGTATTCTCGCCGAAGCCCTTCTGCAGCTCGATGAAGCTGGCATCGTCAGCCACAGCAGCGATCACGTCGGCAACGGAAGAAGAGCAGCTCAGAGCGGCTGCGGTGTTCTCGCCGAACATATCGGTGATGGGGGCACCGGAGAGGTTGTTGGAGGGGAGCGCGGTAATCAGTGCGCGAACGGTGCTGATGGCCTCCTCTTCATTCTGGGCAGCCACATGGCACACGCCTGCCTTGACGGCATCTTCCGGAGAAGCGCCGGAGCCGCTGGTCTCCAGGGTCAGTTCGCCCTTGTCGGACATTACGACCAGATCAGCGTTAGCGGCGATCATAGCGGAAACGCCGATGCAGGGTCCCAGCACCAGTGCGATCTGAGGTACAACGCCGGAGAGGTTGTTGCTGTGCAGCAGCACCTCGCCATAGGCAGCCAGCATGCCGGCGCCCTCGTCCAGACGGCCGCCGATGGAATCATAGATTCCGATGACCGGTGCGCCGGTCTTTACTGCCATCTCATATACCTTTTTAATCTTGGAAGCCTGCGCCTTGGACATTGCGCCGCCGCAGATGTCGGGATTCTGTGCAAACACATAGGCGGGGCATCCTTCGATTGTTCCAAAACCAGCTGCAGCCTCTGCAAAGCCGTCACCGGATTTTGCATAGGAATCGATCTCATTGAAGGTTCCCTCGTCAAACAACCGGGCAATACGACTGTATGCACCGGTGTTCTTCAGTGCGTCACGAGAAGCCCGCAGCATTTCATTGCCTGCGCTCATTATTGTTCCTCCATTTCTCGCTTTAAAGTCAAGACAGCAGCCCGGAAAACCGGGATACTGCCCCAAGGACAATGTGCAGAGCACAAGTCCTGAATCATTACAATACGAAAAATATTATACTCCGTTCGCCGGAGATTGACAAGTATTTTGTGAAAAAATTAGCAAATTGCCGTGGTGTCCGGAAATTTGGGACCGGTGTATTTGACAATGGTGCTCAAGTCTGTCTCTGCGCCCGTTTCCCCGGGAGTAAAGCCCCGCAGCCGGAGAAATTCGTTCCAGGCCGGTTCCAGAGAACGGATTTTGTATGCGCCCACGGCTGCCCCATAGGAAGCGGCGGCGCGCATCAGGCTGTCTGCAATAAAGACGCTTTCACCGCTGAGGGCTTCCGGCTGTGCGCCGGGTACTTCCATGTGAAGCATCCGCAGCACCGAATGGATGATTTCCACGGCCACCCAGCCCAGCTCCTCTTTCCCGTCGCTCATCATCAGCACCCGGGCGTTATCCTCTGTTTTTTCCGAAAGGCCGTCCAGCAGGCTTTTTTCCCTTTCCCGGTCTTCCATTGGAAGAATGGTCAGCATAGCCCTTTCCCCCTTTCTGTGCGGCACGTCTGGCAGCGGCAGCTTTTTCCGACTGCTCGTTCCGGTTCCGACGCTCCGCCTTTGCGGAAGAAGCGGTCAGGCTCCGCAGCTCTTCTTTGGTCAGCTCCCGGTACTGGCCCGGCTGGAGCATCCCCAGCTTGACCGGCCCGATGGCGACACGCTTCAGGCGGGCCACTTCCAGTCCCAGCTGTTCGCACATATTGCGGATCTGACGGTTGCGGCCTTCGTGGAGGATGATTTCCAGCACGACCCGGCCGGGACGCTGTTCCAGCACCTTGACACCGGCGGGAGCGGTTTTTCTTCCGTCAATGACCATACCCACGGACATCTGGGTCAGCTGATCCTCGGTGACGCCGGGACGGACGGTAACCCGGTAGACTTTCGGAACATGGCGGGAGGGGTGGGTCATGGCGTTGGCAAACGCGCCATCATTGGTCATCAGCAGCAGGC
>ERZ1643250.2498-NODE-2498-length-13790-cov-6.863487_pt1 | contig 13790 bp, 7 predicted proteins | sample MGYA00579262_ERZ1643250 | MGnify/ENA primary metagenome ERZ1643250 (study PRJEB29033, sample SAMEA4952265) | chicken gut metagenome | biome: Broiler Chicken; feature: Gastrointestinal Tract; material: Caecum | place: Ireland | collected 2018 | study: Broiler...
GATTTTAGATAGTCATATCCCTCTGTTTTATATCATAGGATTAGGGCGTCAAAAACCTCTTCTGGAATTATATTTTGTACATTTTGCCAAGTATAGAAAAAAGAGAGGCTTTTGCGGTATTGCAGCAAAATAAAGGAAAAAAATAACCAGGGGTCTTTAACGACTGCTGGTTAAAATTTGTGAGAGGAGACAGCTATGACAAAGATTGATATTATTTCCGGTTTTTTAGGGGCCGGTAAGACTACACTAATCAAAAAACTGTTAAAAGAAGCTTTTTCAGGAGAGCAGGTAGTTCTGATTGAAAATGAGTTCGGTGAAATCGGCATTGACGGCGGCTTTCTCAAAGAGGCAGGGATTCAGATTCGGGAGATGAATTCCGGCTGTATCTGCTGTTCTCTGGTGGGAGATTTCGGAGCTTCCCTGAAAGAAGTGGTAGATACGTACCATCCGGATCGGATTTTAATTGAGCCATCCGGAGTGGGAAAGTTATCTGACGTAATCAAGGCGGTACAGGGCGTGCAGAATGAAGTGGAAATCACTCTGAACAGCTATACCACCATGGTGGATGTGAAAAAATGCAAAATGTATATCCGCAACTTCGGGGAATTTTTCAACAACCAGGTAGAGTATGCGGGAGCGATTATTTTAAGCCGTACGGATCTTGTGGACGAAGAAAAGGCCCAGCAGTGTATGGAACTGTTAAGAAGCATAAATCCGAAGGCTGCCATTATTACCACTCCCATCGAAAATTTAACGGGTAAAAAGATTCTGGAAGTCATGGAAAACCCGGTTTCCCTGGAGCAGGAGCTTCTGGAAGAAGAAGTATGCCCGGAATGCGGCCATATCCACGGCCATGATCACCATCATGACCATGAACATGGTCCGCACCATGAGCATGACCACCACCATGACCACGAGCATGGTCCGCACCATGAGCATGACCATCACCATGACCACGATTGTCATCATGATCACCATCATGGCCATCATCATGCAGACGAGGTCTTTACAAGCTGGGGCAGAGAAACAACGAAAAAGTTTGAGAAGGAAGAAATAGAGAAAAAACTGGAACTCCTGTCAGCTTCTGAAGAGTTCGGCATGATTCTGCGGGCCAAAGGAATGCTTTCCGATTCCCAGGGAGAATGGACCTATTTTGATATGGTTCCGGGAGAAGTGGAAATCCGGACAGGCGCTCCGGACTATACAGGCCGTATTTGTGTCATCGGGTCAAAACTGAAAGAAGAGAAACTGGCAGAGTTATTTGGAGTATAAGGAGGAGAAAAATGGACGAAATCCGTGTTCCCATTTATTTTATTACGGGCTTTTTAGAGAGCGGAAAGACCTCTTTTCTGAAGTTCACTCTGGAGCAGGACTATTTTTGCATAGAGGGAAGAACCCTGCTGATTTTATGTGAGGAAGGGGAAGTGGAATACGATCCTTCGGTCCTGGAAGTGTCAGACACCGTAGTGGAGATTATCGAAAAGGAAGAAGACCTGACGCCTGAGAGACTACAGGCCATGGACATTCTTCATAATCCGGAAAGAGTGATTATAGAATATAATGGAATGTGGCTGGCCAGTAAGTTTGAACAGATGCAGCTTCCCCAGGGATGGGGAATTGCCCAGCATATTACTATTGTGGACGCCAGCACCTATTCTGTCTATATGAATAATATGAAATCCCAGTTTATGGATATGGTCCGTAATGCGGAAATGATTGTATTTAACCGATGCAAAGAGGGGGATCCTCTGGCTTCTTACCGCAGAGGTATTAAGGTAGCCAATCAGAAAGCAGAGATCATTTTCGAGGACGACGAAGGAGAGATTGAGGATATTTTCGGAGACGGAATGCCCTTCGATCTGGAGGCGGACGTGATTGAGATATTACCGGAAGATTATGGAATCTGGTTTGTGGATACGATGGATCATCCGGAACGTTATGTGGATAAAACAGTAAAATTCAAAGGACGGGTGTTGAAACCCAAAGCCATGCAGGCCAAATGCTTCGTACCGGGAAGAACGGCCATGACCTGCTGTGCAGACGATACCACGTTTCTGGGCTATATCTGCAAAAGCGGGTATGCGCCCAAGCTGCAGGAAGGGCAGTGGGTGGAAGTTACCGCCCGGATAAAGGTGGAGCAGCAGGCCGCCTACCGGGGCAAAGGGATCGTTCTTTATGCTGAACATGTACAGCCCTGCGATCCCCTGCCGGAGGAAATGGTATATTTTAATTAACGGAGGAAAACATGTATTTGATTGCAGGACTGGGAAATCCAGGAAAACAGTATGAAAAGACCAGACACAATATGGGATTCGACGCCATCGACGAACTGGTGGATCGCCGTCAGATTCCCGGAGGCTGGGTGAAGTTTAACGCCATGTACGGAAAGGGAGTTCTGGAAGGAGAAAAAGTGATTCTGGCAAAACCCCTGTCCTACATGAATTTAAGCGGAGGCCCGGTGAAAGCCCTGGCAGATTACTTTAAAGTTTCCTACGAGCAGGAACTGATCGTCATTTATGACGACATTGATCTGGAACCGGGAATGATAAGAATCAAAAAGCAGGGCAGCGCAGGAGGTCACAACGGAATTAAAGATCTGATCCGGCAGCTTGGCACCCAGAAATTTATCCGGATAAAGGTGGGCGTAGGGGCGAAGCCCAAAGGATGGGATTTGGCCGATTATGTGCTGGGGCGTTTTTCCACCGAAGAGAGGAAACTGGTGGATAACGCCATAGAGAGAGCCTGCGATGCGGTGGAAATGATTTTAAAAGACGGTGTGGACGCGGCTATGAACCAGTATAACCGGAAACAGGAAGGATAGCGGGGAAAGAATATGAAAGCATTTGTCCAACCATTACAAAGGCTGGCGGAATATGAAGAATTGCAGGAAACATTAAAAAAGAATCAGGCAATGGTACAGATTACCGGATGTATGGAATCCCAGAAAGCCCATTTAGCGTATGGACTTTCTGGGCTTTTCAAACGCCGTCTGCTGATTGCAGAAAATGAGCAGCGGGCCAAAGAGCTGTATGAAGACTATCGTTTTTATGAACCTTCCGCCCTTTTTTATCCCGCCAAGGATCTGCTGTTTTTTCAGGCGGATATTCATGGAAATCTGCTGCTGAAACAGAGAATGAGGGCTGTGAAAGCCCTGTTGGAAGAAGAATCGGCAACTATCATTACCAGTATTGACGGATGTATGGATTACCTGATGCCCCTGGAAGAGATAAGCCGGGAAAGAATTGCTGTTTCCTCCGGCGGCATCATCAATCTTCAGGAACTGGAACAGCGCCTGTCCCAAATGGGATATGAACGGGCGGCGCAGGTTGAGGTGTCAGGACAGTTCTCTGTCAGGGGAGGAATTATTGACATTTATCCTCTGACCGAAGATGCGCCCTGGAGGATTGAACTGTGGGACGATGAAGTAGATTCTATCCGCAGTTTTGATGTGGAAAGCCAGCGTTCTCTGCAGAATCTGGAAGAGATTTTAATCTATCCTGCCTGTGAAAAAATCTCTGAGGAGGGAATGGTTTCCTTTCTGGAATATTTTCCGCCGGAGGAGTCCCTGATTTTTCTGGATGAGCCCGGAAGAATTAAGGAACAGGCAATTGCCGTACAAGAGGAACTGGAGGACAGTCTGGCTCACCGGGAGGAGAAAGGCGAATCCAGAGGACTGCGGGCTCTTTTCTGTGAGTTTACAGAGGTGCAGAAACAGATACTCAGAAGAAAGAGTGCGGCTTTATCCACTCTGGACGCCATCTCCGGAGACTGGAAGGTAAAGAAACGGTTCCATTTCCAGATTAAATCTGTAAACTCTTACAATAACAGTTTTGAGCTTCTGGTCAAAGACTTAAAGCAGCTAAAGAAAGACGGATATGCCGTAATTCTTCTGTCCGGATCCCGCACCAGAGCCCGGCGTCTGGCGAAGGATTTGCTGGAGCAGAATCTGACAGCCTTTTACAGTGAAGACTACGGCCGGATCGTAAATGCGGGAGAGATTATGGTGGTGTACGGACACGCCAGAAAAGGATTCGAATATCCCCTGGTAAAGTTTGTGGTAATCACCGATACAGACATATTCGGAAAAGAGCAGAAGAAGAAACGGAAGAAGAAAGAATACAGCGGGAAGAAAATCCAGGACTTTGCAGAGCTGTCCGTGGGGGACTATGTGGTTCACGAAAAGCACGGGCTGGGGATCTACCGGGGAATTGAAAAGGTAGAGGTGGAACGGGTAGTAAAGGACTATATTAAGATTGAATACCAGGGAGGAAGCAATCTTTATATTCTGGCTACCCAGTTGGATATGCTGCAGAAATATGCAGGAGCGGACGCCCAGAAGCCACGGCTGAACCGTCTGGGAGGACAGGAATGGAATAAGACGAAAACCCGGGTACGGGGAGCAGTAAAAAATATCGCCAAAGATCTGGTGGCCCTGTATGCTGCCCGGCAGGAAACGGACGGATATGCCTACGGGCCGGATACGGTGTGGCAGAAAGAGTTTGAAGAGATGTTTCCCTATGAGGAAACAGAAGATCAGCTTGCAGCCATTGAAGACACCAAACGGGATATGGAAAGTCACAGGATCATGGATCGGCTTATCTGCGGCGATGTGGGATACGGAAAAACCGAGGTAGCCCTGCGGGCAGCCTTTAAGGCCATTCAGGAAGGCAGACAGGTGGTCTATCTGGTACCTACCACGATCCTGGCGCAGCAGCATTACAATACCTTTATGCAGAGAATGAAAGACTTCCCGGTAAGGGTGGATCTCCTGTGCAGATTCCGGACGGCTGCCGAACAGAAGAAAACCCTGGAAGATTTGAAAAAAGGATGGGTGGATGTGGTTATCGGAACCCACCGGGTGCTGTCCAAGGATGTGACATTTAAAAATCTGGGACTTCTGATTGTAGATGAGGAGCAGCGGTTCGGAGTGGGGCATAAGGAAAAAATCAAACAGTTAAAGCACAACGTGGACGTGCTCACACTGACCGCCACACCCATTCCCCGTACCCTGCACATGAGTCTTATCGGAATCCGGGATATGAGCGTTCTGGAAGAGCCGCCCATGGACCGGATGCCCATTCAGACGTATGTTATGGAGTATGAAGAAGAAACTGTGCGGGAAGCCGTAAAAAGGGAATTAAACCGGGGCGGTCAGGTCTATTACGTCTATAACCGGGTAAACGACATTGCAGATGTGAGCGGACGGATTGCCAGACTGGTTCCGGAAGCGAAAGTAGCTTTCGCCCACGGCCAGATGAGCGAAAAAGAGCTGGAAAAAGTGATGTATCAGTTTATTAACGGAGAAGTGGATGTGCTGGTATCCACAACGATTATAGAAACGGGCCTGGACATCTCCAATGTAAATACCATGATTATCCACGACTCGGATCGCTACGGACTGTCTCAGCTCTATCAGCTCCGGGGACGGATCGGCCGTTCCAACCGGACGGCGTATGCCTTTTTAATGTACCGGAGAAACCAGGTATTAAAAGAAACGGCGGAGAAGCGTCTGGCGGCCATCCGGGAGTTTACCGATCTGGGCAGCGGTTTTAAAATTGCCATGCGGGATCTGGAAATCCGGGGCGCAGGGAATCTGCTGGGTGCAGAACAGCATGGCCATATGGAGGCGGTGGGTTATGATTTATACTGCAAGATGTTAAGCGAGGCGGTTAAAGAAGCGAAGGGCCAGGTTGTTATGGAGGATTTTGAGACCACCATTGATCTGGACATCGACGCCTTTATTCCCGATTCCTACATCGGCAACGAGTTTCAGAAGCTGGATATTTATAAACGGATTGCGGGAATTGAAAATGAAGAAGAGTATGAAGACATGCTGGAAGAACTACTGGATCGTTTCGGCGATCCGCCGAAACCGGTAATGAACCTGATGGGAATCGCCAATCTGAAAGCCCTGGCCCATAAAGCTTATATTACAGAAATTAAACAGTTGGGAAAAACGGTGAAGATTACCCTTTACGAAAAGGCAAAGATTAATCCTCAGGGGATTCCCAGGGTTCTGGCAGCCCATAGACGGGGCCTGAGTTTCCGGGCAGAAGACCCCCCTTGTTTCTTCTATGAGGGACAGGCAAAAGATTTGAATGGAATTTTGTGTTTAATTGATGAAATTTACAGATTTACCTTGCCCTGAGGCCAGAAAAAGATTATACTCATAGAAGCGGCGTATGCCTGGGGAAAAGGCATAGCCAAAGAATTAAGATATACAGGTAACGGAGGACAAAATGAGAAATTACACCAAAAGGATTGCATTGGGAGTACTTGCCGGAACACTGTGTCTGGGAACGATGACCGGATGCTCAGAAGAATTAGATGGAACTAAGACAGTAGCAACTGTAAACGGAGAAGAAATTCCCATGGGAATTGTCAGCTTCATGGCCCGTTATCAGCAGGCTCAGACAGCAATGATGTATGAGCAGTACGGCCTGGGAAGCACAAACGGTATGTGGGAAACCGTAGCAGATGAAGAATCCGGGGAAACCTACGGAGAGCAGGCAGTGGATCAGATTCTGGAACAGATTGAGCTGATGTATATCATGCGGGATAAGGCAGAGGAATACGAAGTGACCTTATCGGAAGATGATCAGGCGAAGATTCAGGACGCTGCCAGTGAATTCATGGAAAACAATACAGAAGAAACCATTGCAGAAATCGGCGTTACCCAGGAGCAGGTAGAAGAGCTTCTGGAGCTTACCACCTATAACGATCGTATGTATAATCCCATTGTAGAGGAAGCAGAGATTGAAATTACCGATGAGGAAGCCAACCAGTCAACAGTAACGTATATCACTGTAACTCCGGAAGTGGAAGAAGACGCTGAGGAAGCAACAGAAGAAGAGAAAGCGGCTAAGAAAGCAGAAGCGGAAGAAATGCTGCAGCAGGTACAGTCTGCTCCGGAAGGAGATATGCAGGCAGTAGCCGAGCTGGTTGACGCAGATAATGCCTCTGCCACCACTTTGTCTTATACATCCAGCGGAGAAGACGAAACAGACACCGTACCTCAGGAAGTGATAGACGCAGTAAAAGATCTCCAGGACGGCCAGGTCGCAGACGCAGTTATTGAGGGAGATAATGCTTATTATGTGGCCAGAATGGATCAGGTACTGGATGAAGAGGCCACAGAGAATAAAAAAGAAACCCTGACCAACGATAAGAAACAGGAATACTATACAGAGACAACAGAAAAGTGGATGGAAGAAGCAGAGATTGAAGTAGACGAAAAGGTAAAAGAGACTTTAACAATCACAGACAACCACAGCTTTGTATTTAAGACAGAGGAAGCAGAAACTGCAACCGGTTCGGCAGTAGACACCGCAACGGGATCCGCAGTAGAAGCCGAATAATATCTCAAAGAGAACGAACAGGGGCTGCCCGGAATTTTTCCGGGCGGCTTTTTTTCGTAAAGAGAGGGTGAAATCGTAAAAAAACAAACTTGTATCTAAAAAAAACAACTTGCAGAGCCGCGGAGGACAAAATCAGTAAAAAGACATACATGATTAATAAAAAAAAGTAAGGAAATAAAAGGGGGTTAGTTGTATAATAGATACACCGAAGAAACGAGAAATTATCTGAAAAGGAGGGATCGAAAACGCAATAATTTACAGCAAAAGGAGGTAAAAAATGAAAAGGAAAAAAAGTAAAATTCTTGTAGGAACACTGATTGCCAGCATGGTTGTAACTTCCGCACCGGTCATGGCAGCAGCGCCTTCGAATCTGGTGCTGGAAGAAGAAACAGGGGAAGAACTGGGTACCTTAAGCCAGGATCCTGAAGAAGAGAGCGCACTGTTGGAAGAAGAACAGGAACTGGAAGAAGAGTCCACAAATACGGTTTTAGAAGATGAAACGAATTCGGGTGCACAGGGAGCGCCGGCAGCTTTGTCAGCCGATGAGCTGGAAGCAGCCAAGATCTTAGAACTGGATTTTGAAAATTCACAATTAACAGATAATACCGGGACAGTAACTCCCACATTTATAGAAACCAACGGAACCCCTGAGTTTGTAGAAGGCCATGAGGAAGGAACCACCGGTATTCAGTTAAACGGGGGAGCCATTGACCTGGGTGCGGGAACGGAACTGCAGTCTCAGGATCTGACCATTTCCTTCTGGGCGAAAGCGCCGGAAGGGGGATATAGTGGGGAACAGATTCTGTTCTGGTGTAAAGACCAGGCTAACTGGCGTGCAGACGGATGGTACCTTACCTTAAATATGGACGGAGCTGTCAATATGATGGCAGGAGGCTACTACCGCGGATCAGCAGGAACTACCGCCGATTTCTTCCCGGAAGGAGAATGGGTGCATGCAGTAGTTGTTTACGACAGCACAGCAAAAACCTTTACCTTCTATAAAGAAGGACATAAACAGGAAACGGTTATGAGAGAAACAGAAGGGGACGGAGTTATCACCCCTACAGACTGCAATAAATATATCGGACAGAGCGGTTACGACATCAGCAATATGGACGGAGCTCTGGATGACATTACCGTATATAATGCAGCAGCCACCCAGGAACAGGTAGAAGAGATGTTCGGCATTACCCAGGAGGATAAACTGCAGGAAGCAGTGGATGCCCTGACCCTGCCGGATGACGGAACCTTCTACTATGACGCCACACTCCAGACAAAGGGACTGAATAACAGTACCATTCAGTGGAAACTGGACGGCGGAGACGGCGCCGTAACCTTAGAAGACGGCCAGAAACTGAAAGTCACCAGAGGAAGCGAAGCAGTCAGCGCAGAACTGACAGCCACTCTGACTCTGGGAGCTGCAACAGCAGAAAAAACATTTACCATTACCATTCCTGAAAAACACAGAGATTCCGTAGCGAAATCCGTGACTTTCAATAACGTGAAAATTCAGGATGAATTCTGGTCTGCAAAACAGAAACAGATTATCTGTAAAGTTATTGAAACAGGTATTGAAAATGTAGAAAGCGCCACAGGAGGGCTTCCGAACCTGAAAAATGCGACCCTGAAAAACCAGGGAGAGGAGGCTGATATTTTCCGTGGTGATTACTGCTTCATGGATACCGACCCCTATAAGATGATGGAAGCCATGAGTTACGCCCTTCAGATCGATCCCGCAGGAGATGAGGAAATCATTGCTCAGCAGGAAAGACTGAGGGAAAAATTAAACGAGTGGATTCCTTATGTGGAAGGCGCACAGGAGAAATATGTGGACGACGAGGGAAATCCGGTAGATAATGAAGAGTTGGATCAGTATGACGGTTATCTGGATACGTTCTTTACTCTGGACTCCTTTGGACCGGAGAAGAGAATGACAGATTTTGCCCAGCATGAGTTATACTGCTTCGGCCATTTCTATGAAGCAGCCGTGGCTTATACACGTGCAACCAACTATGAAGATTTAAGATTATTTAAAGTGGCAGTCAGAAATGCCGATATGGTAAACCGCCTCTTCGGAAAAGGCAAATGGGAATCCTATCCGGGACACCAGGAAATTGAGCTTGCCCTGGTAAAACTGGCTCAGGTATGCGAAGAAGTGGGAACTGTAGACGGAGAAGATTATGCATCCAGATCCACCGATTATCTGAACGTGGCAAAATTCTTCCTGGATCAGAGAGGGCAGGGAATGAACCACGGCGGATGCTATGACAGTTTTGATATTAATTACCGTCAGGATCAGGCTCCGGTGCAGGATCAGAGAGAAGCCGTGGGACATGCGGTAAGAGCTATGTACATGTATTCCGGTATGACAGACATCCAGACCATCATGGACAGCGATACCTATGATACTTCCCTTCACGCAATCTGGGACGACTTACAGACCAAGACTTACGTAACAGGAGGAATCGGTTCCTCCGGCGGAGGCTCCTCCTCTGAAGGATTCGGAAGTTCCTGGTATCTGCCCAATAATGCAGCTTATGCAGAAACCTGTGCAAATATCGGAAGCATGATGTGGGGCAACCGTATGAACCTGCTGTACGGAGACAGTACATACATTGATACAGTGGAAACTGCTTTATACAACAGTGTCATTTCCGGAGTAAATTTTGAAGGAGATGAATTCTTCTACTCCAATCCTATGAGCAGTGACAGCAATCAGCACCGTTCTGCATGGTTTGGCTGTGCCTGCTGTCCGCCAAACCTGATGAGGACCATCGCATCCTTAGGCGGATATATCTATGCACAGGATGATTCCGGATTAACGGTGAACCTGTATATTGGAAACCAGGCAGACGTAACCATCGGCTCAAATGCAGTAGAAGTAGCAATCGATTCTGAAATGCCGTGGTACGGAAATGCGAAATTAACGGTAAATAAAGCAGACGGCAGCGAATTTGCCATGAAATTAAGAGTACCGGGATGGGCAGATTCCGGAAAGAATACAGTAAAAGTAAACGGACAGGAAGTTTCCTGTGACGAAGAAAATCTGGAAGACGGCTATGTGGTAATCTCCCGTGCATGGCAGCCAGGAGATGAAGTAGAGATTGAATTCCCGATGACCACAGAAAAATATCATTCTGACGAACGTGTAGTTACCAACCAGGGACTGGCAGCAGTCAAGAGAGGTCCGGTTGTTTACGCAGCAGAAGGAATTGATAATCCGGATTTAACACAGGCATTCTTAGGTGATGAATCTTCTTTCACAGAAGAAGTGGTTGACAATGTATTAACCAATGGAGACAGCGGTGAAGATGTATACGGCGTGAAGAAGGGTATGATCATTCATGCAGACGCCTTTACCCTGACAGGCGGCCAAAAGAACGATACAGAACTTACTTTCATTCGTTATTATGCATGGAATAACAGAGGTTACGATACCATGCGCGTCTACGTAAAAGACGGAGATGAACTGGATGAAAGCAGCCTGATCGCCATGGATGCAACAGTAGATTCCATCTACTATAATCCAAGCTACAATCAGAATGATAAGATTAACGACGGAGATACCTCCACCTTCTGGTGCTGCTGGAAACAGAATGAAGTTCTTGCCAATCCATGGGTAAGCTATTCCTTTGAGAGACCGATCGTTGTAAGAAGCTGTATTGTCAACTGGTATGACGACGGCGGCGGAGCTCAGGTACCCCAGGGACTGAAGATTGAATATCTCAATGAGGAAGGCGAATGGACAGAAGTTACACCGACAGAAGCTTACGACACCTTTACACAGGACGTAGATAATGTATATCCTTTTGAAGAAGTAACCACAACAGGACTTCGTCTGACCATGGACAACGGCGGCAGAGCCTCTGTGGCTATCCGTGAATGGAAACTGGATGCAGAATATGTACCGGCCACTCCGGAAGAGAACTTCCAGGATACAATCACAGAAGTAACAGCCTCTGTAAAAGATGAAAATCAGGTTCTTGTAGAATGGAACCAGGTAGAAAATGCTAACAGCTATGTAGTTTACCGGAAAGCTTCCGGTGAAGAATCCTTCAGCCAGATTGGGGTTGTGGGAAAAGATGTCCTTTCCTATGTAGATAAAGACGTACAGCCGTCAGAAACCTATTATTATACGGTAAAAGGCTTCTGGGAAGCTGACGGCGAAGGAATTTCCACGAAGTATCCCACAGACGTATCAGTTACGGTACCGGGAGATGTGGACGCATTCCAGAAAATCATGCCGGAAGTAACTGCACAGGCAGAGGAAAACGGAAACGTGACGGTAAACTGGGAAACCATTAAGGATGCTAAGAGCTACCGCATCTACCGCAAAGAAGCGGGCGGAGCCTTTAAAGGAATTGCCAATGTGGGAGCTGACGCCGCTTCTTATGTGGACGAAACAGCGAAATCCGGCACCACCTATTACTATACAGTGAAAGGTTTCTGGCTGGAAAATGCACAGGGAGCCAGCACCTTATACCCCACAGACGTACAGGTAACCACTCCGGTGAATGCAGAAGACTTTGCACAGGTAATGCCTGAGGTAAGCGCAAAAGTAAACAGCGATCAGACGGTTACTGTAAGCTGGAAAGAAATCCCGGGAGCTGAGAGCTATCGGATTTACAGGAAAACAGCAGGAGGAGCCTTCGCAGGACTGGCAAACGCAGCAGCAGGAGAAACCTCCTATACAGATGTAAAAGCACAGCCGGGAGAAACTTACTATTATACAGTAAAAGGATTTATGGAAGAAAACGCAGCAGGAACAGCAACCGGTTATCCGAAAGATGTAACCGTGAAGATTCCGGTTGACACCTTAAAGACGCCGGCAGTCTCCACCCGTTCCGTAAACTACTGCACCGTAGAAGTAAGCTGGAACAAAGTAGCGGGGGCAGATAAATACGTGATCTACCGGAAAGAAGCAAAAGCAGGCACTTCCTTTGCATCCATCGCAACCGTAAACGGCGGTACCCTGAAATTCCGTGACCAAAGAGCGAAGATGGGCGTTAATTACTATTATACCGTGAAGGCATTTGCCGGATCTTCCTACAGTGATTATCAGAAGAATATCACAGGTATGGCAGTACCGTCCGCACCGTCTGTACAGACCGTAGGAAACAGCAGGGGAGTAACTGTAAGCTGGACAGGTTCCAAAGCAGGAGCCAGTGAATTTGCAGACGGCTACCGGGTATTCAGAAAGACCATCGGCGGAAGCTGGAAGACCATCGGAACCGTAGGAGCAAATACGAGAAGCTTTACAGACACCACAGGAACAAAGGGCGTTACTTATGCCTATACCGTACGTGCTTATGTAAAACAGAGTGACGGAACCAACTTATGGGGAAGCTACAATACACAGGGCGTACAGGACGTGAGAAAATAGAGAGAACAGAAATAGAAAAACGGGGCCGCTGCCATCTGGCAGCGGTCCCGTTTATGTAAAAAGAAAAGATTAATAGTTTTCCACTTTGCGTTCAAAGTAAGCACGTGGATGAGCGCAGACAGGGCAAACCTCAGGAGCTTCCTCAGCTTCATGAACATATCCGCAGTTGCGGCATTTCCAGCCTAAAGGAGCGTCGCCTTTGAAGGTGTTTCCTGCTTTATAGGATTCCAGAAGTTTGCGGTAACGTTTTTCGTGAGCGGCCTCCACTCTGGCAACTCCCTCGAATTTAACTGCCAGCTCTTCGAAACCTTCTTCGCGGGCTTCTCTTGCCATTCTGGCATACATATCCGTCCACTCATAGTTTTCGCCTGCAGCAGCATCTTCCAGGTTCTGTTCCACATCATGGATTCCGTGGAATTCTTTAAACCACATTTTTGCATGTTCTTTTTCCTGGTCGGCAGTCTCCAGATATAAAGCGGCTAACTGCTCATATCCGGCTTTCTTAGCCTGAGATGCATAATAGGTATATTTATTTCTTGCCTGAGATTCTCCGGCAAAAGCGTCCATTAAGTTTTTCTCTGTTTTCGTTCCGGCATATTTAGACATAGTCATCCTCCTTATTTGTAAAAAAGAGGCTGTGCAATTCAGAAATCTTTAGAATGAAAAATTTCCCTGCAGCAGCCTCCTTCCTAAAAGTTTCTCTGATTTAGAAAAGAATCAATTATTCACCGAAGTATCTCTTTAACAGTCCGGCGAATGCTTTTCCGTGACGGGCTTCGTCTCTTGCCATTTCATGTACAGTGTCATGGATAGCATCCAGATTAGCAGCTTTTGCACGTTTTGCTAAATCGAATTTACCGGCAGTAGCGCCGTTTTCAGCAGCAACTCTCATTTCCAGGTTCTTCTTTGTGCTGTCAGTTACTACTTCGCCTAATAACTCAGCAAATTTTGCAGCATGCTCTGCTTCTTCGTAAGCAGCTTTTTCCCAGTATAATCCGATTTCCGGATATCCTTCTCTGTGAGCAACTCTTGCCATAGCCAGGTACATA
>ERZ1643250.2500-NODE-2500-length-13781-cov-5.327699_pt1 | contig 13781 bp, 9 predicted proteins | sample MGYA00579262_ERZ1643250 | MGnify/ENA primary metagenome ERZ1643250 (study PRJEB29033, sample SAMEA4952265) | chicken gut metagenome | biome: Broiler Chicken; feature: Gastrointestinal Tract; material: Caecum | place: Ireland | collected 2018 | study: Broiler...
ATTGCGTGAATTAAGTCATGAAATTGAACAGTTGCAAACGGCGGTCGATACTCAGCACCGGCAAGCAGATCAAGCAAAGCAGGCGGCTCAAACCGCACAAGCCGAACAACAACGCATTGAAGAACAAAAAGTTCAGGCGCAGCAAGATCTTCAAAGTGCCACGATTGAAAATATCAATAAGCTGAGTCAGAAAATCAGCAATAAGCAAAATGATATTTTGATCGATCGGCAACGAATCGATGAATTAAAAGATGCAAAGGACACGGGCAAACGTTCAGCGGAAGATGAAGCCCAAATCAAGCGGCTGAATGAACAGCAAAAAGCCCTTGAAGAAACGCAGGCTGAAGTTCAAAAGAACGTTGATGGAGCAAACCAAATCGTTCAGCGCGAAGTTCAGGCAGTTGAAAAGGCAAAGGTTGCAATCAGCGACGCGGCTGATCAAGATGTTCAGCAGGCACGGGAAAAACTTCAAACGAAGCAGATCGATTTAAATACTGCCCGGTATAATTTACGGGGAGCTGAACGGAAATTGGCGGATGTGAAGGAAAATCTAACGGAAGTCAAAAATCAAACAAGTCTTCTTCAAGGTGACGCAACTGCGACCCTTCAAGCTACAAAAGAAAAGTTAGCGAACGATGAGCAGCTTTTGGTTGATTACCAAAATCGGTTAGCGGTTCTCCAAAATGCGAATAACCGGATGCAAAGTTTGCGGGCTGAATTACGGCGGGCAAAGGAAGCTGTTCAACGCGAAACCCGGAAACGTGAAAATATCCAACAAGAGTTAGCCGAAAAGATCAACCAGTTAACGGTGGCGAAACGCAAAGGATTGGATTGCCAACAAGAAATCGAAGAATTACAGCGCAAATTACGGACAGCGCCGCAACCTGAAATTCAAAAGCCGGCAGTCTTGAACCAGCGATTGCCTCAAGTGGGCGAAAATCATCATGGAACTTCAAAGCGGCCATCTTTGTTAAAAGTTGCCGCATTGACGGTTTCAGAAATCCTTACCCGGCTTGATTTCGGCCATCATAAAAAGCGCAAGCAATAGGAAAGAGAAGTTAAAACTTTTGCTAAAAATCGTCATATAAAATTCATAATTACGGGGCATACTAAAAGCATAGTAAATAACATCCCTAGTTATTTGCTACCTAACATACTCCAAATATACAATCCTTTTTCTCTAATCTATGGTTACATAGATTAGAGTTTTTTTTATTATGGTGATTTCTTGACTTTTAAAAAATAACCAAGTAAGATTAACCACGAGATAGTTTGAATAGTAGATAAAGTAGTCAAAGTGCTTTATCCACGCTTTTTAGTAGTCGCTAATTGGTGTGGTGGAGGCACTTTTTATTTTTTTCAAACTAAATTAGTGAAGAAAGGGATTCGGAAATGGTAGAAGAACAAACAGAATATGATACAATTGCTGCAATTTCGACTCCGCCTGGTGAAGGTGCAATTTCAATCGTGCGTTTAAGCGGGGACGACGCATTGCCAATCGTCATGAAGATGTTTAAGGGAAAGGACTTAACAAAGGTCCCAACGCACACGATCAATTACGGGCATATTATTGATCCGAAAAACGGCGAAACCGTCGATGAAGTTATGGTAACCGTTATGCGGGCACCGAAAACATATACCCGGGAAGACATTGTTGAAATTAACTGTCACGGCGGAATCGTTCCAACTAACAAGATTCTGCAATTATTGCTGACAAACGGTGCGCGGATGGCTAATCCAGGTGAATTTACTGAACGGGCCTTTCTTCACGGTCGAATCGATTTGACCCAAGCAGAATCAGTCCTTGATATTATCAAGGCTAAAACTGACCGTTCAGCCAAATTAGCGCTTGATCATCTTGGTGGAAGTTTAGCAAAGTTGATCCGTGGATTGCGTGAAGAAATTCTTGATACCTTATCAAAGGTTGAAGTTAATATTGATTATCCTGAATATGATGGGACAGAAATGATTACCACAAAACTTTTGAAGGAACGGACGATCGAAGTTAAGAAGAAAATTGATAAGTTGCTTGAAACTGCTCAAGGTGGAAAGATTTTACGTGAAGGACTCGCAACAGCAATTGTTGGCCGACCAAATGTTGGAAAATCAAGTCTTTTAAATTATCTTTTACATGAAGATAAGGCAATTGTTACTGATGTTGCCGGAACAACCCGTGATGTAATTGAAGAATATGTCAATATTAAAGGAATCCCATTGAAATTGATCGATACAGCTGGAATTCGTGAGACAGAAGATAAGGTCGAAAAAATCGGAGTTGAACGTTCACGGAAGGCAATTGATCAAGGTGATTTAGTCCTTTTAGTATTGAATGCAAGCGAACCATTAACGGATGAAGATCGGCAATTAATTGATTTAACTAAGGATAAGCAGCGGATCGTGATCTTGAATAAGACGGATCTGCCACAAAAAATCGAAATTGATGAAGTCGAAGATCTCGTTGGAAAAGAAAATATCATTCAAACGTCAATTCCAAATGACATTGGTGTAGAAGATGTTGAACAACGAATTAAAGATATGTTTGCAAGCGGAATTGAAAGTTCTCAAAATGAAGTCATCATTAACAATGCCCGCCATGTTGCCTTATTAAATAAAGCAGCTGACTCACTTGATGCAGTTTTAGTCGGAATTAAGAACGGAATGCCGGTTGATTTGTGTCAAACAGATATGCGCGATGCATGGGAAGATCTAGGTGAAATTACCGGAGATTCATATCAAGATGAATTATTGGATGAATTATTCAGTAAGTTCTGTTTAGGAAAATAAATTAGGGAGGAAACAATGGAAGTAGCAAAAGGAAAACCTTATAAGGCAAAAGACTACGATGTAATCGTTGTTGGTGCAGGCCATGCCGGTTGTGAAGCTGCATTGGCTGCTGCTCGAATGGGCAACAAAACATTATTGCTCACAATCACCCTTGAAATGGTTGCATTCATGCCATGTAATCCATCTGTTGGTGGCCCTGCCAAGGGAACCGTTGTTCGCGAAATTGATGCTTTAGGTGGCGAAATGGGAAAGAATATCGATAAAACTTATGTTCAAATGCGGATGTTGAATACAAGTAAAGGACCAGCTGTTCGTGCATTACGAGCTCAGGCTGATAAACGGCAGTATTCAATTGAAATGAAGCATACGCTTGAAGAAGAACCAAACTTAACGTTGCGTCAAGGAATGGTTGATGATTTGATCGTTGAAGATGGAGAAGTTAAGGGCGTTATTACAAGTACTGGTGCTCATTATGGTGCCAAAACCGTTGTTTTAACGACTGGAACATCTTCTCGCGGGAAGATTATCATCGGGGAATTAATGTATTCATCAGGTCCGAACAACTCGCAACCAGCCCTTGAATTAACGAAAAACCTTGAAGAAAAGTACGGTTTTGATATTGTCCGGTTTAAGACCGGGACGCCGCCACGAATCGATGGGAACACGATTCATTATGATGAAACCGAAGAACAACCTGGAGATGCAGAACCAAATCACTTTAGTTTTGAAAGTTCAGATGATGACTATATCCCAGTTAAAGATCAATTATCCTGCTGGTTAACTTACACCAATGAAAAGATTCATCAAATCATTCGGGATAATCTAGATCGCGCTCCAATGTTTACCGGGGTAATCGAAGGCGTTGGGCCACGTTACTGCCCATCAATTGAAGATAAGGTCGTTCGGTTTGCTGACAAAGACCGGCATCAACTTTTCCTTGAACCTGAAGGACGGAAGACGGATGAGTACTACATTGATGGCTTATCAACTTCATTGCCTGAAGAAGTTCAGTTACAAATGATTCACAATGTTAAGGGCCTTGAAGATGCCGAAATGATGCGTCCGGGATACGCAATCGAATACGATGTTGTTTCCCCGTATCAATTACGGCCAACCCTTGAAACTAAGTTGATCAAGGGCCTTTATACGGCAGGTCAGATCAACGGAACGTCAGGTTATGAAGAAGCTGCTGGTCAAGGGTTGATTGCTGGAATCAATGCCGGCCGGCACGCTTTAGGCAAGAAAGAAATCGTGCTTAAACGGAGCGATGCGTACATTGGCGTTTTGGTCGATGACTTGGTTACAAAGGGAACGAATGAGCCATACCGGTTGTTGACTTCTAGGGCTGAATATCGTTTAATTTTACGGCATGATAATGCGGACTTGCGGTTAACGGATATCGGGCATGAGATCGGTTTGATTTCAGATGAACGGTATGCAAAATTTGTTCAAAAACGGCAAGACATTGAAGATGAAAAGAAGCGGCTTGAATCAATTCGAATCAAGCCAAATCCGGAAATTGATGCTTATCTTGAAGCTCATGGCGACAAAGCATTGAAGGATGGCGTATTAGCCAGTGACATGTTGCGGCGGCCATATATGAGCTACCAAGACCTATTGAAGTTTATTCCTGCTCCGGACCATGAACTTGATAAACGGGTCATTGAACAAATCGAAATTCAATACAAATATGAAGGCTACATCAAGAAAGCGGAAGAAAAAGTTGAAAAACTTCACCGGATGGAAGCTAAGAAGATTCCTGCAAATATTGACTACAAGGCAATTGACGGGTTAGCAACGGAAGCGGTTGAAAAATTAACAAAGATTCAACCTGAAACGTTGGCTCAAGCAAGCCGAATCAGCGGGGTCAACCCAGCTGATATCTCAATTCTTGCAGTTTATATCCAACAGGGAAGAATTGCGAAGAAGACAGAAGAATAAGAAAAAAGCTGTGACTTTGATGTCACGGCTTTTTGATTCTTAAAGAATCATTACTTGAACGACGATTAAGTGGCAGGCCACTTCCAGTTTCTAGAATCCACCAAATTGATATGACTAAAATAAAATGTTTAATCTTAGCTTTCATGTTATTAAATTTGAACTGCAAATTAAACACTCTCTTTCAAATTTAATTACGAACGATTAAAACATCACATACAGCACGTTGGGCGACGTATTCGGCAACGGATCCGAGAAAAAACTTTTTAATTTCATGCATTCCTGTAGCACCCATTATGATTAAATCAGAATGTTCATTTTGGGGAATGTCTTTTGAAATTAGTAATTTAGGAGAGCCGAATTCAAGTGAATAGTCAGTTGGAATATTGGCTTTTTCAGCGATAGTGACCATTTCTTCTAATTTCTTTCTGGCAGTGTTAGAAACTTTTTCGATGATTTCATCGTCCGCAACTTCCACGTTGTCAAAGACCCGGGTATCAATGACATGGACTAAGTGAAGGTGTGTTTGATTGTCTGCAACTTTTAGTGCTTTTTGAAAAGCGAGTTTTGATTGATGAGAGTTGTCGATGGAGACTAAGATATTTTTGTAAAACATAATGATTACCTCTTTCAAATTAATTAACAGGGTATTTTAATACAAAAGAATTTTTAAATCAATTATCAAAATTATTTGAATTTTATTTTTGAAGTGTTACACTAAGGGTGTAATAAGAAAGGCGATGGTGTTCGCCGTTAGACCGAGTAAAATCTGATGACACCTGTTGTTTATAAAGCAACAGGTGTCATCTTTTTTATTTAGTTTAATCTTTAGGAGGAATTTTTATGGTTTATATCGATAAAGTTAAAGCACTTGAAGTATTTGATTCTCGCGGTAATCCAACTGTTGAAGCTACGGTTATTTTATCAGATGGGGTTTCAGGGAAGGCTGAAGTCCCATCAGGAGCATCAACTGGTGAATTAGAAGCAGTTGAACTACGTGATGGGGGTTCACGGCTAGATGGTAAAGGTGTTTTAAAGGCTGTGAAGAATGTAAACACTGAAATCAATGACGCCTTACACGGCCTTGACCCATTTAATCAAGGGCATATTGATCAAGTAATGATTGATTTGGATGGAACTCCTAATAAGGCACGGTTAGGTGCTAATGCTATTTTAGGCGTTTCAATGGCTGTTTGTCGGGCAGCTGCTAACGAAACTCACCAACCGTTATATCGGTATTTAGGGGGGACTGATTTAGAATTGCCACAAACATTCCATAATGTAATTAATGGTGGCGAACATGCCGACAATAATATCGATATGCAAGAATTTATGATTACGCCAGTGGAACGAACAAGTTTCCGTGATGGATTTGAAAAAATCGTAAATACTTATCACACATTGAAAAAAGTCCTTGAAGATGAAGGATATTCAACAGGATTAGGTGATGAAGGTGGTTTTGCACCAAATCTTAATTCTTCCGAAGAAGCCCTGCAAATGTTACATGATGCAATTGTTAAAGCTGGTTACACACCCGGAAAGGAAATTGCGATTGCCTTTGATGCTGCAGCTTCATATTTCTATAACAAAGATAAAAAGGTTTATGAATTGGAAGGTAACACATATACTGCTGATGAATTGGGCGAATATTATGGCAAGTTGTTAAAGGAATTCCCAGAAATCATTTCAATTGAAGACCCATATAGTGAAGATGATTGGGAGAACTTTGCTAAATTTACCAAGAATTATGGTGACCGAGTTCAAATTGTGGCTGATGATCCAGTATGTACAAATCCTAAACTGATCCGGAAAGCAATTGAAATGGGAATGGCAAACAGTATTTTAATTAAATTAAATCAAATTGGAACAGTTACGGAAACATTAGAAGCAATTCGGTTAGCACGCAAGAATGGCTATACAACAATGATGTCACACCGTTCAGGTGAAACAGGAGACACGTTCGTTGCAGACTTTACCGTTGCAACGAATGCAGCTGAATTGAAATCTGGAGCTCCAGCACGGTCTGAACGGGTTGAAAAGTATAACCAATTATTGAGAATTGAAAACCAGCTTGGAGAAGATGGAACACGTTTAGCTCACTTCCCTAACGATGTTGACTTTGATTAAACTAAATAATAATTATTGCAGACATATGTAGATGTGTGAGGAGTGATGGAATGTCACCCCTCATATTTTTTACTAGGAGGTAAAATTTATGTTACACGGGTTAAGTAAATCAGAGGTACAAAAGAGGCAAAGAAAATATGGACTTAATCTTGTAGAGGGATCTCATTTTAACTTGTTTCGAGAAATTATGTCGGGATTATGGGGCTTTTCAGCATGGGTGTTGGAGTTTGCATTAATAGTAGAGATTATTTTAAAAGAATATACGCAAGTATTTTTTATTTTATTACTTTTACTTTTTGCTGCAGTAAATGGAGCCTTACAACAAAAGCGTACACAACAATTATTGGCTCCTTTAAAAAAAGATTTAAAGATTCACGTACGAGTTTTGCGTGATGATAAATGGCAAATAATCTCTGCTGACCAATTAGTTCCAGGAGACATTATTAGTTTAAAGCAAGGGGAAATCCTTCCGGCAGATGTAACTTTAATTTCTGGAAAAATAGGAACGGATGAAAGTTCGATTACTGGAGAATCAGCTATGATTCTTCATGATGAAAACAGTGAAGTTTTGTCAGGGGTTAGTGTAATTTATGGGGCAGGAATAGCAAGAGTAATTAGAACAGGTAATGATAGTAGAGTCGGGAAAACAGTGAACTTAACAAAAGAACAAAAGGCTAACGATGGTAAATTACAATTTTTGTTGGGAAAAATAATTCATTATTTAGCGCTTATCGATACGGTTCTGGTTCTCATATTGTTTACAATTACAATCGTGCGCCATCAAAACATTATTAATATATTACCTTTGATGGCTTTGTTGTTTATTGCGACAATTCCAATAGCAATGCCTTCAAGCTTTAGTATTGCTAATTCTGTAGAAGCAAATGTGTTAGCAAAGGAAAAAGTTTTGGTTAACAAATTAGAAAGTATTCAAAATGCGGCTAATATTGATTTGTTAATGTTAGATAAAACAGGAACACTAACAGATTCAACTTTTGAATTAACAAAAATCCATAATTTTAGTGTATATGAGGATGATGATATTCTAGCATTAGCAAAATCAGCCACTAATAAAATTTCTCCTAGTAATTTGGAAAAGGTATTTCAACGAATGAAAATCAGGCGAAATAATTTAAAAATTTTAAATTTTAATCCATTTGATATTAATAAGAAATATTCAAATTCTAATGTTATTTTTAATGGAAAAAGACTTGATGTAAAATTAGGGTCACCAATTAATCTAATGTCTTCTTCAGACTGGTTTAAATATGTGAAAAAATTAAATAATAAAGTTGTTGCAATGACAATTGATGATGAATTAGCAGCCTTATTCGAAATGACAGATCATCTTCGTCCTGACACATATCGGGTAGTTCAAGAATTGCAACAAAGGGCAATAAAGATGATGGTTATAACCGGCGATAATTTTGTAGCTGCCCAAGGGATTGCGCAGAAATTGAAATTGAAGAGAAAGACGGTAGAGGTATCAGAATTAAGCACCATTCAAAATATTAAAGATGTTTCTGTAATATGTGAGGTTCTTCCTGAAGATAAGTTGACGATTTTAAAATTTTTGAAAGATAAAGGGTATACCGTTGGAATGGTAGGAGATGGAATGAATGATGCACCTGCTTTAAAAGCAGCAGATGTTGGAATTGCAACTTCGAATGCAGTTGATCTGGCCAAACAATCAGCAGGAATAATTATGCAAAAAGAAGGAATTAGTTCGATTAGTGATATTTTGGATAGTGGACACCGAGTTTATCAGAGAATGATGACCTGGACAATAACTAAATTATCAAGAACAGCTCAATTAGCAATTTTATTAACTTTAGGGTATTGGATTGCTAATTTTGTCCCTGTAAATTTAAATGCGATTGTTTTAATCGCAATTTTAAATGATTTAGTAACGATGGTTTTAGGGACCGATAACACTAATATTTCACATAAGCCGGAAAAATGGAATATGCAGAGTTTAGTGAAAATATCACTGATCTTTACCACCGGGTGGGTATTGAGCGGAATGTTACTGTTTATATGGTTATTTAAATCAAATGTGGTGCCATCGAAGATAAGCACAATAATGTTTTTATTTTTGATATTTAGTGCAATGTTAACAATTTTAATGACAAGAACAAGAGGAGCTTTTGAAAAAGGTAGATTGCAATAAATAACTTGAACAAATTTAATGACGCAGATTAAGCAAAAAGATCTCAATTGGAGTTCGCCAGTTCAAACATTTGAGTGGCCGTGAATTCAGATACCAGTTAATCTGAATCAATTCATCATCACTAATCTCTTCAATTGGCTGACCCTTAGGAATAAATCGCCGTAACACTCGATTACGATTCTCATTACTACCACGTTCATGCGGAGAATAAGCATGTGCAAAGTACAACGGCACGCCGGTATTTTTCTCAATTGATTGGTAGTTGGCGAACTCTTTCCCGTGATCAACCGTCAGTGTCTTGAGATTAGTTCCTAATTGATTAGCTAACTCAAGGATAGCCTTAGTCATTGAAGTGCTATCTCGTCCACCAAGCCGTTTAACGATAGTAAGGCGACTCTTGCGTTCGACAAACGTGGCTACTGCTTGACCTTTGCGCTTGCCAGATAAAACTGTATCAGCTTCAAAATGGCCTGCAATATTACGATCAGAAGCTTCAGCTGGACGATCTTCAATCGAACGACCATGACTGAAAGTCCCACGGGTTTCTTTAGCACGCTTACGACGAATACCATGGTCAGGTAAATCAGTCATCCGAATATCTAGAAGTCCTTGATCGACCCAGTTATAGATAGTCTTGTAGGCGATCCTAACCACATGGGCTACTTGTTCAATTGACCATTTCTGAATCTTGATCTTGTCTTCGATTAGTCGCTTGAGGTTAGCCGTTAATGAGCATTTACGACCACGATAACTAAGTTTAGTTTCGTGGTCGGCTTGCGCACTAGTCGCATGGTATTCACCCTTTAACCGGTGAATTTCATTAAAGATAGTAGTCTTACTAAAGCCCAGGTAATCAGCGATATATCGAAGAGATCGCTTTTCATGACGAAGCGTTTCGATGACAATGCGGTCTTCAAATGATAAAATAGTGGTGCCCATAAAGGTCCTTCTTTCTAATGGAATGTTGTGACGACACCATTAAAGACCTTTATGGGTTTTTCTGTCCACTAAAATGTTCAACTTAAATTTTACAATCTGCCAAAAGGAAAACCAAGTAAGGCGGTTTTGATAATAATTGGAATAAACTGCATTTTAGTTTCAGGATTAGCAATATTCGGGAAAGTAGTATTCCCAATATCATGGAAATTAGTTTTATTGGTTTTTGGCGGAACCTTTGGATTGGCAATGCTAATCGATATGGTTAAGGTTAGATATTACAGCCGTGAGAAAAATATGTAAATATTATAGGTAAAATCAAAAAGACCGTAACTTTTTAAAGCTACGGTCTTTTTGATTGCTTAAACTTTAATTACTATTTGATGAAGAGAAGATCGATAAGATATCCAAGAAGAGGTTGATAAAATCAAGGAAGATATCTAAAGAACTGTCTAACGCAAGGAACGTTCCGTCATAACCATCGGCAACTTCGCCCCGGAAATTAGCAAGGAAACGGACCTTGATCATCTGATTGTCATAGATCGTATAAAGAACAAAAACAACGATGTCGGCAACCAGTAAGAGATTCATCAAAAGGGTCGATCCAATCAAAATGTTAAAGAGCATAAGGATAATAACTGCAAAGAGTGCTCCCAAAAGCGGGCCGCCCCAGCTGGCAACGTTTTTCTTAGTTTGAAGGCCGAATAGCGCACAACTGCTGAAAATCGCAAAGGTTATTAAGAAAGCTTCAGCAGTAACGATTATGGCCCTTGAAAAACCGACCGTGGCGTAAAGGGCACCGATACCGACAAGCACTGATTGGGTCAGCATCCAAATCGTGAGGGCGATCGCCCCAATCTCATAACCCTTTTGGTGAGTCTTCCGCGCCTTTTGGGCAAGCCACATAAACAATCCAAGGAAGATAAGGTAGGTGATTCCATGGAGTGAAAATGCAAGTTTAAGCATTAAAATGCCAAAATCATAAAAAATTAATTCAAAACCGGCCAGGAAAAGACTTGCTAAAATTTCAGCCATTACAATGCCGTAAGTCTTCGCAATGTGTTTTCCTAAAAGTTTGCTTTCTTCTGGAGTAACTGGAAACTGCATTGCTTCGCGGACAAATTTCCCCTTTTTTACAAAACTTCCAGAAGCGCCGACACTATTGGCAGCAGTATTCAGTGCAACTAACGGTGAAGTTTCCTTTTCTGTTTGTTCCTGAACTTGGGCGTCAGTCGAAATTTCTTCTGCCCGGGCCTTTACAAGGGCTTCTTGCCATTCTTGAACTGCGTCGTTTAAAATCAAAACAACGTGGGAATCAACGTAGTTAAGCGGAATCGAAATAAGGTGCTTGTCGGCTTGAGTTTTAACAAATTTTTTGAAATCTGCAGGGACCTCCTTGGAGGTTAGTAAATTAAGCCGGGCGTTTTTCTTTGTTCTGCTCATTCCAATTTGGGCAACATCCGCAGCTGAAAGTTGAAATTCAGTGTCTTTCATTGGAACGCGCACGCGGATATAATCCTTTGTTAAGACAACCAGCGGCTGCTTGCTATGGAAAAGATAAATTAACGGGACAACAGCGGTTACGCCAAAAAGGACGATGCAGAAAAGTCCCATTCCAGCGTCACCGCTAGCCAAAACGCCAACCCCCATTGCAACTAATAAAAGTGACATGATCGTTAGTGCAATGAGCTTGAATTTACTCATATAAACCGAAATTTTTTCGTTTTTCAAAATCACTCAATCCTTTTCTTTAAGATACTAAAAATTTTAACATAAAAATAAAAAAGATTACGGAATTTTCCGTAATCTCTTAACTCAATTCTTGAATTACCAAATATTAACCCGTTTATCCGGTGTTAAGTACATTCCATCGCCTTCGTGGACGTCAAAGGTCGTGTAGAAATCATCAAGGTTTTTCGGCTGAACGTTTGCCCGTAAGACGTGCGGAGCATGCACGTCGATGTTCAGCAACAGTTTCATCCGTTCCATTGATGCTTTCATCCGCCAAATTCGTGCCCAGTTAATAAAGAATGCTTTCAGATCTGGTTGGGCTTCGCCTTTTGCGGCTTCAAGCGCACAGCTTAAACCGCCGGCATCGGCAATGTTTTCCGAAACAACCAATTTGCCGTTGACTTTCCCGGCTTCGGTTTCAAGACCGTCAAATTCATTGATCATGTCTTGAGCAAGGCCTTGGAAATGCTTCAGGTCGGCTTCAGTCCACCAGTTGTGCAGATTTCCTTTTTCATCAAATTGCGCACCGTTATTATCAAAGGCGTGAGAGATTTCGTGGGCAATTACCGCCCCGATTCCGCCATAGTTCGCACTTGCTGATTGATGCAAGTCATAAAATGGCGCTTGTAAAATTGCTGCTGGGAAAACGATCACGTTAAATTGCGGATCGTAGTAGGCGTTGACCATGTGTGCTGGTATTTGCCATCTTGTCCGGTCAACTTGTTTGCCCCACCGGCTGTAATGATCAGCAAGAACGATTTCGCTAAAGGATTGGGCATTGTCAAGTAAGCTAAGCTGTTCATTAACCTTGAACTTCTTATATAACGGATCGAGTTCATCCGGATAACCAACGTTGATGCCTAATGCATCCAGCTTAACGATGGCCTGTTTGCGGGTCGATTCACTTAACCAATCATTGTTTTCAAGGCGGTGCTTATATACATCGACCATTTGGTGAACCATGTGTTCAACGTCGGCTTTGGCATCCGGACTGAAGTACTTATGAGCGTAGTAAAGACCAACGACCTGATCAAACCGGTTGCCGGCAAGGTAGTAAGCGGCTTTTTGCGGTTTCATGGCTTCCTTTGATCCAGAAATTGACCGGGAAAACTCGCCGCCGGTTACCCGAAAATCATCTGTTAAGTAACTTGTAACGCCGGTTAAAGTATTAACGAGCAACCAGCTCTTAAAGTTTTCAAAGGTGTCCGGGTTGACGATTTCATCAAGGGCTTCATAATACTTCGGCTCTTCGACGATAACTTGGTCAGGAGTGTTCTTGATCAAGCCTTTGGTGTATTTTCCTAAATTAAGGTAAGAACTAAACTTCTTAAAGTCTTCAAATGAATATGGATTGTACATTTTCGGGTAGTCTGCCCGTTCAGTACTATCCTTTTCGTGCGGTGCAAGTGAGCGGTCAAAGGCTAATGCGCGTTCAAGATGCGCCTGAGCGGTGGCTTCATCATAACCGGCCATCTTGAAAAGCTTCATGACCATTGATGAGAAGACGGCAATCAGTGCTTTTCCATTTTCATTATCATCAGCATAGTATGTTTTATCTGGGAGAATTAATGAAGGAACTGAAGCGTAGAGCGCATAGCGATCGGTATTTTTCATGTCGCTTGCGACGTAAAGTTGGAACGGGGCTTCATAGCCCTTCATTGTGAGCGCAACAGCTTTGTTTTCCCAGTCGTTCCAGTCTTTCAGATTTTCAACGCGTTCCATAAATTTTTTAGCGGGGGTGAACCCGTCGGCATTCCGCTTTTCAAAATCTGAAGCCAAGCGATAATATTTAATGAATTCATTTAAGTATTGGTCTTCAGGTTGAACGGTTCCATCCAACATTTCACCAAAATCATGCATTAATGTTTTTTCAATGTGATCGGCCAGGTCTTGAAAACCGCCTGTTGTAGCTTTGTCAGCAGGAATCTTAGCGGTTTTAAGCCATTCGCCGTTTACGGCCATATAAAGGTCGTCTTTAATTAATTGTTCATTGATTTGTTCTTTTGCAGCCATAAAATGACCTCCTTATATAGGATATTTTACCCATTTAAATTCAGAGCGACAAGCGGGCAAACAAAAAGCCAAACAATCGTTA
>ERZ1643250.2505-NODE-2505-length-13759-cov-7.130035_pt1 | contig 13759 bp, 10 predicted proteins | sample MGYA00579262_ERZ1643250 | MGnify/ENA primary metagenome ERZ1643250 (study PRJEB29033, sample SAMEA4952265) | chicken gut metagenome | biome: Broiler Chicken; feature: Gastrointestinal Tract; material: Caecum | place: Ireland | collected 2018 | study: Broiler...
ATCAGCTCCACGAAGACCGCTGCATTCATTCCACCGCAGCGGTCTTTTTCTTTTTCTCCCGACAGTCGCCATGGGGCTACAACCGGCGCTGTTTTGACAGTCGGCAGCCGTCGGCTCCGGGTGCTTCCGGACAGCTGTCAACCCAAGCGGCAGTAAGGGCCGACAAGGATTCCGGACACACATTCTGGCCGGGCGCGAAAGCCAGGCCACCAACTTTCGAACCCATGAAACCCTATGCGCCACAAGACCTAAGGCACGATTCCAGACACACTTTTTGGCCTATAACCCGGGATTTCGGACGATTACAGACGGTTGTCATGCTCCGCGGCCCCGAATATGACTTCTGTCTGCAGCCCCAGAGATTCGTCATATATAACCGCCCATGCCATGACGTTCGTCTGCGGAATCCAGAGATTCGTCATGTACAACCATCTCAATCACGACTTTCGTCTGTAGATCCGCGAGATTTGTCACCCTTTGGACCCCAAAGCATGACTTCCGTCTGAAACACGCGCACAGGCTCCAACCTCCCCCGCTACGGGTAGTGCCTTCTTCGCTACGGGTAGTGCTTGTACGGATAACATCCCTCTACAATCGTTGGGAAATAGCGGATTATAGGGTGGGGTAAGCAAGAAAAGCACTACCCGTAGCGCAGGGAACACTACCCGTAGCGGCAATATGAAATCGCCAGTGGGAAGGGATTGCGATTGCGCATATATTCTGCACACACATGCACATTAGTTTGCACAATGCGCGCATGAGACACTGGTCGTACGCATTGCGAATACGGCAGATGCACTGGCGTAGAGACAAGAGACAGAGATACACAGATACACAGAAACACAGGGATACAGGGATACAGGGAGGAAACCATGCAGTGGGGCAAACGTGTGCTCACATGCGTCGCAGGAGCGGCGGCCATCATCTCGATGGCAGGGTGTGGCGGTTCGGGCAATGCCGGAAACGGCGCATCGCCGGCACCCGAAGCCACGCAGACGATCACACCGAGCACAGGCGGTGAATCGGCGACACTCGTGGCCTATTTCTCCGCGACCGGCAGCACAAAGCGCGTCGCGGAAGACATCGCGAAGGCCACCGGCGGCACGTTGTTCGAGATCGAACCGGCTGAACCATACACGAACGACGATCTCAACTACAACGACCCCGATAGCCGCGTGAGCAAGGAGCACGACGACGAATCACTGCGCGACGTGAAGTTGAAAACGACCGACGTGTCTGATTGGAGCAGCTACACGACCGTGTACATCGGCTACCCGATCTGGTGGGGCGAAGCGGCATGGCCGGTGAACACCTTTGTACGCGCCAACGATTTCAGCGGCAAAACCGTGATCCCGTTCTGCACGTCCGCGAGCTCATCGTTCGGCTCAAGCGCGAGCAACCTGGCGAAGCTCACCACAACGGGCGACTGGAAGGAAGGCTAGCGGTTCAGTTCATCGGCGAACACGCAGACCGTAGAAGACTGGGTCAAGCAACAGGCATGACCCATTGGCGCCGTTTCGCCCGCCACACCACGTCAGCGAACAATGCAACGCAGTCGCGGCGCACCGGCTCACGCCTGCACCACGAACCCAAGGCGTTCCACAAACCGCTCAAGGCCCTCGTGGCTGGGGAACACGGCGATGTTGCCGAGAATGCGGCGGCATATCTCCCCGAGCTCCTCGCGCACGGCCGCGCGCACCGCATTACGATCGTGCGCGTCGGCGCCTGAGCGCTCAAGTGCAGCGTGCACCGCATCCCACATGAGCTCGAACCCTGCCAGATCGGCCGGAAGTTCGCTCCCGGAAACAAGCGCATCTTCCAACGCACCCAGCTGCCCAACGAGACGGCCCGGCAGCACAAACAGCCCCATCGCCTCAATCAGCCCAATCGGCTCCTGTTTGATGAAAAAATACTCAGGGTGTGCATGGAACACACCAAGTGGGTACTGGTCGCTGACCGCATTGTTGCGCAGAATGAGGCTCATCTCGTAGGCCGGGGGCTCCCCCACTGCAGACACATATCGCGCGATCGGCGCAAGCGAGGACTGCGCGCTGCCATCCGGGCCGCGCGCGGCAATGCCGAGTGCGGGGTCGTCATATGCGACCCATGCCTCACGGATGCGTTCGCACACCTGCATGATGCTTTCGCGGCGGCGCGAACGCACGCGCAATGCGCTCGCCGGCCAGTCGATGATTTCGAGCACGGCATCGTCCACCTCAGGACACGCGAAGGTCTTCCATGCGGCGGCGCGCTGCATCGGCATGATTTCACCGCCTCCCTGGTAATGGTCGTGCGCGAGCACCGACCCACCGATGCGCGGCAACGCGGCGTTGCAACCGAGGAAATAGTCCGGGAACTGGTTGACGAAGTCGAGCAGATTGCCGAACGTCTGTGAGTCCACGCGCATCGGCGTATGCTCGCGGTTCACGCAGATGCCATGCTGACGGAAATAGCCGTACGGCGAGAACTGCCAGAACCATGGGCGCGCGTCGAGCTCGACCTCGACGGTGCGCAATGTGCGTTTGCCGCGCGCCGCAAGCCCCTCGTTCTCATGGCATATCGTGCACTGCGCGAAGCTGCCGTCCACACTGTTGCCGCGCGCCGCCTTGCGCATGTCTTTGAACTCCGGTTTCGCCGTGTTGATCGTCACGACGAGCCCGGCGCTATCGAAGCGCACATTGCGGCGCAGCTGGGCGAGCTTGACCGAACCGTTCGCCACGCAGTAGTCGTACAGCCACCGCATCGCCTCCATGTTGCCGGCCGTGGCGCGCACGTCGTCGTATTCGTCTTGGATGTGCGACGGCGCGGCGGACAGCGTGCCCATGACCTCGTCGCTCGCCAGAACTCCATCGACGATGGCCTCACCGCCTTGGCCGGCGAGCGCCACGGCTTGCGCGCGCAACGATTCGTCGGCATCGAACAGCTCAAGCAGCCGGTTGCGCATCCAGTCGCGGTCGCGCGCGTCGAGCAGCAGGCGCTCGCGGGCGTACTCGACCAGTGCGTCGATCACATGGAACACCGCGGCATCGTCTTCACTGTCCACGTACCCAGTCGGTTCACGCATCGCGGTCGCCCCCATCGCTCCCCTGCATGATGCTGCGTATCGTGCTGTGCATCTGCGGCATCTGCTCTCCCATCTCTCGCGCAAGCTGCATCTGTGTGTGGGCGCGCACGAGGTTGTGTTCGGGGTAGCGTGTGGCGAAGTAGACGTCACCGGACAGATAATCGCCGAGGAACCGCATGCCGCATTCGAGCGTCATCAGTTGCGCGGCCACCGGCAGCAGGTCGAGTTCGCGTTCGGTCGCCGTGCCGCCGACCTCACCGAGGAACCCTTCCGCATAGGCGCGGAACAGCGGGAGACTGAAATGCACTTTCGTCAGGTCCGGCTCGTCTTCGAGGCCCGTCGAGGCGCCGAAGCGGATCGAGTCGCCGAAGTCGAAGAGCATCGAGCCGGGCATCACGGTGTCGAGGTCGATGATCGCGCGCGGCTCCCCACTGCCCGCATCCATCAGGATGTTGTTGAGCTTCGTGTCGTTGTGCGTGACGCGCAACGGCACCGACCCGTCGGCGAGCGCATCCATGATCTGCGCATAGTCATCTACATGGGCGTCGAAGAACGCGATCTCGTCGCGCACGCCCGCCACCCGGCCGAGTGGATCGGCGTCCACGGCCGTGCGGAAGTCGGCGTAGCGGTGCGGGGTATCGTGGAAGTGTGCAATCGTCTCCGTGAGCTGCGAGGCGTCGAAATCCGCGAGGCGGCGCTGGAATGCGCCGAACGCGGCGCCCGCCCGCGCGAATATGCGCGGGTCGTCGACGAGGTTGTACGACATCGCGCCTTCGATGAACCGGTAGACGCGGTAGGCGCCGTTGTCGGTCTCAAGCCAGTCACGGCCGTCTTTCGTCGGCACGAGTTCGAGCGTCTCCTGGCCTTGCGTGCGCAGGAACGCGGTGACGAGCTCGATGTTGCGCATGAGGTTTGGCGTATCCGGGAACACGGTGGTGTTCATCTGTTGCAGGATGTACCGTGCGCGGTCGGCCTCCACGAGATAGGTGACGTTGATGTGCCCATCACCGTACGGGGTGACCGACGTGACGGTGCCGTCGAGCGCGAACTGGTCCGCGATGCGCCGCAGCTCATCGGATGTGGTATGCCTGTCCATATGCTTGGCCTCCTTGCCAATGTGGCACGCTGGTGTCAGTCGAGTTCCTGCCATGCGATCGCGGATGGCGCGAGCTCGAAGTCATCGACCGTGCCGTCGGCGCGCTGCACATGCGTGGACTGCGCCTGATCGGTATTGTTGACGACGCAATAGATGTGTGTGTCGGGGAAGTACGCGACTTCGCATTCCGGATTGGTGGAGCTCCACGCCGCGTACTGGTCCTCATGATGGCTCGCATAGAACAATGCGCGTTCGAGCAGACGTGCGTTCGCCGCCGAATACGGCAGGCCGGAAATGTAGACGCCACGGCCATGGCCATACTCATTGACGGCAAGGCGCACACGCCCGTCCTCCACGTTGAGCAGCGTCACGTCTTCGTTGATCGGATACGTGTTGAGCACCGGCTCGCCGAAGTCTACGCCAGAGGCCTCTTCGGTGATGAAGTTCGCGTCTGCGGCCTGCGGCCAGTATTTGTCGACCGAAAGCGTCTGGAAGCGCTCCTGGTCCACGCCGAGCACGTCGGCAAGCTGGAAGAAGCGGCCCTGCCAATCGGTGGAGCTTGGCTGCCCTACGCCGACGAACGCGCCGCCACCGCGCACCCACTGGCGGATCGTCGAGACGAGGCGCGGGTCGCGCCACACATCACCGCCGCTGAACGACGTGTGCTCGGGACCGGCGTTGATGATGACATCCACGTCATCGCCGATGCCTTGTTCGAGCACGTCGTCGAAACTGATGAACCGCACGTTGACGCGCATGCCCGAAAGGGCTTCGAGGATACCGTAGTACGAGTACGTCTGCTGGTTCGGCAGCGCGTGCGCCACCGTGAACGCCATCCAGCTGCGCATGCGGCCCCAGCAGTTGAGGATCGCGACGTTGAGCTCGCCTTCGGCCGCCTTGCCGCCGGTACGGTCGTGGATGTCACGGAATTCGTTGGCGATGCCGGTCACCGTATCGACGAACTTGGGGAACTTCGCGGCGAGCGAGAGGTAGCCGCCGTAGCCCATGCGCGAGATCGGCGAGCGCAGGATCGCACGCCGTGCCTTGCGCCAGTTGTCGAGCCCTTCGATGCTCGGGTCGTTGCCCTCGTGGAACGTGTCGGGGAAGAAGTACGGCAGGAAGCGGCCTTCCGTGTAGCGCACGCCGGGGATGTCGGCAATCATGCGCAGCGTCGTGCCGTCACCGACCGATCCGACGACGGCGTCGAGCCCAAGCTCGTCGAAGCCTTCCATGTACGGCTCGGTGCCAATCCACTGGTCGCCGAGGAACATCATCGCCTCCTTGCCGGCGGCGTGCGTCTCGTCGACGAGTTTCTTGACGTTCGCTCGCACGAACGTGGACAGGAACGCAATCCAGTCACGCTGTGCCTTGCGCGGTATGCGCCAGGTGGAGTTGTAGCAGCCTTCGTCCACGAAATCCTCGGGGCGCAGCCGGTAGCCGTGCAGTCGCTCGAAGTCGTCGAGCGCCTGCGGCGACACGGTGCATGCGCACCCGAACCAGTCGACAATCTTCTCGCGGTGCCGCTCGTCGAAGATGAGCGTGAACTGGTAGAAGAACGTCGTGAACCGCACCACATCGGTCTGCGGATTGTCTTTGAGCCACTGTTCGAATGTGCGGAACACGAAGTCGCGCGTCGCCGGATGGTAGATGTCGAACGGGATCTCGTGTTCCTTGTCTCCCCAGTCGTTCGTCAAATGGTTGTACATCTCGACCGGGTCCCAGATGATGTAGGCGAGGAACGAGACCGTGTATTCGTGCATCGGCTCCGTTTCGCGGATCGTGACCGTGTCGTGCCCGGCGTCGAAATCCCAGCGGTCCGGGTCGATCACCTCCCCGGTCGTGCGGTCGATGGCCTCCCAGTAGCGATGCGGGTCCGCGTCGCGGTTCGGCTGCAGCTGTTCGGTGTAGAACCGTTCCATTAGCCCCACCGTGACCGTGTCCGATTCGGCGAGCACGCGCTGCGTGAGCAGATAGACCTGCGGCGTTTCGTCCATGTGCAGGCTGATCCACTCGTTGTGGGCGCGTGTGGGGAAATATGCGCTGTAGATCTTCTTGCCGAGCTGCTCGACGGCCGCGTCGAGATGCGTGCCGTCGGAATTGCGGATCGCGTCGGCACCCCACAGTCGCGCGAGACGCTTGGTCTCCTCGGCGAAGTTCTCTTCGCTCGGCAGGGTGAAACGGCCGGTCGTGGTCATGGTGACTCCTTGAAACGGATTGGGATGGTGAAACGGACAGTGGTTGGAAGCGACCTGACTCAGCCCTTGACGGAACCGGCCGCGAGACCGGCGCGCCAGAAGCGCTGCAGGGTCAGGAAGAGGATGATGACCGGCAGCACGCCAAGCAGCGCGCCCATCATCAATGCACCGCGGTCGTTGAACACGGAGAGCGAGACCATGCCGTACAGGCCGAGCGTGACCGGGTAGAGGCTTTCGCTCGACAGCATCATCAACGGCAGCAGGAAGTTGTTCCATGTGGCCACGAACATGAACAGGAAGATCGTGACCATCGCCGGGGCGAGCAGCCGCAGCACGATTGTGAAGAAGATGCGTGCCTCGCTTGCGCCGTCGATGCGCGCGGCCTCAAGCAGTTCGTTCGGCACCGAGCTCTGCGCGTACACGCGGCCCAGGAAGAAGCCGAACGGCGAGACGCAGCACGGGATGATGATTGCGAGCATCGTGTTGTCGAGATGCAGGGTGTTGAAGATCGCATACTGCGGGATCGTCAGTAGCGCCGCAGGCATGAGCATCGCCGCCATGATGATGCCGATGATGGTGCCCTTGCCGCGGAAGCTGAACTTCGCGGTCGCATAGCCGGCCATGACCGAGACGATCGTGCCGACCAGCGCCGAAACACCCGAGTAGAACAGCGAGTTGCCGACCCAGCGCCAGAAGTTGTCGCGCGTCCAGCCGAGCAGCGTGGCGTAGTTCGCCGCGATCGCGTCGGGCAGTTCGTTGAGCGGCACGGCGAACCACAGGCCGTTCGAGCCGGTGAGCTGCGCCGGGCTCTTCGTGGAAGCGATGATCGCCCAGTAGATCGGGAACAGGAAATAGACCAGCGCGAACACGAGGATGACGATCGTCACGATCTTCGCGATCGGCTTCGGGCGCATCGAGCGCGGCAGGTCGTTCTCCATGCGCTCGCGCATGCGGTCGGCCTTCCTCTGTGCGCGCATCGGGTTGCGGAACCTGGCGCGGGTGGTGTCGACGAAGCTCATGATTCATTCACCTTCCTTTCGACGAAAGCGTAGATCATGGCGAGCAGCCCGGCGATGACCGCCATGACGATCGCGATTGCATTGGCCGGACCGTCGCCCTTGGGGGTGAGGAAGCCGCGTGACGTGTTGAACGCCATCATCATCGGCGTGTACGAGGAGGAGATCGCCGGGTCGGCGGTCTGCATGACCTGCGGCTCGTTGAACAGCTGGATCGTGCCGACGATCGAGAGCAGCATCGCGAGCAGGGCGGCGCCACGCACGTTGGGCAGCTTGACCTTCATGGCGATCTGCCAGCCGTTTGCACCGTCGATGCGCGCCGCCTCGTAGAGCTCATGCGGAATCGCCTGGAGGGCGGAAAGGAAGATCAGCATGTTGTAGCCGGTGAACGTCCATGTGGTGATGTTGACCATCGAGCCGAGCACCACATTGTTCGCGAAGAAGTCGACGTTGATGCCAAGGGCCGCGAGCCCTTTGACGATTGGCGAGATCTGCCCGTTGTACAGGTAGACCCAGATGATCGAAGCGATGACGCCGGGGATCGCGTAGGGCAGGAAGTAGCCGAGGCGGAACCCGCTCACGTGCTTGACGATGAGCGAGTCGATGAGCATCGCGAGCACGAGCGCGCTGATAATCATGATCGGCACCTGGATGAGCGTGTAGAGCAGCACCCTGCCCATGCCGGCCCAGAAGGCGGCCGATGTGATGACGTACTGGAAGTTCTCGAGCCCGACGAACTTGTTGACGAGCTCGCCGCCGCCGTACGCGCCGCCGCCGGTGGCGACCTGCTGGAAGAAGCTCGAGTAGATCGCGTAGACGATCGGGAGGATGAAGACGAGCAGGAAGAGCAACACGAACGGCAGCATGAACAGCCAGCCGGTGCGTTCCTCGCGCTTTGCGGCGGGAGACAGCTTCTCCCTCATCCTCTTCTTCTTCGTCTTCGCGGCGCCGCTTTCGGCGGCCTGCGCATGGACGCCGACCTTGGTGGGCGCCACTGATGAGGTTACCGTTACCATCGCGTTGCTCCTTTGCACAAGATGATCGGGAGGGGCGGGACGGTGCCGCCCCGCCCCTCCGTCAGATGTTGGAAACCGTTACGGCCTCGTGACCCTTATTGGGCGACCGACAGTCCGTAATCCTTGAGTGTGTCGACCGATGCGGTCTGCGCCGCGTCGAAGATGGTCTCGACCCTCGCCTTGCCGTCGGCCGTGTCCGCCGCCTTCTCCTTCATGGCGGTGTCCACCGCAGAGAAGCCCGGGATGTACGAGAAGCTCGCCAGATTGCCGTTCGCGGTGGCGAACTCGGCCATCACGTCCTGACCGCCATAGAACTCGGACCAGCTTGCCGGGGTCTTTGCGCTGCCCGTCGTGGCGGCCACAACGAGGCCCTGCGAGGTCAGGTCGTCGATCTGCGTGTTGAACCAGTCGAGGAACTTCATCGCCTCGGCCTTGTGCTCGATGCCCTTGAGCGCCACGACGCCCGAACCGCCGTCGGGGCCGGTCTTCTCACCGTTGTCGAACCAGTTGCCGATCTGCGCGACGCGCCAGTCGCCCTTGCCCTTGTCGGCCATCGAATCCATCAGCAGTGGGGCTTCCCATGCGGCGCCGATCGTGCCAATCAGTTCGCCCTTCTGCAGCGAGGCGTCGAACGACGGGTCCCAACGCGGGTTGGTGGTGGCCGCCTTGTCGTCGAGCAGCTGCTGGTAGACCTTCGCCACGGCCTTCGAGCCGCTCGTCTGCGTGTCGACCTTCCACGCGTCGTTTTCCACCGTGTACCACGGACCGGAGGCACCGGCGAGGCCGGAGAGCATGTTGCCCGCCTCATCCGCCTGGAACGACATGATGTACTTGCCTTGGGCGGCGGCCTTCTTCGCGCTTTCGATGAGTTCGGACTGCGTCTTCGGCACGCTGATGCCGAGCTTGTCGAACTCCGCCTTGTTGTAGTAGTAGACGAGCGGGCCGGTGTCTTGCGGCAGGCCGAAGGTCTTGCCGCCAATGGTCATGTTGCCGTACGGGCCTTCGGCGAAATCGCCCTTGTACTGGTCGGCCTCGGCCGTCACGTCTTCCAGCAGGCCCTTCGTGAAGAGCTCGGGGATCTCGGAGTAGCCGGCCTGCGCGAGGTCGGGCGCATTGCCCGCCTTGACGTCGGTCTCGAGCTTCTTGATGAGGTCGGACGCGTTGCCGTTGAAATGGATCGACTTGACCTGAATGTTCGGATTCTCCTTGTTCCAGCGCGAGACGATCTGCTCGACCGAGGTCATGCCCGACTTGTCCGGGAGGCGGTGGATATAGGTGATCTCCACCTTGCCGCCGGTTGACGACGAGCTGGTTGACGAACCGCCCGAACCGCTTGACGAAGCCCCTCCGCAACCGGAGAGTGCCATGCACGCCGCAGCCACGGCCGCGGCCCCTGCCATAAGACCTTTATTCCACTTCATGCCCCTACACTCCTTCGTGATCAGACATGTGGGCGACGCCGCCCAACTTGTTGCTTTCCTTACGATCACCGCCACTTCCTCGTGGTGATGACCCCACCATACCCAGTTGTTTCTTTTTTGTCAACTTGGCTTACTTTTGAGTTCTCTGTGAGCATACACAATCTAGAATCGGCTCTATACCAACGATTATTGACCACACACCGTAATGTCATCCTCGTGTTCAAATGATGTACAATTGAACCAATCCCCCACGCCGCGCCCAATGGCGGCACCGCGGCGGCACATTCGACAAGGAACCACAAGGCAGGCCCCATGACCGACTATTTCGTCTCTTCGACCCACGGCGACGACTCCGCACAAGGCACCAGGCAAGGCGCCGCGTGGCGCACGCTCGCCCGCGCCACGACCGCCACACTGCGGCCAGGCGACGCAATCCTCCTCGAACGCGGCTCGCGGTTCGCCGGCGAGGCGCTGCACCTGCAGGGGGTCTCCGGCACCGCGCAGCGGCCGGTGGAGATCGGCGCCTACGGCGACCAACAGTTGCCGGCGCCGCTCATCGCCTGCGACGGCAACGGCCAGTGGTTCGAGGACTACCGCGCGCCGATCGGCGGTTCCCCGCACCGCAACCGCGGCACCGTCTCGACGGCCGTGCTGCTGCGCGACTGTTCATATGTACATGTGCACGACCTGGAGATCACGAACCGGCGCACCGGCGACGCGAGCGAGCCCGCATACAACGACCCGGACGCCATGGACCGCACCGGCGTGGCCGTCATCGCCGAAAACGGCGGCACATCGCGCGGCATCGCGCTCGAGCGGCTGTTCGTGCACGACGTGCACGGCAACATCTACGACAAACACATGGCGAACGGCGGGATCTACGTCATCGCGCATCTGCCCGCCGACGCCGCGCGCGTCGAGACCGACATCGCGCGCTTCGACGACGTGCGCGTCGCCGGCAACACGGTGCGCGACACGAGCCGCTGGGGCATCGCGGTGGGCTACACCGCCTACCTCAACATCATCGACAACGGCGGCAGGAACGCCGACGGCAGCTGGGACAACACCTACGACTACGGCGACGGCACCATCGGCGACGACATCATCCGCACATACGGCGCCACGAACGTCGTCGTCGAAGGCAACGTCGTGGAGCGCGCCGGCGGCGACGCGATCACCGTCATGTACTGCGACCGGCCGGTCGTGCGGCGCAACATAGCGCGCGAAGCCGCGAAAGACATCCGTGCCGACGTCTACACGGCGACCACCAACGACCGGGTGGCCGCCGCGATCTGGCCGTGGCGCTGCAAGAACGCGCTGTTCGAATACAACGAGGCATACGACACACTCAACGCGGACCGCGGCAACGGCGACGGGCAGGCATGGGACGCCGACTTCGGCGACGGCACCGAATACCGCTACAACTACTCGCGCAACAACTCAGGCGGCTGCGTGATGTTCTGCAACGAGAAGGCCGTCCGCTCCACGTTCCACCACAACGTCTCCGACCGCGACCTGATGGGCGCGATCGACATTCCACGCAACCCGGACGCCACCGTGGCGCACAACACGTTCATCATCGCGGAGGGAGCCGATCCGCTGCGACTTGACCGCGCGGACGGCACGGCGTCCGTGGAAGACAACATCTTCATCAACGCCGGCAGCGCGCCCAAGCACACGGATTGGCATCCGGAGGGGGCGCGCATCACCTACTCGGGCAACGTCACCATCGGCTTTGCGGACCAGCCCAGCGACATCGGCGCGCAACACGGCGAACCCCCGTGCACTAATCAACGACAGGACGGTGACAATTGCGGCAGACACTCCTGCTGACTTAGACAGAACAGACCGAATACCGATGCAATAATGTCATTTTCACGCTACAGCATAATTATGTATACTTTATTGACATAATCAACACATCTTGATATCCTAGGGCTATCGGCCGGACACCACCGCTGCGTCTGACCAATTGTACGGCCTCATTCGAGACAAGGAGCCACAATGAACCCTTCGCAGCTCGAACAAATCGTGCTCAACGCCAGCACGAAAACGGTGCCTTCCGACATCCGCGCGCGCAACACGATGGCCGTATTCAACCTGCTGTTCCCCACCGCCGCCGTCTCGCGCAGCGAACTGGGCAAAACGCTTGGCCTTTCGCGCATGGCCGCCACCGAAGTGACCGGCGAGATGCTGGGCAACCACATCATCCGCGAAGTCGGTGAAGACACACGCAGCGGGCGAGGCAAGCGCTCGGTCATGCTCGCGATCGACACGGCCTTCTGGCGCATCATCACCGTCGACCTTTCGCAGCAGTACGTGGTGCAGGGCGCGCTCGTCGACCTCGGCGGCCGCATCATCGAACGGACGGAAGTGCCCGTCGAGCACGGCACCGACGTCTCGGCGGACATCATCACCGGGCTCGTCAACCGGCTTATCGCAGCGTGCACACAGCCGATTCTGGGTGTGGGGGTCGCGGTCCCGGGCGTCGTGGACCACAACGGCACCGTGGTGGACGCCGTGCAGCTCGGCTGGGAGCAAGTGCCGCTGCACGACGAACTGCGTGAGGCGCTCGACATGCCGGTGCTTGTAGGCAATGCGACGAACGCCGCCCTTGTGGCGGAACGGTTCTTCGGCGAAGGCGGCGACAACTCGATGCTCATCCGCATCGGCGCCGGCGTGGGCGCGAGCCTGTGTGTCAACGGGCAGATCGTGGACGGCTCCACGTGCATGGCCGGCGAAATCGGGCATGTCGTCGTCGATCCGGAGGGCCCCGCCTGCGCATGCGGCAAACGCGGCTGTCTGGAAGCATATCTTTCGACGAACAACCTGTACGCGCAGATCGCGGGCGACCCCGCGCAACGCACCGAAATCCTCACTGGGGCAGGCCAGCTGCTCGGCCGTGTCATGGCGATGCCACTCGGGCTGCTCAATCTGCACGACGTGGCGATCGACGCACCCGCGGACATCGGCGGCGAGACCTTCATCAATGCGATGCGCGGCGAATTGAGCGCCGCGATGAACACGCAATACATGACGATCCCGGCACTGCACCGCTGCCAAGTGGGTGCGGACGCATCGCTGCGTGGGCAGGCCATCAACGTGCTAAGACTGCTTGTGCCGCACATTCGCGAGCGCTGCGCGCGCGAGTGAGCGGCCCGCCAACCACACCACCATCAGCCACAACAAAGGAGTTGTCATGGCAGATCCAACCGGCTCGCCGCCACTGCTCATCGGCATTGACGTGGGCGGCACCAAAATCGCCGGTGCCGTCATCGAAGCGCCGCGCGAACACACCTTCACCGACGTGCGCGTGCTGGCGCAATCCAGCCGTCCGGCCCGGCGGGGGCCCGATGCGCTGATCGACGATGTCGCCGCGCTCGTCAACACGCTCGTCGCCCAGCTTCCCCCGGGCTCCGGCACCGTGGCCGCGATCGGCATCGGCACGCCGGGGGCCGTCGATGAGACCACCGGCGATGTGAACGACATCGCGAACTTGGCCATCGGCCATGTGCCACTCGCGAGCGCCATACGCGCGCGCTGCGGCATGCCGGTGACCGTCGAGAACGATGTCAACGCCGCAGCCGTCGGCGCCGCACGCCTTGTCGAAGACGGGAGGGCCGCCGGCGAAACGATCGCGTTCCTCAATCTCGGCACGGGGCTCGCGGCGGGCATCATCCGCGACGGCGAACTCGACCGCGGGTCCAGCAACACCGTGGGCGAGATCGGCCATATTCCCGTGGAACCACACCGTTGGCGGTGTGCGTGCGGGCAGGTGGGCTGCCTTGAAACGGCGGGGAGCGGCGGCGCGGCCACGCGGCTGTGGCCGTATGCATCGCCGCCGATGCCGGCGATTCTCGACGCGGCGCAGAACCCCCACCATCCGCACCACAAACAGGCCGTCGAAGTGCGTGGCACGATCATCGCGGCGATTGCGGATGCGATCGACGT
>ERZ1643250.2507-NODE-2507-length-13752-cov-8.038330_pt1 | contig 13752 bp, 9 predicted proteins | sample MGYA00579262_ERZ1643250 | MGnify/ENA primary metagenome ERZ1643250 (study PRJEB29033, sample SAMEA4952265) | chicken gut metagenome | biome: Broiler Chicken; feature: Gastrointestinal Tract; material: Caecum | place: Ireland | collected 2018 | study: Broiler...
AAGCTGTGCATTTTCAATAAATTTAGTGCGAATTATTTTTACCTGTCAAAGCTGAAAGGCTATATTTTCCGACTATATTTTCAGACCAGTTCCTTCATCCACACCGCCATCTCTCCCTCGCCCCTGTTGTTCCAATATGCGTAGGGCACGAGCGTGATCGTCGTATCTTCCAGTTTCATTCTCATGTCACTATACAGCTTTCCTCCACCCCAGCCGTCCTGGGATATTCTTTTTCCCGATACCTCCAGGACCATTGTTCCCCCGGCAAGAGTTTCCTCCCACCGGCTGCGGATGGGCTTTGAGGTATCGATATAAAGCGCAGACAGGTTCTTCCCGTTATCCGTTTCCTCAGCAGCAAAGACAAGCGGGCCGCAGACAACGCACACTTTGCCCGCGTCCTCTCTCACCTCAGGATTCGCCCGCAGAAAACGGGGTTCAAAGCAAAGCGCAGCATCGCCCGCCCCACTGTAGAGCAGACTCTTAAAATCTGCCTCTCCCGGCCGGTTCTCAAACTGCACCACATAAGTTCCCTCTCTGTCGCAGGAAATATACACATATCCCTTTTCCTTCCGCATCGTTTCGCCGCACGCTTCCCTGCCGCTGTCTTCATCCGTTTTATCGTCACCGGGACAGAGCACCATCACCCCTCCCGCATATCCCGGTACACGCACAGCCAGCGTCACGGCCGCGCCGCTGGAGACTCCGGCGCCCTTTACTTCTATTTCCACCTTTCTTTTCCACGGAAAGTCTGTATGCATACTGATCTGTACCTGCCCGGACTCCAGCGGAATAAGCGCTGTGCCTGAGACAAAAAGATTGATATACACCGTGTTCCCGTCATAACTGTATATATATTCTCCCAGCGAAGCCAGCGTCCTGGAAATATTGGCCGGACAGCAGGCCACGCCGAACCATTTCTGCCGGATGCTTTTTACATGCTCTCTGGATGTCCTCTCCATGCACGCAGGAGGCCATACTTCAAGAGGATTCACATAGAAAAACCGTTTTCCGTCCTGGCTGATCCCCGCCAGCACGGTATTGTAGAGAGCCCTCTCCATAATATCTGCGTATTTTCCGTCTTTTGTGATGAGCAGCATTCTTCTGGCGAACAGCGCCAGTCCGATAGACGCACAGGATTCAGAATAATTAAATCCGTTTGGCAGGTCATAGTCTGTTGTAAATCGTTCCAGTATGCCGGAGGAGCCGATCCCTCCCGTCACATACATCCGCTTTGTCACAATATTATCCATCAGCGTCTCACAGGCGGTCAGCAGTTCTTTATCATCATATTTCTCCGCCAGGTCCGCCATAGCGCAGTACATATACACCGCCCGTACCGCGTGTCCTTCCGCAGTTTTCTGTTCCCGCACCGGCAAATGCGACTGAGAGTACTCCGGCCGGTAATCGTCAAGTTCCGGGAAAATCCGGGTCTGACCCGGGCGCTTCATTTCTTCCAGAAAATAATTTTCCTTTCCCGTCCCTCTCACATCAATAAAGTATTTTGCTAATTCGAGATACCGACGCTCTCCGGTAACATCATAAAGCTTTACCAGAGCCAGCTCGATCTCCTGATGTCCCGGCATCCCCTGTCTTTTTCCTTCCTGCGGGCCGAAAGTAGCGTCCACAAGATCAGCCATTCTGCGTACGATGTCCAGGAATTTTCTCTTCCCGGTGGACTGGCAATATGCCACAGCCGCCTCGATCATGTGTCCAAGGGTGTAAAGTTCGTGTCCCTCTCTGAGATTTGTAAACCGCTTTTCCGGTTCCTTTAATATGAAATATGTATTAAAATATCCGTCAGGCCGCTGCGCGCGTCCGATCAGGTCGATCAGTCCGTCCGCCTTCTTTTCCAGTTCTTCATCCGGGTGTTCTGCCAACGAATACGCTGCGGCTTCCAGCCATTTTGCAGCGTCTGAATCCTGAAAAACAGCTCCGTAAAACTCTCCTCTGCTCTCTCCGGCCGCAATACGAAAGTTCTCAATACAGTGGCTCTTCGCCGCACCCTCGATTCTGTCATTCATGGCGTCCCACTGGTAGTCCAGTATCTCTTCTTTGACCAGCTTTCTGTATTTGTCCCAAAATCCGTCACAGATCTTTATGTTTTTCAACTCAACCGTCTTCGCTTTTCTCATCTTCTCTCTGCTCCCTTCCATTCGGGATCATCACAGTAATGCAGGTTCCCTCATCCCACTCACTTTCTATTGTAAGACCGGCTTTTTCACCGTATACAAGCTGCAGTCTCTGCTGTACATTCTGGAGACCGAACCCGCCTTCATAGATGCTTTTTCCCGTTATCTGTTTCTGATTTAGCTCCTCAGTCACTTTCTTAAGTTGTTCCGGCAGCATACCGATACCACTGTCTTTCACACGAAAGACCAGATCGTTCCCACAAGTTCCCGCACACACTTCGATATGGCCCTCTCTTCCAGAATCGCGAAGCCCATGATACAGGCTGTTCTCTACAAGAGGCTGCAGGATAAACTTGAGAACCTTTGCATTTTCTATTCCTTTTTCAACTCTGCACTCCCAGGTGACCGAATCCGGGAAACGCATACCCTGGATTTCAAGATAGGACTGAACATAACGCATTTCTTCGGAGACAGTCACATATTCCATTCCCCGGATCAGACTGATGCGGAAAAACTCCGACAGCGCCAGTGTCATTTTCTCGCTTGTATAATCCTGGTTTTTCCGGGCGGACATAGCAATAGAATCCAGAGTGTTATACAGAAAGTGGGGATTCACCTGATACTGCATGGCTTTCAGTTCCAGATACCTTTTCTGCTCCTCATCCTTGTGGATCTGCGCCATCAGCTCTTTTATATTCATGGACATGCTGTTCAGCGTAGCGGCCAGTATTCCCATTTCATCCTGGTCGCTGTCATGGACGACAATATCCATGTTCCCCTCGCCGATCTGCTGCATTGCAGTTTCTATCTTTCTCATAGGCCGCGTAATCCTCCAAGACAGAAATACGGCCAGTCCCACGCTGATCACGAGAAGGAGCAGAAGTTCCATCATAAGAATCCCCAGCAGTAAATTGACCGGCGCATATGCTGTTTCTTTCTCAATCCAGGTCTTAAGCACCCATCCATCCTGCTCTTTTGTACTCACAATATCTCCCTCATTGAGCACAATATTCTCTTCCGAGACAAGAAAAAAATTCCTCCCCGAGCCTTCCATGAGATAATGCTGGTTTTCTTCCATCATCAGGTTATTGAGGCGTTCTTCGAACAATTCTCTGTCGATAAAGATACACAGTGCTCCCATCTTCCTGGTAAGATCTGTCGTATTATTATTGACGATCCGGTAAAGGACAATATTGTTCTTCTCGGTGTACCACACTGCCGATGCCTCGCGTCTCTCTTCAAGAGCAAGGTTTTTTTCCAGAAACCACTGCATTTTCATCTGCCCCTGATTGCTGTAAATATGCCCCTGATTGTCCATCAGGTAAATGGCCTGGACAATGTTGTCATAATCAGTATACGACAGAAGCTTATTCCGCAGTTCCTCTGTAACTGACGGCATAGACGCCCTCGCGCCGGAGCGGTTGGCCATTTCCAGAAATTTCTGTATCTCGCTGTCCCCGACTATATTGACCGTATAATTTTCAATTTTCTGGATTTCTTCGACCGTTTTGTTCAGGGCAATATCCGCGGACCGATCCAGATGCTCCGAGTACATATTGACAATGGAAGGTTCGAGATGCAGCTTCGCAAAAATCGCCATAACACTTGTCTGAAATACCGCCAGAAGTATAAAAAACAAAATGATTTTGCTTTTTATCGATTTAAATCCGCGCTTCATCCGCCGCTCCTTCCCGATACTCTTTCGGTGTACACCCTACATATTTTCTGAAAATCGCATTAAAATAGTTGGGGTTTCGGTAACCCGCCGCTTCGGCGATCACATAATTCTTCTCACCGGAATTGCGCAGCATTTCTTTTGCTCTTTCAAGACGCAGCGTTGTAAGGAAATCAATGCAGGTCTCCCCCTTTATGCCGCGAAATATACGCGACAGATAGTTTGGGGTCACTCCCACTTCTTCCGCCACTCTTCCCACGGAAAGTTCTGGATCCGCATAGTTTTCTTCCATATATTTTTCCGCTGACTGCACCAGAACCTCAGTATATCTTCTTGACATCTTTTTCTTTTCTTCTACAAGCTTTTTTATCATGTCCGCAAAACGGGCCTCTATATCCTGAAACTTATAGACCGCACTCTCCACTTCCCGGAACTCCTCAACTGCATCCACTCCAGTTTCATTGGCCGTCCTTCCCAGAGCAGCAAGGAACTGAAGCAGGAGGATTTTGGATTCCTCCGCCGAATAGCGGGGCGGCATGACCCTCCCCAGCAGTTCCTCCAGCTTCTCTCTGTCCGGTATCTTTTGAAGCCGTATCAGGCCCACGATCTCGCGCTCCATATCATAGGGATATTCTATGGTCGTCTCCCGCTTGTTTTCTATATCTCTGTAAAAAATATAAAAGATTCCGTCTCCTTCATGGATCGACTGTACTGCGTCGATCGCCTGCACGGCCAGACGCCTCACGTTCAAAATTCCTTTTTCGGGATTGCTCACACCGAGATATATCCGCAGATTCAGATTCTGCCGTACAGATTCCGCCAGGATTTCCACATCCGCCCTGGAAATCCTCCCTCTGCATATGACCATCTGCACACCTTCATAGGGAAGCACGTAAACATATTTATCCCGCAGGATTTCTTCCGTAAGCTGGCGGAAGGCGACCTCCCCGGTCACCGGATCACATGCCTGCAGTTCCGTCCTGCTTCTCACAGCCAGGCAGGAAAGCTCCAGCTCCGGCATCTCAATCTCCGCATACCCCGCCCTTGACCGGATCTCATCCAGATCACTCAGACTCCCTGTAAGCAGATCATTCCAGAACTGGTTCTGTATCACCGGAAGATATTCCTGGATCCGCTTTCTCGCGATCGCAGCCCAGTCCTTAAGTTTCATCTTTTCCTGAAGTTCATTGCGCACATCTCTTAACGCTTCCAGAAACTGTTCCTTAGCCAGCGGTTTTAACAGATAGCGCTTTACCCCCAGCGCGATGGCCTCCTGCGCCAGATCAAAACGTTCATGTCCGGTCAATATGATCACTTCGCATACCCGGTTCTGCTCCCGCACCAGCCGGATAAACTCTATCCCGTTCATAACCGGCATATACAGGTCTGTGATCACAACGTCCACAGGCTCCCGCTCCAGAACTTCCAGGGCCTCAACCGCGCCCGGGCACAGGATAGGTTCTTCAAATCCTTCCCGTGCCCAGTCCACCATATTTTTAAGTCCTTCCCTGATATTTTTCTCGTCTTCCACAATCATGGTTTTCATCCCATATCTACCCCTTTACTGCTCCTGCTGTCATACCTCCGATGATTTTATCCGTGAGCAGCGCATATATGATAATCGTCGGAAGTATAGAGATTACCATTGCTGCAAATGCATACGCGTAATTCGCATCAAATGTGGTCAAAAACGACCGGATCGCCACCTGTATCGTCCGTGAAGAATCGCTCTGGTTCAACAGATTCGCAAACAGAAGTTCATTCCACGAATTGATCACAAGAAACACGCACGCCGTAACGATCCCCGGTTTTGACACCGGAAGAATGATCCTGCGGAACGCCTGGCCATTGGTGGCGCCGTCGATCTGGGCGGACTCCAGAAGCTCAAGCGGTATCGTGTCCATATATCCCTTTATAACCATAAAGCTCATGGGCAGATTCACGCCGGCGTATACAAGTGCGATCCCCAGGATATTATCATACAGCCCTGCTTTGCTTATCATAACATAATATGGCACCATAAATGCATTTGTCGGAATAAAAAGACACATGGAAAAAACTGCCGTCAGCATCTTTCTCGTCATAAATCTGTGCATCATGGCATAGGCTGCCAGCGTTGCCGCCGCGATAGATACAACTGTCGCAATAGCTGCAACAGCCACAGAATTGGCAAAATACAGCAGCATGGGATGGCTTTCCATGACGGCTGTATAATTGTCAAAGGACAGATGCTTCGGCACCGAAAACGGCTCGTTAAACAGATCCACATTCGGCCGGAAAGAAGAGATCACAAGCCAGATAAACGGCACGAGCATAAAAATCAATACGATAACAAGCGCTGCATACATAACGGCCCTCGCCGGAGTAACTTTTTTATTTCGCACGTTCTTTCCTCCTTTCCCTCTGAAGCAGACTGACAAATATCATCACGACCATCCCAAGCGCTACCGTGGCAAGCCCCGCTACCATGGATCTGCCGTACCGGTTCGCACCCGTCATCTCCTTGTAAATATAAAGAGAAAGATTGGTCGTCGCATTTGCCGGGCCGCCCCCCGTCATCAGGAACGGATATTCAAATGTCCTTAGACAGAACGCCAGATTCAGCATAATATTCGTGATGATAGCCGGTTTCATAAGCGGCAGATAAACCTTCAGATCCACCTGCACACTTGTAGCCCCATCTACAACGGCCGCCTCGTAAAGTTCCCGCGGCACCGTCGCCAGCTGAGTCATAAAAATGATCATAGTCAGGCCCACATACAGCATAAAGGGCACCATATTGGCGATCAGCGCGGAATCCGGGTCGTTGAGCCACGGATGCGCCAGGCTCTCCAGCCCCACTGCATTGAGCACGTTATTGATAAGGCCCACGTCCACATGATAGATAAAATACCACAAAAAGGCTACCGCCGTCGTTGAGATTACATTGGGGATGAAATACATGACTCTGAAAAATTTCCACCCCCGCGGCTTCCGGTTCAGCATAAGCGCCAGTACAAGTCCAAATGGAATATGTACGATCAGGGCAGCGCACATCCATATGACCGTATTTTTTACCGCCATATGAAACTCCGGATCCTCAAATACCGCTTTAAAATTTTCCAGACCCACATAGACCATAGGCCCCAGGCCGTTCCACTCAAAAAAACTCACATAGATCAGATAGCAGAGCGGGAACAAAAAAAAGGCTGTAATCAATATACACGCCGGCAGGAGGTACAAAATCCTCTCCCGTCTTTTCATAATCATCCCTTCCTTCCAGACAAGGCGGCCGCACCTATGATCCGCCGATCACGGATGCGGCCGCCCCGTAAATATACGTTACTCATTTTCCGCTGCAAGCTGTTCTACAAACTCATCCGGTGTAATATTGTCAAGCGCCAGGCTCTCCAGAAGCGACGGAAGCGCAGAATTTGCCGCCGTGCTCAGATTTCTCTGTATATTGATCGTACTGTCTTCCGCCGAAGAATTCAGAGCCAGGTATTCTCCCAGAAGTCCTCCGGTCGCCTGTACGTCCGGGTCTTCCAGATCCAGTTTCGGAGAAAGGAATACAGCGCCGTCCAGAGTAAGCTGTTTTACGCTTTCCTCAGAGGTGATAAATTTCATAAATTTCACGATCGCCTCTTCTTTTTCCTTGTCATCCGTCGCTGCAGCCGCCCACGGAGTCTGAGCGTCTGTTACTACATAATTTTCGGGAACCTTGCCGTCTCCGAAAGACGGAGCCTTCGCAATGCCGATCTGATCCTCCACCTCGGACAGTGTACCGATCAGCCACGGACCGTCGATCGCCATTGCTGTTTTCCCTGAAGCAAAATTATTGCTCGCCACAGAATAGTTTGCGCCGATGGCATCGCCTGTGGTGTAGTTCCAGAACTCCCGGAGCATCTCAGCCGCCTGCTTCATTTCCGGCGTATTGATATCGCCGCCCTTGTTCAGCGTGTCTATTCCGGCATAGCTTGCAGCAAGATAGGTGAACAGATTGCAGGTATACCATGCGTCGTCTGCCGTGTACAGAGAGAACGGAGTGATTCCTGCCGCCTCCAGCTTCTCGCATGCGTCCAGAAGCCCGTCCCATGTAGTCGGGAATTCATTGATGCCCGCCTGCGCGAACAGATCCTTATTATAGTAGATCACCGCTCCTGCCTTCTCGAACGGAATAGATGTGATCTCTCCGTTGATCGTCAGATTTTCCAGGTCTCCCTCACCAAATCTGGCTCTCCACTCGTCATCCATATATTCCGTAAAGTCCATAAGCTTACCCGATTCCTGTCTGGACAGATCATTCGGGTTAAAATTGTAATGGAAAATATCCGGCGTGGTATCCGTAGAGATCATGGTCTTTACTTTTTCCTGATATGCCGGGAAGTCCGGGTTTATCGTAACCTTTACTTCAATCTCCCCTTCATTTTCCTCGTTAAACTGCTGGATCAGCTTGTCCAGGGCCGCACCGCGCTCCGTATCCGTACTCCAGCTGTGATACATATCCAGGACGATCGCCCCTGAATCTGAACGTTCTGTCTCGTTTCCGCCCGACTGTCCGCCGCATCCTGCCAGCATTCCCGTTGTCAGTGCCGCTGTCAGTAAAATGCTGAGTATTCTTTTTTTCATAATCTTCCTCCTTCTGTCTTTGCTCTTACTGTTGTGTTTGGTTGTTCTATCTGTCATTTTGTCCGGCGCCTGAACAAATTAACATTCTTTTTTATCTTCCGCCTGTGCTCCGGCACGTCAGATATCTCTCCACACCGCCGATTCCTGCCGAGTAAATCCAACCCAGGGTTCCCCAGATATCTCCTTTTTTTATCATTCCCTCATCCAGACCCTGAGGACAGATGCCAAATCCTTCCGGCTGCATCCCCGAGTCCGCAAATCCCATATCATCTCCGGGCCAGGAGAGGATCTGATGGGTTGCCGTGCTGATCCACTCCGCCATGACTTTCATAAACGTTTCCCCGGTTTCCTTTCCTACAAGATACAACTCCCGGATATGGAACAGTGAATAAATATCCACAACACCTCCGCACCACACTGAATTGATCGCTCCCATTCCTTTTGTACGAAATCCTTTCTGTTGGAGAATGGTTCCCTTTCTCACCGGTGCATTCCAGATGTAATTCCATGTTACAAACTGTTTTGCAGCTGCTTTTGCCCCCTCTATATATCTGTTCTCTCCGGTCAGCTCATAAAGGCTGTACAAGCCTGCCATCACATACTGGGCCGCCTCTTTGTCCACGATATTCGGATTGTCCATCGTGCCGCCCTGGTACAATTCCTGCCGGCACTCGTGGGTCAGCGTATAACTCCCAGCCCTTTCTGCCGCCTCTCTGTATCCTTTATCTTCTGGATAATCTGCTGCCAGCGCGCAGAGAAACGGAACCGGTATCGCTGTGGACGCTTTTCTTCCCCTGTCTTTCTCCTCGTCAGAACTGCTGTCCTTTTCATTCATAAAAACCGGACTGCCGTCCTTTGTATAGGCTCTGTACCAGGAGCCGTCTTCATTCTGCTTTTTCAGAAGAAAATCCGCATATTTCTTTACCGCGCCAATCCATTGCGTCTTTACCCTTCCATGTATTTTATACCATCGGTACGCCCTGAGAAGATCGAATATCGGCTCAGTCATGGTACGCAGATAATTACCTTCCTCACTGCCATACGACATATAGTGTAGCTTCGGTGCAGTGTCATCACCAAAAGACGCAAACGGCCGCTTTTGTTCAAGATCATAAAGCGAATACACCCAGCCATTTTTAAGAATGCAATGATTTACAAAGAAATCAATTACTTTCTCTGCCTGTTCTGTAAATTCACTGCCGCTTCTGGCCATCGTAAGCGCTATATCAATCTGCCGCCCGGTGAAACCGTACTCCAATATGTGCGTGTAAGTCTCATGTGGTATGGTATTAAAAGATGAACCAAATCCGGAAGGGGCGGAACCATATCCTTTTTTCGGATCAAAGTGGAAGAAATATCCCGCTCCGCTTTTCCCGAACTCCCGGTATGTCTTTTCCACACTCTCCCTTCTTATTTCCATCTCCTCTTCTCTGCCAAATGGCAGGGAAACAACGCTGTCGCCCCGGAATTCCTTCTCCTCCGACAGTGTTTTATACTCTTCATATACTGCGTCTGTAAATGTCCTGTACCTCCTAATTGATATTTCATATTCCAATGTATAGGAAAACCGTTGTTCGTCAAGCGGATAATAAGCCTCTGCCGGCGTCTGATCCGCATCCAGCGCAGGACTCTTTTCTTTCTCTTCATATGGGAATCTCATTATAAAATACGGTTCTTCATCATACCCGTATCCGAGCGATACCACATCTGTCCTGTGCAGGAACCGGCTGTCTCCCCTTCTCCTGATTTCCTGTTCGGCCAGCCGCGCAGAATCCAGTTTTCTAAATGTTGCCGCCTCTTTACTTTCCTCATCAAACAGTGTGACCATCGGACCGGTCAGCCGGTCTTCCATAAACGAATGGTATTCCCTATGCGTCTGATCAACGATGCCCGAATACACCGCTGACGGCACTCCCGCCCGAAAACTCCGGCTTCCTGACGAGCCCTTCATAGCAAATCGCATGGAGACTGCAACCCCCGTTGCCGGTCTGTTCCCTGCTGTCCCTGCCGCGGTCTCCATGCATTCACCGGAAATAGTGGTACAAAACCGCAGAATACCGTCCTTCTTCTCCGTCTTTTCCCTTATGTCAATATGGTATCCCGGCATCTCCAGATGCCAGTCGGGCCCCTCCCCGGGAAAGGTATGAAACTCCACGTCTCCCTCTTCTGTCAGAAATGAAATTGTCAAATCTCTTTTTCCAGTTTCCACGCTTTTTCCTCCTCTCCCGTATCCGGTTCGCTATATGTATATTTTAAAAAATATGCGCAGAAAAAAGATTCAGTTTTCTATTCTGTTTCTAGCACTTTTCTTACATTATTTTTTCACTCTTCTGTTTTTCGTCTTTTTGCACAAAAAATCTGCCAAAACAACAGTTTTGACAGACCTTTTCTTTACTTTTTCAAATTCTTCTCTTCCTTCTGTCTCATATCCCAACCAGTATTCCTCGCCGTCCTGAAGTATTGCCTCCGTACATTCCAGGCGTCCTCCTCAACCTTCATCTCGTCATAATAATAGGCTAGAACAACTGCTCTCTGCTCTTCCGACAGTTCGCAAATACAGTCCTTCATAATCTGTACTTCTTCCGCCCTGGCAATTCTTTCCTCTGTCCCCCTGCTTTCGTCCGGCAGATCTTCAAACACGCTTTCCTGATCCTCTGACAATAGAATATTCCGTTTTTTTCTGTTTACAAGCTTCATCCCCTGTCTCAGAGTGATCCCTCCAAGCCAGGAATATATACTGTCTGTATTTTTCAGACTCCCTATGTTTCTGTATGCTGCAAGATAGACTTCCTGCATCAGATCCTGGGCTTCATGTTCATCCCGTACTGTAAACTTTGCCCGGGCATATACAAACTGATATGTATGAATATAAAATATATTAAAGGCATCCTGATCTCCTGGGCAAAAGGAGACATATATACAAACTTCTCTCCCACTCCGTTTCCTTTTCTTCCGTCAGCCCAGTATGTTGACTGATCCGCATCCTCCATCTGATCAGCCGAATGCCTGCCGGGTTCCGAATCCCCGCGCTTCTTTACCGGTGTGCCGCATACGCTGCAGAATACTGCGCCATCATCCAGTATATTTCCACATTTTCTACAATACATTTCCCTCTTCTCCTGCTGATCTTGTTGTTTCATAATGTAAGTACCGCTTTTGCTTCATTTGGTTCAAATTTTTTTAAATTTTTCATAAAGATAAGCCGGGAACATATCCCGGCTTATCTTTCCTCCTGTTCATTCATTTAAAAGATATGATAATTTACAACCAGCGCTGCAAACACGATAGATACCATAGACAGCAGCTTGATCAGGATATTGATCGACGGTCCCGACGTATCTTTAAACGGATCGCCTACTGTATCACCGACAACCGCCGCCTTGTGGCATTCACTTCCTTTTCCGCCGTGAGCGCCGCCCTCGATATACTTCTTCGCATTATCCCACGCACCGCCGGAGTTTGCCATAAAGATAGCCATCAAAAATCCGGTTGCCGTAGACCCTGTCAGCAGGCCGATCACTCCGTTATACCCCAGCACAAGTCCGGTCACGACAGGAGTAATGATTGCCAGCAGCGTTGGAAGGATCATTTCATGGAGGGATGCCTTCGTACAAATATCCACGCACGTCTCGTAGTCAGCTTCGGCCTGTCCTTCCATCAGCCCTTTGATTTCTTTAAACTGGCGGCGCACTTCCACTACAATACTCTGAGCCGCCCGGCCTACAGATTCCATTGTCAGCGCCGCAAATACGAACGGCAGACATGCTCCGATGAAAATGCCTACAAGAACTGTAGGATTCATAACGCTCATATCCAAAACCACTTTATCGCCGCCTACTTCCTGTACCTTCTCCACATACGATGCGATAAGAGCCAGCGCCGTCAGAGCCGCGGAACCGATCGCAAATCCTTTTCCAGTAGCAGCCGTTGTATTTCCAAGTGAATCCAGAGCGTCTGTACGTTTTCTGACCTCAGCTTCGAGTCCGGCCATCTCTGCAATACCGCCGGCATTATCTGCAATCGGTCCATATGCGTCCGTGGCAAGTGTAATACCCAGCGTAGACAGCATACCTACCGCCGCCAGGGCAATTCCGTAAAGGCCTCTTGTAGTCTCGATAAAACCGCCCGAAAAAGCATAGGCAGCCATAACACAGACAGCGATAATAATAATCGGGACCGCTGTAGAAAGCATGCCCAGGCTCAAGCCGCCGATAATGATCGTCGCAGAGCCTGTTTCTGATTTGCCCGCCAGATTCTTGGTCGGTTTATATGTGTCAGAAGTAAAGTACTCTGTGAAAAATCCAATCAATACGCCCGCCAGCAGGCCACCCAGAATTGCAAAATAAAAACCAATGTAATCCTTTCCAAGGATAAACCACACAAGCGGGAACGCAACCACTGCAATAATAAGTGCACTTGTATTCGTTCCTCGTCTCAGGGCCTTGAGCAGCGTGCTCTGGTCTGTATCTTCCCCCGTCTTTACGAGCAGAGACCCCAGGATAGATGCAAGAACGCCGACCGCAGCAAGGACCATCGGAATAATCACCGCATTCACCCGGTCAACTTCCGCGATCTTATTAAATGCAATAACGCCCAGTGAGCAGGCCGACAAAATAGATCCAACATAAGATTCGTAGAGATCCGCTCCCATTCCGGCAACATCACCTACATTGTCTCCTACGTTGTCGGCGATAACCGCCGGATTTCTCGGGTCATCTTCCGGGATTCCGGCCTCTACCTTTCCGACCAGATCCGCGCCCACGTCGGCAGCTTTTGTATAGATACCTCCGCCTACACGTGCAAACAGAGCCATGGAAGAAGCTCCCATTCCAAATGTAAGCATCGTACTTGTAATGTCTTCAACAGAAAGTTTAAAAACCAGTTTCAGGAGCAGATACCAGATCGAGATATCCAGCAGTCCCAGACCCACTACTGTAAATCCCATTACAGAACCGGCAGAAAATGCAACATTAAGTCCCTTGTTCAGACTTTTCTGACAGGCCGCCGCCGTCCTGGCGTTTGCCCTCGTAGCAATCTGCATTCCCACAAAACCGGAAAGGCCTGAGAAAAAGCCTCCCGTTACAAATGCAAAGGGAACATACGGTGTGAGAAATCCCGTGATCGCCATCACAAGGAGGATCACAAACATAATCGCAAAAAATCCGATCAGGATCTTGTACTGGCGTCTCAGATACGCCATTGCTCCCTGGTGGATGGATGCCGAGATTTTTTTCATCCTGTCGCTTCCTTCCGGGAAGCGAAGTACCTTCTGCGCTCTGCTCGCCACAAAGAGAAGCGCAATGATGGAGCCGAAGAGTGTCAGTAGTGCTAATTGATTGT
>ERZ1643250.2508-NODE-2508-length-13752-cov-5.981967_pt1 | contig 13752 bp, 8 predicted proteins | sample MGYA00579262_ERZ1643250 | MGnify/ENA primary metagenome ERZ1643250 (study PRJEB29033, sample SAMEA4952265) | chicken gut metagenome | biome: Broiler Chicken; feature: Gastrointestinal Tract; material: Caecum | place: Ireland | collected 2018 | study: Broiler...
GCCCAGGCCGCCCGAGGCGAGCACGGTGTAGTCGGCATACAGCCTGTACAGCTTGCCGTTTTTGCTGTCTTTGGCGACAATGCCGTAGCATTCGTTGCCCCCGCAGATGATGTCGACCATGGTGACGTAGGGCACGACGAGAATGTCGCTGCGCGCGCGCACCTTTGCCATGAGGTGGGTGGTTATCTCCCTGCCCGTGCAGTCCTCGTGAAAGCAGATTCTGGGACGGGAATGTCCGCCCTCGCGCGTGTATGCGAGCGAACCGTCGTCGTTTCGCGCAAAGCGCACGCCGCAGGCAATCAAATCATCTATCAGTTCCTGCGAATTTCTAATCATGCAGTCGACCGTGGCGGGATTGTTTTCGTAATGCCCCGCGCGCATAGTGTCTTCGAAATAACCGTCGTAGTCGTTCTCGTCCACGAGACGGCATATGCCGCCCTGCGCGAGATAGCTGTCCGACTTGTCGGGCGTGTCCTTGCAGATTATTAAAATCTTTTTGTCCTGCGGAAGGTTGAGCGCGCAGTTGAGCCCCGCTACGCCCGCGCCGACGATTATCACGTCGTAATATTTGTCAAGCTCTATCATTATAAACACCTCGCGTGTTACAGATTTTAAAAGCCGCCTCCGCCGCGCGGAGGTTTAAAGGTAAAAGTAAAGCCGCGACGGGAGATACCGCCGCGGCATACCTTTTGCTGTCAGGCGGTTTTGCGGACGGAAATACACCGGCCCCGCGAGCCTGCCCACATAAGAGCGGAGAACTTTGAGCGGACGGAAATACACCGGCCCCGCAGCAAGTCCCGTTCTTTCGGCCGTAAGCGGCAAAACGAGCGTTTTGCCGTCGTATGCGCCCTGCCGGTAATACACCGCCGCCCGCGCGCATTTACGCACCGTTCCCAGGCAGAGAGTCCCTCTCTCCGCAGGGCTATACACCCTCGTCTTTCCTGAGATTGCACTAAGTTTACACTAAAAGTTTACACCTGTCAAGTTATGTGTAAAGTTTTTTTAACGCCGTTTAAAATGAAATTTTTTAACAAATTTGTGAAACTTATATTACAATCCGCCCGCCTTACGCCGTGCATAAGGGCGCTGAAAAGCGGCAAAAGCCGCTTTCGGGGCAAATTTTACTTTCGCCGCAGGGCCTGCGCGGGGTAAAAACGCCGCATACGCCCGTTTTCGGCAAAAGTTTGCAAAATTCGGCACACTACCGCCGCCCTCTTTTAAGTATTATATTCTTGCAGGTGTAAAAAACGCGACTTTGAGCGCGCGCCGACGGGGAGGATTTTATGAAACTTTCGGATATTTACGGAAAAGAGGTTGAAAGCAAAGACAAAAAGAGGCGCGGCTGGGTGCGCTCGGTGCTGGGAAAGGGCGGCGCGCCGCAGTTTTTGCAGTGCTTCGACGGGGAGGAACGCGAGTTCGACGTCGACTGGAAAGACATAGTACATATCGGCGACAAGATAATTTTCGACGACAGGGCTGCGGAGAAAAAGAACTGCTCTCCCCTTCGGCTCGGGTTGCCCGCCTACGACGACACGGGCAGATTTTTGGGCAATTTAAGCGACATTTTGGTCGGAAAAGAGGGCGTTTTTTATGTGATAGGCAGAAAAAAATACCGACCCGAATACATCTCGGTCGGCGACGTTCTGATTGTGCACCCGCCGCGCACTTTAAAAGAAAACGTAACGGCAGGCGGCGCCGTCATTTTGAAAAAGGGGTCGCCGCTCACGCCCGAGGCGCTTAAAAAGGCAGAAGAGGCGGGCGAATACTTTCAGGCCTGGCTTAAAACGATATAAAAAACTCACAGATTTTCCGCACAGGTGAAGCGCGGAAAATCTTCGTGATTTAAGGGCTTTGCCCTCGCGCGCATAATCTTAAAAGCTCTCCTTTAATATAATTATGCGCGCTCACCCAGCGAGCCCCTTGCCTCCCTTAACACTTTGTTTTAAGGGAGGTGGCACGCATGAGCATGGCGAGGGCGTGACGGAGGGATTGTTTGCACAAGCGGCGAACTAAATTCGCCTTGCGCACATTATTTGTTCACAAAAATCTTCTGCCGATAGGCAAGAAGGCAGGCGGGCGCGCAAAATTTGCGCGCCCGCCTTCTTACCTTCTTCCGTCTTTGCCTATACGTTGTACTTTGCCATAAGTTTTAAAAGCGTGTTGAAGTTGTCGTTGAGGCGCTCGTTATCCTCGGGCGAGAGGTCGCCCTTCGCCTGCATAAAGCCGAGCGAGGCCTTTATGCGCTCGGTCTCCTGCCTGTCGCCGCGGCCGAGGTCTTTTGCAAGCAACTTTTCGGTGACTGAGAGCGCGTGCTCGGTGCGCACGTTCGGCTTTGCGGGGCGATAGGACGGCGTAAACCTCTCGGCGGGCGGGGGAACTTCGGGCAGGACGTAGCGCTCCTCCCTCCTCTTTCTGCGGGAGATGAGGGCAATCAACCCGTATGTGAGATACCCGAAGCACCAGAAAGTCACCGCAAGCAGGACTGAAAACGAAAGTTCGCTCTTTGTGAGCGCAAGTGCGAACGTAACCGCGGCAAAGGCGTTTACCAGCGCGAAATAGGGGCGCTTATCGGCGGCGCGCACGCCGCGGTTAAAAATAGTTAGAAGCAGCGTGCACATAAACACGAAGGCGAACGCGCCCCAGCAGATATACAGCGACACCTCCAGCGTGAGCGAAGCCGCGAGCGAATACACATTGTTGAAAAAATCTGTCAGCATAAAAAATTTACCCTTTTAAATTATATAAAGATTATAGCCGCAGATATGCAAAATAAGGCGCATATATTGCCGAATTAACGCGAATTTTGTAGTCTTGGCAAATCATAAAAAATTATATTGCGCCGCGGGCGAAAAAATGCTATAATAAATGCAGTACCATAAAAAAAGAGGTGCACGTATGGAATACGAAAGGCTGAAAAAAGAAGACCGCCCCGTGCTTGCGGTGTGCTACGACTTCGACCGCACGCTCTCGCCCGACGACATGCAGGCGCAGGGCTTTATACAGTCGGTGGGCGAGAACGTAAAGGAGTTCTGGCGGCAGTCGAACGAGCTTGCAAAAAGCAACGATATGGACATGAACCTTGCATATATGCTGACGATGGTAAAAAAGTGCAAGGGCAAATTTTATATGACGAGGGAAAAGCTCGCCGAATACGGAGCCGGAGTTAAGCTGTACGACGGCGTTCCCGAATGGTTCGACCGCATTGACGAATACGGCGACAGCCGCGGCATAATCGTGGAGCACTACATCATCTCCTCGGGGCTCAAAGAGATGATAGAGGGCACGAAAATCGCCAAAAAATTTAAAAAAATTTACGCGAGCTCGTTCGCGTTCGACGAATACGGCGTGCCCGAATGGCCCGCGCAGACGATAAACTACACCAACAAAACGCAGTTTTTGTTCCGCATCGAAAAGGGCTGCCTCGACATAAACGACCACGGCGGCGTAAACGAATACATTCCGCCCGAAAACATACGCGTACCCCTGCGCAACATCGTTTACCTCGGCGACAGCGACACCGATATCCCCTGCATGAAGCTGGTAAACTCGTACGGCGGGCACTCGATTGGCGTGTACGACGGAGCGACGGGCGAAAAAAACAAGGTTTATTCCCTTTTAAAAAATAACCGCATACGTTATTTTGCGCCCGCCGACTATACCGAGGGCAGCGAGATTGACAGGCTGGTAAAGGCAATAATCGACAAGACCGCCGCCTACGAAAAGCTTGAACAAAAGCACGTAAACGACCTTCTGGAGACGAGGAACGCCCAAAAATAAGCTCAGTTTTTCACTGTTTTTACAGCAATTTATCAGAACAATGCGCCGATTGTTGCGGCATATGTGCCGTTCAATTAAAAAACCGCCTGCAAAATGCAGGCGGTTTTTTTAATTTAATTTTATTTCTTTGAGAGTGTGTATATTTACGATATACGCGCCGATTTGTCCGCGAGGAATTTTGAGAATTTTTTCTACGGCGAGGCGGTACAAATCGAGCTGCCGCCTGTAAGTTTTTACGAGCAGCGCCGAGGGCTTCGACGAAAATTTATAGTCGATTATCGTGCATCTTCCGCCCTTTACGCACAAAAGGTCGATTGCACCCTGAACAAGCACGTCGTCGCGGGCGTCGGTATCGAGGAATTCGCACGCGGGCAGCGCGCACAAAAATTCGCGTTCGCGGTAAGCCTCCGCTCCCTCCGCCATCTTGAAGCAGTCCATCGAAAGTATGCGCGAGAGGACGCTCGGCTCGAGCAGTCCGGCCGCCCCCTCCTCCAGCTCGCCGCTCTCTTTAAGCGCCTCGATTTCGGCGGAAATCCCCGCAGTATCCTTCACCGAAAAGTCGCAGAGCTGCAAAAAGCGGTGATATGCAATGCCGCGCTCCACGCCCGTTTCGCCCACTGCGGCAGCCTCCTCCGCCTCCTCGGGCCAGAGGTCGTTTTCGGCGAAATACTCGTCCTTCAAATGCTGTTTGAGTATGGCGGACGCCGAGCTCTTCACGGGCAGATTTACGCTGCTTTCGTAATTATATCCGCGCATGAAGTGGGTGCGGAATGCCTCTGCCGCCTCCTCGTCGGGCTTTGAAATGAGCGCGGGCGAGGGCTCGTCGAAAGCAAAATCCGCCGACTGCGAATCTTCCTGCTTAAAGAAGGAAAAATCGAGCATCTGCGCATAGTTTGCCGCCGTGGTGACCCTGCACGGATTGAACTGCGAGGGCTCGGACGACATGACGTGCAGGCGGTATTTCGCGCGGGTGCAGGCGACGTATAAAAGGTTCATCTCCCCCTGCACCTCCTCGCGCGATTTTTTTATTTTCAGGTATTTCCCGAGTATGGTGGGTGCGCTTACGCGCGTATCAATATCAAACATTCTGTGCGCGAAGCCGTATTTTTCGTCGAACGGCAGACTGCCGTCCGCCTGCCCCCTGAAAGGCTTTGCGACGTCGGCGAGAATGACGACGGGAAATTCCAGCCCCTTTGAGGAGTGCATCGTCATCATGGTTATGCTGTCACCGCCACCGCTCTCCGCAAGCGCGAGGTTGTAGCCGCCCGCCTTTATCTTGTTTAAAAATTCGCTCAAATTGAGCTCGCCCGAGGGGGTATATGCCGCCTCGGCAAGCCTGCGCACGTTTTTGAGCCTCTTCGCGCCGTCCTGATAGTAGCGCGCTTCGAGCGCGGTATCGCGCAGAATGGTATCTATCACCGTACCCGCGCCGAACAGGTGCGAAAGCGTGCGGTAGCCGTCAATTTTTTTATAAAAGTTATCTATTTTTTTGGCGACGTCGTCGGAAAATGCCTTTACGTACCTGTCGCAGCACTCCCTGAAAGTCAGATTTTTTTCAAGCCTGTACGCAATTTTCACGCAGGCAAGGTCGTCCTCGGTGAGTCCGCCGACGGGCGAGAGCATTGCCGAGGCGAGCGGTATATCCTGTTCGCCGTTATCTATATACGAGAGAATGTCTAAAAGCTGCTTTACCTCGGGCGAATCGCAGGCGTTGCCGCCCTGCCCGCCCGAAACGGAGAAACCCGCCGCGGTGAGCGCGCGCATTATGCCCGCGGGGGAGGAATTGTCGCGCTTGCGCGTTAAAATGCAGATGTCGCCGGGCTCCACCTGCCTCACCTTGCCCGCCTCTATGTCGTAAAAGGTGCTTGCAAGCTCCCTCCGCACGACGTCGAGCACGGCGAGCCCCTCGCGCGAGGGCGGAGTTTTTTTGAGCTCCTCCCGCTCCACCGAGTATATGCCGTCCTGCTCCGCCTTGACCTTTTCGTCCTTGCCGAAAACGTGCACGTACGCGCCGCCGCCGTTTTCGGGATAGGCGCCGCCCGATATCATCACAGAGGAATTTTTATAGTCTATCCCGCACGTATCTTCGCGCATGAGGCGCGAGAACGCGCCGTTCACCGCAGAAATAACTTTGGGCGCGCTGCGGAAATTGTGCGAGAGAAGCAGCGCCCCGCCGTGTGCGGAAAATTCGCGCTCCTTTTTGGTGAAATATTCCGATTTTGAGCCGCGGAAACCGTATATCGCCTGCTTTACGTCGCCGACGAGGAAAAGATTTTCGCCGCCGACGAGCGAGATGATGCGCTCCTGCACGGGGTTGACGTCCTGATATTCGTCGACGAACACCTCTTTGAAGCGCGAGCGCACCTCCTCCGTCATTCCGTCCATGCCCAAAAGCCTGAGCGTGAGGTGCTCCAAGTCCCCGTAATCGAGCTTGCCCTCCTCGCGTTTGAGCGCGGAATATGCCTCATCGAACTTTAAAACGAGGTCGGAAAAGGCGCGCGCCGTGCGCGCCGTGGAGAGGTAAGTTTTAAGCTCTTCATCCCTTGTCACTATCCCCTCGTACAGCTTGTCGTACCTGCCCTTCACGTAGTCGCGCAGGGCAAAAAAGTCTTTCGATATCGGGTCCTCGTCGCTCTTGGGCGGTTTTCTGGAGGTTGCAAACTTTGGAAGGGGCGCAAAAATATCCGTCTGCGACTGTGCCTCAAATAAAATTTCAAGCATTTCGCCCGCAATTTTAAGGCATGCCGCGTTCAGCGTATTTTCCGCCATGAAAGCCCTTATCTCGGAAATAAGCTCGCCGCACCGCGCGTGCGCGTCATTGCAGATTGCACCGCATATATCCTTGAACGAACGCTCGCTAACGCACCCCGCGGCTTCCTTTAAAAACTCTGCATATCCAGGCGTGTTGCGCGCCGCGTCGTATGCGGCGGCGACGAGTTTTTTAAGCCCCGCGTCGCTGCGCTTTTTTCCGTAACGCTGCAAAAGATATAAAAAGTCCTCGTTTTCCTCCGCATACAGCGTTTCGAACAGCCCCTCGAGCGCACGGCCGCGCATGCGCGCCTCAGCGCCGCCGTCCTCGGAGATTATCTCGAACGAACCGTCGATGTCGAGCAGATAAAAATACACGCGCAGCAGGTAGCCGCAGAAGGAGTGTATCGTGCTTATGTTGGAGAGCGGTATTTTGCCGAGCTGTTCCTTTAAGTGCGCGCGCGTTTTGCCGTCGGCTGCGGCGCTGCGCTTTATGAGCGCCGTGCGCAGTTTGTCCTTCATCTGCGCCGCCGCCTTTTTTGTAAAGGTTACGGCGAGCACGCCGTCCAAATCGCCGCCATTTTCCACATAGTCGGCGAGGCGCTCAATCATGACGAATGTCTTGCCGCTGCCAGCAGAGGCGGAAACTATTATCCTGCCCTTCTTTTCTATTGCCGCTTTCTGTTGCGGCGTGGGATTTGCCATTACTCTTCACCCCTCAGTTTTTTAACTATGCGCGCAACGTCGGCGCAGGTTATGCCGTCGACGCTCCTCGGCCGGCTGTCGGGCCCCGCAGCAAAGCCGCACATTCCGCCCATCTTGCAGTAGTCGCACGCGCCCGTAAAGGGCGAGGGGGCAATGTTTCCGCCGAACATTTCCTTTGCGCCCCTCTTTGCGATGAGCGCGGAATAGGCGATAAAGTCCGAAAAGTCCTCCTCGGGCAATCCGCCCGCAAGCTGCCTGCCGTTCAGATATGCGTCGACGAACGCGCTCCGCTCCTTATCCTTTATGGTCTTGTCGGTGTTGCGCACGACCTCCTCGCCGCAGTCCATAAACCCTTTGAGCGTGAAGTCGCCCGCAGGCTTATCGCCGAATTCGACGTTCGCGGGGAAGTAGTATGCCCCTGCGGGGCGCTTGCCCTTTGACGCCGCGAGAAGATAGAGCGGAAGCTGGAGTTTTACGCCCGCGTAATATTCCTCTGCCGTGTAGCTGATGTTTCCCGTCTTGTAGTCAATCACGCGCACCAGCCCGTCGCATTCGTCCACCCTGTCGACCTTGCCGCCCGCAGACACGTCGCCGTCGACGGGGATATAGTACCACTTCTCCACGTCGCGTATTTTAAAGTTGGAGGCGGCGAGCTGGCGGTACACGCCCGCCGAAACGGCGGACGCCTCATAGCACATGCGCTCCGCCGCAAACTTGCCCGAAACGCCCTCTTTAAGCGATGAAAAATCGGGAGATGAAAGCAATGTTTGCGCCATATTCCTGCCCCAATCGCGCGCCTCGTCCTCGCTGCGGATATTTTTAATCTCCGACGCGAGCACCTTTAAAAGTTCGTGAATGAAATTGCCCGTCTCCCTCGGCTGAACGCTCCCTTCGGGGCGCTCGGCAAGTTTAAGCCCCTGCGCCGCATAGTTCTGGTACGGGCAGGAAAAATAGCGCTCGAGAAGGGTGGCCGAAACGCTGCCCGTGCGGGAGGCGAAGAGCGCCTTGCCGTTTTTAATCTTCTTTTTTCCGTCCTCCCTCTTTAAAACGCCATCCGCCTGCTCTCCGAAGCCGCGCTCTTCGAGCACGGTATACAATGCCGAATTGACTGCGGGAGGAAGAGCGCCGCAGGCGAGCGCCCTGAGCGCGGGCGAAAGCTCGCTGCAATAGTAAGGAAGTCCCCTGCCCGAAAGGTTTAGCGCCTTTTGGGTGACCACCGAAACTTTTTTATCGTCAGACTGCCTGAATATGGCGAGAATATACGGAATTATTTCGCTGCGCACCGTCTCGTTTCCGCCGGAGAGCGCGGGATAGGTGAGATAGAGGTGCTTTTTGAACGCGCAGAGGTTGAGCGCCACCGTCTCCCTGCGGCGCCTGTTGACCTGCGCTATTTTGGGCGAAATTTTTATGTCAATCTTTTCGAGCGAGGTGAGCTCGCGGTCGGTGAGCAGCGCCGTATCCGAACCTGCGGGAGGCACGTCGCCCACGAGCCCCGCCGCAAACACGATATTCGAGCCTGCATTCACCGTTTCGGAGATATCGCCGACGAACACGGCGTCAGCCTTCGGCGGAATGAGCGAAATTTCAGCCGCGGCAAACCCGCTCTGCAAAAGTTTTTTGTATTCGCGCGCGGTGTAGAGCGCGCCGAGCCCCAGTTCCTCCGTTTCGGCTATGACCGACATCACGCCCGAAAATGCGCGGGCGTTGAACTGCGAACGCGCGGGGTGCGCCTTTGCCGAAGCCTCGGTGAGGTTTGAAAGCTCCTTTTCGCAGCCGAAAAATTCGACGAGCTTTTTTATCCCCTCCGCCCACTCGTCGGAGGTCGCCCTGCCCGCGGGAATAAATGAAAGCCCCTTTAAAAAGCGCTCCCTCACCGCCTTTACCACGGCGTAATCGAACCCGAGAGATAAGCAGATATCGGCGCGCGGTTCGCGCTTTACGCCGCCGCGGTAAAAGGCGCAGCGGAGCACGTAGTTGCGGTATATTCCGCGCTCTTTTTGCGAAAGTCCGAACAGATGGCACGACAAAACGGCGTCGACGTCCTCGGGCGCGCAGCCGCCTGCGGCGCACTCGAGATACGAGCTTAAAAAGCCTGATAGCGGGTGCTCTGAGAGCGGTCGGCGCTCATCGATGTAGCAGGGTATGCCGTACTGTGAGAATATGCGCGTTAGCGCGGGGCGGTAGCCCTTTACGTCGGAGAGCATCACCGATATGCGGTAGTACCTCTCCCCCTCGTCGGCGACGAATTTTTTTATCGACGCGGCGATAAATTCAAGCTCGCCCTCGGTGTCGGCCGCCTCGAAGATATGCACGTCGGGGGCGTACTGCCCGTCCCTGTGGAAACACTGCGGGTCGAAGAGGTTTAAGCGTATGCGCTCGGCAGAGGGCACGAGCGAAGATTTTAAAGTTACCGTACGGCAGCCGCCGAGTCCCGAAGAAAAACTTTCGAACTGTGCGGGCGCCTCGTTGGCGTAGATATCGGGCGCGCCGCCCACAAATATGCCGCAGGTGTTTTCGGCAGTGCGCATGCACGCCTTTACGCACTCCGAAACGGTGCCCGTAAACGCCTGAAAGCCGAGAAAGACCACGTCGGCGCCGATAATTTTTTTGCTCTTTTCAATCACGGAGGGCAGAAGGCGCAGATACACGTTGCGGTCGAGCCTGCCGCTCTCCTTTAAAAAGGCGGTGTATTCGGAATATATCAGCGCAATGTCTTTGAGCTTGTCGGAGAGCATGCCCGCAGCCGGCGCGGCAAAAATTTCTTCGGGCGAGATACCCGAGGAATACAACAGCGCTATCGTATCGTAGACCGACTGCGCCGCCGCGGAGGCGGAGAGCCTGCCAAAGAGGCGGAGCTTTTCCCTGTTCCGCTCTATAATTCCGCGTATAACGATTGCCGACCCCTGGCTGGAGAGAATTTTTTCCTCACCCCGCCGCTCCGACGAGAGAAAGCGCGCAAAGGTATATACCGAGGTGTTGAAAGTCCCGCCCACGGCGGCGCACACGGCGCGCTCTGCAACGAGAGTGAGCCTGTCCTCACAGAATATCACCGTGCGCCTTGCCGACTTTTCGGCGTCCTTTATGTATTTTTTGAGTTCCCCGAGCGCCTCTTCGAGCGTGGGGGCGATTACCGAAAGATTCATAATTTTTACCAAAGCGGCAAGCGTGGCTAACGGGAACAATGAAGTATATTGCCCGCCGCCGTGCGGCGCCGCTATGTAATTATACCACACCGCACACAGATTTTTAATTATTTTAACGTTAATAAGCCGCAAAAGTTTTTACAATCGCAAAATTATATGCTATAATTGACAGAGCTTAAATTAAAAAACATTTTTATCTGGAAGAATATATGAAGAAAACGGCAAAAGTTATTGCAGTTGCCGCCGCGTGCGCGTGCCTTTTGGGCGCTTCGGGCTGTGCGACGGCAAACAACCACATCAGCGTCGACTCCTTCTGGTATATCGACAGTTACGAGGGCATCCAGCGCACCTCGGTGCTCGACGATGCGGAAAACGCAGGGCGCACCCCCGAAGTTCTGCTGTATGAACTTAAATTCGACAAAGAGTCCGGCGGAAACGCCGCCTATTACGTCGAATATTTCACCGACGATACCGATTTTGAAAACGGCGAGCATCCCCACTACTTCAAAACGACGTTCTACGCCATGTCGTTCGACTGGAACGGCGACCTCGTAAACGAGGACTACCGCATAAGTTCAACCGACGAGATTCCCGAAGAGGACAGGGCGAGAATGAACGGCACCGAGGAAGTTGTTTATGTGCTCGAAACTGAGATGAGAGCTGACGGACAATACGTTTACGGTCCTTCCGATACCGAGCCCACCGCCGACAACAGCGTTCAGTTCTCCGATTATATAAAGACGACGACCTACTTCCGCTCGGCGAGAAACACTCTCGAGCCCGTTTACAGCAGGCAGGAAGTTCACACCACCACTCCCGCGTCGCTTTCCCCCGCTTCGAAAGACGATATGTGCACGCAGATTGAGTACGTTTACGAAGTTTCGTATAACTTCGGCTGCACTGAGGCGACCTACACCTACACGGAAGAGGGCGGAGAGTCGGAGGAACATACAGTTTCGGGTCTGCAGGACACGGGCTACACCATGTTCGACAACAACTCCCTCTACACCGCAATCCGCGGAATGAGCCTTTCGGACAGTTTTTCCGCCACGATAAGCCTGTTTATCCCCGCCAACTTCGGCATACTTAACGCAAGCGTTACGGGCGGCGCCCAGGGCGAGCTCAGCCCGACCGACGACGCCGACATAATTTCGGCCCTCACCGCGGCCTACGGCGAGCCGGAAGTTCCCGATAGCGGCGAAGATGACAACACCGAAGACGAAACGGCGCACAGCTACATCTATTACAATCCCGTGAGCATAACCGCCGCAAGCACATTGCACGGCACAACGCAGACCGCATGGTTTGCCGCGGTTTCCGACGAGGACAACAACACCTACCGCGCGACAATGCTCCGCCTCGCCGTACCCATAAGCTACGGCCTCGGCACTATGGAATACAGACTTTCGGAAGTCGTGAGCGTTCTCGGCGAATTGGCTCAGTAAAAAACTAAATTATTTATTTTAAAGCGGCGCTCCGCATGGAGCGCCGCTCTTTTCGTACTATTGAATTTCTATCGCGAAATTGATTAACTGCGGCATACTGCCGCTCCGATTATATTATTACGATTACATTATTACGTTATAACGTTCTGCGGTTTGCCGTTTAAAAATGCGTCAAGATTTTCGGCAACGATACCGACGAGCCGCTCGCGCGTCTCCTTTGCGCCCCATGCGACGTGGGGCGTTATAATGCAGTTTTTTGCGCCAGCCAGCGGGCAATCGTCCCTCATCGGCTCGGCAGCGAGCACGTCGAGGCAGGCGCCGGCAAGCTTTCCCGTGTTGAGCGCCGAGGCAAGCGCCTTTTCGTCGGCAAGCGCGCCGCGAGCCGTATTAATTATCACCGCCGAAGGCTTCATGAGCGAGAGCGTGCGTTCGTTTATAATGCCCGCGGTCTGTTCGTTCAGCGGGCAATGAAAGGACAGATAGTCGCTGCGCGCAAAAATTTCCTCGGAATCCACAAGTTCATACGGGCAATTTTTCGGCTTCGTGCGGGTGTGCACTATGACCTTCATTCCGAACGCCGAAGCGACCTTTGCGACGGCCGAACCTATGCTGCCGTAGCCGTAAACGCCGAACATCTTGCCCGAAACTTCGTGCATCTGCCAGGGGAAATAACAGAAAGCCTTGCTCTTAATCCAGTCACCCGAGGCGACGGAAGCGGCATATCTGTCGGTCTTGCCTTCAAACATCAGAAGAAGCGCGAACACGTGCTGGCATACGGCGTCGGTCGAATAACCGGGCACGTTGCACGCCACTATCCCACGCTCTCTCAATGCGGCGACGTCGACGTTGTTATACCCCGTGGAATACGTGCCCACGTATCTGAGGCGGGGACACTTTTCGACGAGCGCCCGCGTGACTTCCGCCTTGTTTACGAGCAGAACGTCGGCGTCCTTCGCCGCCTCCGCAAGCTCTTCGGGCGTGAGAACGCCGTAAAACTTAACGTCGCCGAGCGCCTCGATGCGTTCAAACCCGATATCCCCGTACGATACGGTTTGCGTGTCGACCGATACGATTTTAATCCTTTCGCGCAAGTTCATTTATCTCTCCGTTTATTTATTAATCGCGGCATATATGCCGCTCTTTTTATTTTATCTCTGTATTTTATCCGCACGCGCCGCAGTAATGTCGTAACTTAATGTTATAAGCTGTTCTATCTGTCCGTCGGGCACGTCGAACCCGGGAATTACCGAAATCCAGTGGCGCTTGTTCATATGATACGCGGGAACCACGCCGTTGAAATTTGCCTGCAAAACGAGCGAAAGTTCGGGCTCGCATTTAAGACAAACGACGAAAATATTGTCCTTTCCGCCGCAAAATCTTGCGATTGCCTCCCGCTTTTCACCTCTCTCGTCGCGCAGAAGGCTTCTGACGGGCGCGGATATGTATATCCCGAACCACTTTTTGCTCGCCGAATGGCGCATGACGAAAGTTTTAAAATCGTCCTCGAACGGGTAATCGCACTTTGCCCCGCCGAGCGAGAGCGCAAATTTTTTAATATCTTCCTCTGTCATAACACACCGAAAAAGCGCGCAAAGCGCGCGTTAAAACAAAATTGACCGCACACTATGCGCCAACCAACGCATTTATGCATGATTTCTGCCGCGCGCAATTTACATCAAAGTAAACCTGAAAAAGTCGCTGCCCACGGGCGTCTCCCTCTCGAAAGTTGCAGAGTCGCCCGTGCCTTCGAGCACGAAATAGTGCGGGTCGGCACCCTCCATAAGACGGAAGCAGAGCGCGCCGTCTATCACGTCGTCTATTATTATTCTGAAAAAGTTGAGTTTAAAAATTTCGTCGAGCACGAATTCACCGCGGACGACTTCCATAACCTGCGTGCCGCCGTACTCCTTGCCGTCCGCCTCCGACGCCACCTC
>ERZ1643250.2524-NODE-2524-length-13669-cov-6.455340_pt1 | contig 13669 bp, 10 predicted proteins | sample MGYA00579262_ERZ1643250 | MGnify/ENA primary metagenome ERZ1643250 (study PRJEB29033, sample SAMEA4952265) | chicken gut metagenome | biome: Broiler Chicken; feature: Gastrointestinal Tract; material: Caecum | place: Ireland | collected 2018 | study: Broiler...
CGCCGAAGTGGTCGGCCGTGCCGCGGCCGCCGCGGCCCATCGTGCCGAAGCCGTGGGCGTCGTCCACCAAGAGGCGGAACGCGAAGTCCTTCTTCATCGCCACGATCTCGTCCAGCTTGCCCAGATCGCCCTTCATGCCGAAGACGCCTTCGGTGATTACCAGCACGCCGCCGTTCTGCTCCTCGGCCAGCTCGGTGGCGTGTTTGAGCTGCAGGCGCAGCGACTCCATGTCGTTGTGGCCGTAGACGAAGCGTTTGCCCTTGTGCAGACGCAGACCGTCGATGATGCAGGCGTGGGCCTCGGCGTCGTAGACCACCACGTCGCGCGGCGTGAGCAGGCAGTCGATGATCGAAAGCATGCCCTGATAGCCGAAGTTCAGCAGGAAGGCGTCCTCCTTGCCTACGAACTCCGCGAGCTCGCGTTCGAGCTGTTCGTGGTACTTGGTCTGCCCGCTCATCATGCGGGCGCCCATCGGAGCCGCCATGCCGAATTCGGCGGCGCCTTTGGCGTCGGCCTCGCGGACCTCGGGGTGGTTGGCAAGTCCGAGGTAGTTGTTCAGGCTCCAGTTGAGCATCATCTTGCCGCGGAAGATCATGTGGGGACCCAGTTCGCCTTCGAGTTTGGGGAAGGCGAAATAGCCGTGGGCATAGGACATGTATTGTCCGATGGGACCGCCCGCGTTTTTCTCGAGACGTGCGAAAATATCGACCATAATGCGTATGTATTTTAAGTTTTTCGTTGCTGTTTTTCGCGGTCGTTTCCGCCCTCCGGAATCGCCCGCGCGAACGCGGATCGCCTCCCGGCCTGACGAAAACGTTCCGTTCGGACGCATCGAAGTGCCGAACGCGCATTTTTTTGCCACCAAAAGTAGCTATTTTTTGCCGTGCCGGAGTACGCTTTAATACTTATTTTTGATTCCGGGCGGGCCGCGGCGGCCGTCGGGCGGGGGCATGGGGGCGAGGACATGGGAGGGGCATGGGGCTGCGGCGGCTGAAGAGCCGGAGAGCCGGAGACGAGGCGAGCAGGCCGAAGAGACCGAACGTACCCGCGGATGCGCCGGATCCCGCAGCTCGGCGCATGCGTGCCGGATTCGCCGGGGGCAGACGGGGCGCGGCGGACACGGCGGCCGGGAGGCAATGCGGCGGATGCAGCGGAAGAGACACAATGCGGCGGACGGGGCGCGGGAATGAACGGAGCGTCGATGCGACGGGGCGCGGCGGACACGGCGGACGGGAGGCAATGCGGCGGATGCAGCGGAAGAGACACAATGCGGCGGACGGGGCGCGGGAATGAACGGAGCGTCGATACAACGGGGCGCGGCGGACACGGCGGACGGGAGGCAATGCGGCGGATGCAGCGGACGGGAGGCAATGCGACGGACGATGCATACGCCCGCAGCGGTGCGAAGCCGGTGTGTCGCTACGCAGAGGCGGCGAAGAGCTTCGGCGGCGCAGACGGGCCGGCCAGCGAACGAACGGGCCGACGGATGGACGAACCGCCGGATGTACGGACATGCGGGCATCATCATCGACTTGCGGGCGGGCCGGCCGGCCGGGACGCGGCGGACGCGGCGGGACGCGCGGGGTTACGATACCCGTTTGTCGGCCGGCGGCGTCCCACCGGGTTCGGTGCGGGAGCGGCTCAGGCGGTCGATGCGGTCGACGATCACCGCCACGGCGCCGTCGCCCGTAACGTTGGTGGCCGTCCCGAAGCTGTCCATGGCGATGTAGGTGGCGATCATCAGTCCCGTGAGCGTGTCGTCGAAGCCGAGCATGGATTCGAGCAGTCCGACGGCGGCCATGATGGCACCGCCCGGGACGCCCGGGGCGGCGATCATCGTAACCGACAGCAGCAGGATGAAGCCTGCGAAGGTGGCCGGGGCGATCGTGTGGCCCGAGAGCATCGAGACGGCCAGCGCGCAGGCCGTGATCTTCATCATCGACCCCGAGAGGTGGATCGTGGCGCAGAGCGGGATGACGAAGCCCGCCAGCTCGGGACGCACGCCGAGTTTGACGGTCTGCTCCAGCGTTACGGGGATGGTAGCGGCCGAAGATTGGGTCCCGAGCGCCGTAACGTAGGCCGTGAGCATCGTGCGCAGCATGCGGAGCGGATTGCGGCGGGCGACGAGCCCCGCGACCGAGAACTGGAACAGCAGCAGCAGGACCGTGAGGCAGAAGATCACGGCGATGAGCTTCACGAAGACGCCCAGCACGCCGGCGACCTGTCCCGACCGGGTCATCGAGAGAAAGATGCCGAAGATGTAGAACGGGAGCAGCGGGATGATGAGGCCCGCGATCACGCGGTCGATGATCGACTTGAAGTCGTCCATCACCCCTTTCAGGCGCGTGCTGTGCGTGTAGGCCATGCCGAGACCCAAGACGAAGGCGAGGATGAGCGCCGTCATCACGTCCATCAGAGGCGGCATGCCGACCGTGAAGTAGGGGGCGGGCGCTTCGGCTGCGCCGCCGGTTTCGGCGAGCTGCGAGCCGGAGAGCAGGCGCGGAAGCAGCTCCGTGCCCGCGAAATAGGTGCCGAAGCCCGAGATGAGGGTGAAGATCCACGCCAGCGCCGCGGTGAGGGCGAGCAGACGGCCGGCGCTTCTGCCCAGATCGGCTATGCCCGGAGCGACGAGCCCCAGAATCAGCAGCGGGATGACGAAGCCGAGGAAGTTGCCGAAGACGGAATTGAAGGTCAGCACGATGCGCGTGAGCCAGTCGGGGAAAAAGAGGCCGCAGCCGACGCCCGCCGCGATGGCGAGGACGATGCGGGGCAGCAGTCCGAATTCGAATTTCATAGGTCGGTCGGTTTATAGGGTGTGTGTTTCGGATAGGAACCATTTCGTTAAGACGAGCGCAGAGCCGAACTCGTTCGAGCTATGCCGAGGCGAGAAACGGACGAAAGAAATTCAACGTATTTCGGGGCCTCGTGCGTATGCGGCCGGCGCGGGCGACGGCCGAATCCGGGGCGCCGCCGCACCTGCCTGCGCCGCGGCGGGTGTCGGACGGCCGCTCTGCGCGGGAGACGGAGCTCGGGAGCGGAGCGGTCCGTGCGACGAAGGCGCGGGCGCCCGGCAGGTCGTTCCGGCAGGTCGTTCCGGCAGGCGCTCTTCGGCTCCGCAGCGGCGGGGCGCGCCGACCGGCGGGGCGTGTCGCACGGACCGCTCCGCCCTGCCGGGCGGCGGGAGCTCGTGCGGAACGGGATGGCGGGACGGCGGTTCATCGGACAGCGGTTCAAAATTCCACGGTGAGGCCCAGCGCAGGCAGCAGCGTGCCGCTCTGCTGCCGGATCGTTTTCATGACGTAGCGCTGCTCCGAGGCGGGGGCCGAAGGATTGGCGACGACGCCCGTCGACATCAGCACGTCCGGCTGGCGGAGTTTGCTGGCCGTAACGTTTTGCAGGTCGAGGTAGATGCCCAGCATGCAGCGCCGGAAGTAGAAGATTTTGTCCACCCGCACGTCGAGCTGGAAAAAGGCGTCGAGCCGCCGGCTGTTGTAGCGCGCGTAGTCGAGGTAGGGCCGGCCCTGAGCGTCCCACGCCTCGACGAGCGACGACTTTTCGACGTCGTATGGCGTGTAGGGCGCGCCGCCCACCCCGCTCAGCTTGGCGCCGATGCTCCACGCGCGGGGCAGGTCGTAGGTGCCGCTGAGGTTGACCACGAAACGGTTGTCCCATGCCGAGGGGATGTAGCGGGCGCGGCGGTCGCTGCGGTACTCGCTGCGGAAGAGCGTAACGGAGCCCACCAGATCGACCTTGCCGGCGATCTGCCATTTTGCGAGCGCTTCGACGCCGTAGGCGCGTCCCTCGGCCGTCGGCACCAGCGCCTCGGCCCCGACCGTACCGTAGTCGTTGCCCTCGCAGGCCAGCGGTATGCCGTGGTCGACCGAGAGAGGCATGCGGTCGTAGAATTTGCAGAATCCCTCGACCGAGACGATGAGGCGGTCGCGCAGGCGCCAGTCGAATCCCGCCGAGGTCTCGACGACCCGCTGGTAGTCGAGCCCGCGGTTGACGAGCGTGCCGGACGCATCCTTGAATCCGAGGGCCGTGTAGGGCGGGAGCTGGTAGTAGATGCCCGCGCTGGCGCTCACGGACCACGCATCGCTCAGCGCGTAGGAGGCCGACGCGCGGGGCGAGAGCCGCCGCCAGAACTGCTGCATGCGCGGCGAATAGTCGCATCCGTCGGTCCGAAGGCCGGCCGAGAGGGTCAGCCGCCGGTCGGCCGACGTATAGTCCGCGCCGGCGAAAAGACCCCAGCCGACGATGCCCAGACCCGTGCGGTAGTCCGACAATACGGCCTCCTCGCGGAAGAGGCGCTGGAAGGTGGCATTGGTGTATTGCATGTAGTTCAGCTCGACGCCTTCGCGCAGGGTCCAGCGTCCGAGGTAGGAGCGGTTCTCGGCCTTCAGGGTCGTCTTCTGCTCCACGGAGCGGAGCCGCAGCGTGAGGCGGTCCTCCGAGGAGTCGTCGTTGCGGAGGTATTTGGTGTTGCGGTTGTTGAGGTAGTTGTGGCTGGCCGTAACGGTCTGCACGTGCCGCCCCGCATAGTGGCGCCACGAGGCGCCGAGGGTGAAGGTCTCCTGCCGGATGCGGGGCAGGTAGCTCAGCAGATATTCGGCCTCTTCGCCCTTCTCGTCGGTGTTGAGACGCATGTTGTCGATGCCCGTCAGGCCGAGGAAGGTCAGCTCGTCCGACTCCGAGAGGCGGGTCTTGATCTTGAGCTGGCCGTCGATGAAGTTCGGCAGGAAGGGCAGCCCCAGCAGCTTGAACAGGAGTTGCAGGTAGGACTGGCGGACCGAGAAGAGGTAGGTCGTCCGTTCGCTCATGTGGCCGCTGCCGCTCAGCGAGACCTCCGAGGCGCCGAGCGTGGCCTTGAAGGTCTGCTTCACGGGGTCGCCGTCGCGCAGCCGGAAGTCGAGCACCGAGCTGAGCGCTCCCGAGCGGTCGGCGGGGAAGGCGCCCGTGTAGAAGCTGATCTCGCGGATCAGGTCGGCATTGACGATGCTCACGGGGCCGCCCGTGGCGCCCTGCGTGGCGAAGTGGTTGATGTTCGGGATTTCGATCCCGTCCATGTAGAAGCGGTTCTCCGCCGGACCGCCGCCGCGGACGATCAGATCGTTGCGATAGCCCACGGGCGAGAACGACACGCCCGGGTACGAGCGGACGATGCGCGAAATGTCGCGGTTCGAACCCGGGCTCTTCTCGATCTCGCGCACGCCGATCACGTGCATGCTGACGGGGCTTTCGACCGAGCGGCGGAACGGCGAAGGGGTGATCGAGACGGCTTCGAGCTCCTGAGCGTCGGGTTCGAGCTCGATTTCGATGAAGGGCGTGCCGGCCGAGACGACGTACTCGGGCGTAAGCAGGCTTTTGTAGCCCAAGGACGAGGCCGAAAGGCGGTAGATGCCCGGCTTCACCCGTTCGATCGTGAAGCGGCCGAGCGAGTCGGTCGAAGCGCCCGTGGCCTCCTGTCCGGCGATGACCACGGCGGCATAGGCGACCGGCTGGCGCGTGAGGCGGTCGATCACGCGCCCGCGCACCGGATAGCTCTCGGGCGCAGCCGGGGCGGCCGCCGCACGGCTCAGCAGCAGCAAGAGGACGAGATGTCGGAAAATGCGGATTCGGTTCATACCATCGGACAAATATAGCAAAAACCGTAGGATTTTCGTTCGAATGCCCCGCGACAGGAGGGCGGAACGTCCGTTTCGCTTCGAAACCCGCCCGGCGGGAAGACGCAGGAGGATTTCGCGGCCGGGGGGGGAGGCGGTCCGTTCGCCCACGCCGGGGCCGGGGCGATGCGGGGGGGGGCGGAGAAGGGGGCGGGGCGGATGCAAAAGGCTTCCGGAGCACCGGAAGCCTTTTTAAGCGCGCGGGCGTTCCTGCGGTTGTCAGCTTGGGACGCCAACCCATTCAATCCAACTCAAGTAAACGCCCACGCTTCGCGCAGACGTTTGATCTATTGTTTTTAGATTGAATTCTAAGAATTGGCGGTTTTAGCTGATCCAAACAATATAGCAAACGCTGTTTCTCACATTTCCGAAACAAAGATAGTAATTTCTTCGGATGCGGGAACATAATGATCCGACGATTGACTGCATGCGACATACAAATGCCCGATCGAGGCATCCGAACGGGAGCCGCGATCCACGCGGGAAGGGCGGCCGCGACGGAAAGCCGCCGGAGGAGAAGGCATTTGCCGCACCGTCTGCCGGGGCGTCGTTCGGTGTCGTTGCCTATGTCGTTATCTGTGCCGTCGCCTGTGCCGTTATCTGTGCCGTCCGGACAGCCCGCCCGGCGGCCCGGAGGCGGAAAATTCGGGCGAGAGGTCGATTATGAGCCGATTGTAATGAAAGTTGCATCATTCGCGAATGTCTAATTGCGATTATTATGAAAAGATTTGTTTTTATAGCCTTGTCGAGCGTTCTCGTTTTCGCCGCTTCGTGTTCCGATGACGACGGCAACAACGGCAGGGATGAGCCTGCGCCCGCGCTTATCACGCCCGACATCAATGTCCGCATGGCCGAACCCCTCAGTCTGCATCCTTTCACCGGTGTGCTGGAAATATATCCCTGCAACAGCGAATCGTCCGTCTATTACGGGAACTACATCAATGGGAAACTGAGCGTATTCTATGGATATTACACCATCGTCGACGGCGACGTGTCGGGGAAGTACAACCGGGAACTGCACCTGCCGGCCGGCGATTACAACATGGTTTACTGGGGAACGCCGAAATACGACGAACCCATCCACAACACGCCGCAGATCAGCTCGCCCGGTCTGGTGGAGGGAGCGGACCTCTCCAAGCTCTATTTCAGCCTGCGGAGCATCGGCGACGGGATCTATTCTCCCGTTTACGATCTGGTGCATGCCGTCAAATCGGCCCATATCGGGACGGATGCTTTGCAAACATCGCTCACACGGGTGGGGGCGGGGTTGAAAGTCGTCGTCAAACAGACCGACGGCAGCGCATTCATCCCGGAAATCGCCAGCGTGAAGGTCAACATCGGCAATATCGCCGAAAAACTCAACTTCTATACAGGCGATGCGGAGAACATGACCAAGACCGTACAATTCGAACTCTCGCGTTCGGTAGACGGGCTGTCGTACGGCAACATCACGGTGATGTTGTTCCCCTCGGCCGCCAAGCCGCCGCTGGAGCTGATCATCACCTTGCAGGACGGAACCGAATACAAGTTGAACAAAAATCTGAGTGCGACGTTGTCGCCCAACACGCGGCTTACGTTGAATATCAACGTGGGCAAGATACTGGCGGAGGGAAATCCGGGGGATTTCCAGTACGACGATTGGGACGAAGAGAGCGAGACCATCGACTTCCCCATCGTGGATTGAAAATCCGTCCGTGGATTGCAAAGGGGCTGTCTAACAAGTTTCAGACACCCCTTTTTTATTCGTACTGCTGTTCGGCCTCTTCCCCGCGCAGGCGATTCTCAGTGGTTCCGGTATCGGCGCTGCGCCGCGGTCGGCCCGCTGCGCAGCGCCGATTCGGCCCAGCCCTCGACTCAGTGCGCCGTTGAACGCATTACCGTCCCGACAGCGCAGGCGGAACCGGAATAGTCTCGGCCTGTCGGGGCTTTGAATTTCTCGACCGACGGTGCGGTTTGCGGTCCGATTCCGATGTGCCTTCCCGCCTCGTCTGCCCGGCGGTGCGCGGTCTTTCGGTCCGTTGCAGACGCTAACGCCGCCACCGAAGGATTGCGCAGGGCAGGACAGCTGGCCGGCTGCGTTCATGCCCGCAAGGCCGGACGACAGGCGGAAGCGGCCGCGGGCAAGATCGCGGCGCGTGAACTCGGAGACCGGCCCGGCGCGGCCGCCCCGTGTGGTCCCGTGCAGTTGACGGATCGGGCCTTTTCTGCTGTGCGCCAGAACGGGGTCGGCTTCGATAACCCGTTCGAAGCCCGCAAGGAACGGGCGTTTATTAGGCCGATGGCGAGTGTTTCCGTGCCGATATGCCGTACCGGCGCATTCAAGGCCGATACCCGATGCCCGTTCCGGGGCGCACCGCTTCGGTCTTTTTGCGGCCATAAGCGATGAAACCGAGCCGAAGGCCATGTCGTTCCGTCCTGCCGTTTATTGCCGGCATCGGCAACGAGGTCCGGACGCGGTCGGCATGGTGCAGGTTTTCGGCAACCGTCTGACGGCATTCGCGGCCAAAAACGAACGAAGCGACGAAATCTTCCGTCGCTTCTCGTACCCTCGCCGGGAATCGAACCCGGATTTGCGGTTTAGGAAACCGCCGTTCTATCCGTTGAACTACAAAGGCCAACATTTGCTCCATATAATCCGGCGAAAAGTCGCGGACAGTCGCGCCCGAATGTCGCGGCTTGCCCTGCTCCGCGGTCAGGAAACCCCCGTCGCTCCCGCCCCCGAACTGCGGAGCCGCATGTCTCTTCTCAACGCCGGCGTATGCTGTCCGCCGCCGCATGGAAACGCTCCCGCGGAACGAAGACCATGCGGTCGAAATCCCGGTACCGGCCGGCCTCGCTCAGCAGATGGAACGTCGCTTCGCCGTGCCACGTCCCGTCGTCGTTCGCCGACGACGCGAAGACGATGCCGCGGGCAAGAGGCGCGCCGTCCTCGTCCACTCCCAGAAAATAGAGCCGCAGCCCCTCGGCCGAGACCGGCTCTTTCGCAGGTCTTGCCGCAACGTCGGCCACAAGATCGCACGAACGGCGCAGGGTTTCGATCCTTACCTCCAGCACCTCGTAATCGTCCGTCTCGTTGCTGAACGGTATATCCCGCCCCCGCAGCGCACCGAAACGGGGCAAAAGCTGCCGGAAAATCCGGTCGGCCGAGGCCGGAGAGCGCGTTACCGCTTCGTCGCGGGAATCGCTCCGCATCGCCCGGCAGACGATCCGCGGAAGCGGACCGAACGCAGCGTCGTCCTCTCCGCAGGCTGCGACGCAGAGTGTCGCGCCGGCCACGACGATCCGGAACCATCTCTTCATAAACAGGTTTGCGGCGCGAGCCCTCTCGGGGGAACGCGCCGCAAAGATAGGAAAAATTTTCCGGTTTCAGAAATGAAAACGCACCCCGACCGAAAAGGTGTGGGCATAGAGCCGGTAGTTGCCCGAGAAAGGCTGTTCGGCAGCCTTGGAGGCGGTCTCGGCCGCCGCTTCGGGAGCGGCGCCTCCCGCTACGGCCTGCTGATAGACGACACTGTAAGTGAGCGGGTCGGTGTAGGGGTAGGAACCCGTGCGCTCGGGATCGGCGGAGGTTACGTAGCCGTAGGCGAAGTCGAGCGACAGGAATCGCGCGGGATTCAGCGTGAAACCGGCCGTGAAGGCCATCTTGGTCATCGAAGGCGTCTCGGGATTCAGGTAGTCGCTCCGCACGGGGCTTTCGTCCACGTACATACCCAGACGGGCCTGTACGAAATCGCAGGGTTTGTATTCGCCGCCGAAGCGGAACGCCAGCGTATTTTTATAGTTCTTCACCGAATAGATATCCTCGATCTTCAGTTCGGGTTCGTTGAACGAGACGTTGAGGTCCTCGTAGGCGCTCCAGCCGACCCATTGCAGATCGACCGCGAACTCCCACTTCGGCGTCGGACGGAACGAGGCGGCCCATGTGAGATTCGTCGGCAGAGGCAGCTCGGTGTTGAACGTGCCTTCCGAGAGGCGGGGGATCAGTCCCGTCCGGCTCAACACCTGCCGGATTTCGGGCGAAAGGTAGTCGAGATCGGCCGTGCCGCGTTTCACCTTCATGTTGAGGCGCGAGCGGTAGGAGAACCCGACGGTCCACTCCTCGGTGATGTCCCACATCAGACCGACGTTCACGCCGACGGCGACCTGCGAATCGCCTTTGAGCTTGGCGGAAACCAGCGCGCGGTCGCCCGCATTCGTAAAGAGCGGCGCATATTGTCCCATTCCTTGTGAGGTCAGAATGCCGGCGATCGTCGCGTTGGTGGCGGCGCCGACGGGGAACATCGAACGAGCGAGGTCGAAATCGCCCCATGCGATCGCGAGGCCGGCACCGACGGCCAGTCCCTTGCAGATCTTGAACGATACGGTCGGTTGCACCTGATAGGCGCGGAGGCGGATGTTCTGGATGAGATGCGCGCCGGCCCAATTGTCGTTCCAGTCCATTGCAGAGCCGAAAGGCGTGTTGAAGGCGAGGCCCACGCCGATGCGGTCGGTCGGTTTGTAGTTGAAATAGACGTACATCGGGGTCGAGATCTTGTTGTCCGATTCGGCCGAGATGCGGTTTTCGCCCGAGTAGTCGATGTTGTTGTACTTCACGTAGGAGTAGATTCCCGTGAGGCCGGCCGACAGGTCGAACTTCGAGCGCTGGAAAGCTGCGGCCGCAGGATTGAACCACAAGGATTCGGAATTGAGTTTCAGCGCCGTACCGACATGGCCCATACCGTTCTGCCGCGAGGAGAGGTTGTTCACCTGATAACCTTCCGCATGGAGCTGCGGCGAGAGCAGGGCTGCGGCGAGCAGGAGGAGGATTTTCTTCATGTTCCGATTTTTAGATTAAAACACCGTTCGCATTCGCGGATGCGAAAATCGGGGGCAAAAGTAGAAAAATGATTGTCAAGGGCCAAACGATCGGTCCTAAAATTCCGAAAAATTGTACTGAAAGGCATATGAATGGACGTTTTGCCGGGCGGGGCCGTCCGGCGGAAATGCCGTCCGGCGCCGGCGGCACTCCGCCGGACGCCGTTTGAGGCGAGGTGCAGCGTGTCGCTTGGTGCGGCGGCGAGCGGATGTCGACGGGCGCGGGCGTGCGGCCCGTGTCCTGAGAAAAACGAGGGCCGGAAGGAGTGCGAAGCGCCGGGGCGTGGGAGGGGCATCATCGGCGGAGCGAAAAGCACCGATTCGGACGGGTCGTAGCATATCGAACGAGCCGGGCCGGAATGTACCGGGCCGAAAGGCGGACGGTGCGTGCGGAAGACGGGCGGTGCGTACGGAAGACGGGCGCGCATTCCGCACGCGCACAGTGCGGGCGCAGCGATCAGATTTTATCAATCCAGCGCTGGAGCGTCAGGAAAAAACCGTTCCTCTGAGGTCTGAGCCGGAGGTTGAGGGCGACGATGCGATCGAATGTTGCGGGCGAGCGGTGTTGCAGGAGCTTGAATCCGCCGTAGATGCCCGTCGTGAAGAGCAGGGCCAGCCCGACGACGAGGTAGAGCTGCGCTTCGGCCGAGGCGCCGAGGTGTCCGGCCAGCATCCATGCGAGGACGATCAGGAAGTTGAGCGTGAGGATGATGATCGTCGTGATGATGTGCGAGCAGCCCAGCTCGATGAAAAGATGGTGGAGATGGGTCTTGTCCGGATGGAACGGCGAGCGCCCCTTGAGCATGCGCGAGGACATGACGCGCAGCGTGTCGAAGACGGGGATCGAAAGCACGGCGAGCGTGAAGGCTACCGAAGAGTAGCCGCGTCCGTCGAGCAGGTGCGAAACCCCTTCGGATTGGATGACACGCATGACGAAGACCGACATGGTGATGCCCATCAGCAGCGTGCCGCCGTCTCCGATGAACATCTTGGATCGTCTGCCGAAGACGTTGTGCAGGAAAAAGGGAAGCAGCGATCCGGCCGTCGCCAGAGCCAGAATGCTCATCGGGCGCGTGGTGCCGTTCAGCGTGAAGACGGCGCCGAAAATCAGACTCGCCATGATGCAGTAGCCCGACGAAAGGCCGTCCACGCCGTCGATCAGGTTGAGAGCATTGACGATGCCGACGCAGGCGAAGATCGTAAGCGGTATGTATTCCGAAGGAGGAAGCGCATGAATGTCCCACAGGCCGCGGAGGTCGTCGAGACCGTAATGCCCGACGAAGATGAGCAGGCAGACCGCGAGGATCTGCACGACGAAGCGCGTCGACGGACGCAGATCGAGAATGTCGTCCATCGTACCCGTGTAGAGCATGATCATCATGGCGGCGAAAGCCACCAGCAGCGACGAACAGTCTGCGAAACCGTGGGTGCAGGCTACGCTGAAGAAGATGCCGAAATAGACGACGACGCCTCCGAGAATGGGGACCGGTTCTTTTTGGAGTTTGCGGGCGTTTGGATTGTCCACGATCTTCTTCATCTTCGCGATCTTCACGATGCACGGATGCATGAGGGCCGCGGCTGCGAGCGCAATCAGAAACGGTGCGACGATGAGCAAACTGTTCTCCATGGCTAATGCTGCGCATCCGAAGATGCGCCTCTCTGTTTGTCTTTACTTGTTTGCGCCTCTGATTCCGTTCTTAAAACCACGCAAATATAGTCTATATTATTAAAGATACCAAATTTGAAACGGCCGTTTTGCATACGGAACGGTACGGTCGGACTATTCGAGATCGGTCGTCGAGCGGAATTTCAGGACTTTGCGTGCGGGGACCTTCACCTGCGCCCCCGTGCGGGGATTGCGTCCCGTGCGGGGCGTCCGCTGCACGACGCGGAAGGTCCCGAGCCCCGACATGGTGAGGCTTTCGCCCTCCCGGAATGCACGGACCGCGATACGGACCGAGGCGTCGATCGCTTTTTTCGCCGCGATTTTCGTGAGTCCCGTTTCGAGGGCGACCGCCTCGGCAAGTTGAGTTTTGTTCATATTCCACGTATTGATCCGGATTGGCTTGGCGCTTTATTGTTCGCCGGCAGACAAAGGTAAACAATATTCCGGTAAATTTTTCGGCCCGTCCGGTTTTGCGACCGAATGCCGTTTACAGAAACCCGTTCGTGTCAGAAAGCAGCGCGAAGATTTGGCGGAACGGGAAATCCGTTGTACTTTTGCGGTGCACGGAGGGATGGCAGAGCGGTCGATTGCGGCGGTCTTGAAAACCGTTGAGCTGCAAGGCTCCGGGGGTTCGAATCCCTCTTCCTCCGCTACATCGGGATGCGAAAACGCCCGCTCCCCGAAAAGGCCGGGATGCGGTTAGGAGAACGAGCGGGCTGCAAAGAGCGGGAAACCGGTTTGCAGGTATCCGATTCCCTATTCTGCACGATATGCTCGGGGGGGGCGATGCAACAGCGAATACGGGCAGGTTTGACGGCAAGTTCGGTTACTTGTCCGTTGCCTGCCCGAAATATTTTTCGTATTATATGGCGCTCCCGGGGATGGAAGACGCGGAATACGACGTTGCGAAGTGCCTGCAATATGCCGGAAGAATCGCCGGGAAGCCGAAAAACACGCTCTGTCGCACGGCGATCGCCGATTCCCTGTCCAACCGCTCGGAAAGCGGATGCGTTCCCGGCCGGGTGCAGGGACGATGCCCGGCTTCAGAGCGCCGCACAGCCTCGAACGATGTTCCGGGCTCGACCGGAAACACCACGGAAACGTATGAAAAACGCCGTCAGAGGCTTCTCAAACGCACTGCCGGCCGCGGCGAGAGAAAGGAGCCGCCGCGGCTGAAGGAGCTGGAGCAAACACTGTCGGAAACAGAGGCTCGCCGTCGATCGGCAGACGGGCGAGATTCTCACGCTGCCCGCGGCGCAGGCTCCGAATCCGCCGCCTGCGTCGGCATCCGCGGCCGCGGTCCGCCCGGACGTAGCGATCCGCATGCAGCCGATGGGAAGGTTCCCCACCGCCGGTTCACGCCCCATGTCGGCCAGCCGATCCGCAATTTCGAATACCGCTTCACCGTCGCGGCAGAGGACGGAGGATGCGGCGGGAGGCATTCGCGCGGACGACCGCCCGGGCCGAGATCGTCGTGCTGGAGCGG
>ERZ1643250.2527-NODE-2527-length-13647-cov-5.175029_pt1 | contig 13647 bp, 9 predicted proteins | sample MGYA00579262_ERZ1643250 | MGnify/ENA primary metagenome ERZ1643250 (study PRJEB29033, sample SAMEA4952265) | chicken gut metagenome | biome: Broiler Chicken; feature: Gastrointestinal Tract; material: Caecum | place: Ireland | collected 2018 | study: Broiler...
CTGCGCGTGGCCAACACCGGACCGGCCATCCCCGCCGACGCCCTGCCCCATATCTTTGAGCGCTTTTACCGGGCCGATGCCTCGCGCTCGCAGGAGATCCCAGGGACCGGCCTGGGCCTGTCCATCGTCAAACACATCTGCGAGATCCACGGGGCCACGATCTCGGTCACGTCCGACCCCGACTGCACGGTATTCACCGTGGTCTGGCGGCCGGGCAAAACGGAGGCCGCCGGATGAGCGCGCCCCGCGTACAGGTCTATGCAGCGCGTATGGTCCATCTGCCGCCCGCCCAGTTTGCCGGCCGCATTTGCGCCGCGCGGCTGGATGCGCTCACGCACATCGGCCATCCCGACGCCCAGGCGGCCTCACTGACCGGCGATCTGCTGCTGTGCGCGGCCGTCCGCCGCGCCTGTCCCGGCGCCCCGATGCCGGTCCGGCGCGCATCCGCGCCCGGCGGCAAGCCCTGGCTGCCGGATCATCCGGCGCTGCACATCTCGCTGTCCCACAGCGGCGGCATCGTGGTCTGTGCGGCTGCAGCCGTCCCGGTCGGCGTGGATATCGAGCTGCCTCGCCCGGTCCGCCCCGGCCTAGCTGCCCGCTGGTTTCCCCCGGACGAGCAGGCGCTGCTCGCGCGCGACCCCACCGCATTCTTCGACCTGTGGATGGCCAAGGAGGCCGTGCTCAAGGAAATCGGCTGCGGCCTGGCCGCCGGCCTGCGTCAGGTCCGCGTCTCGCTCACGCCCGCGCCCCATCTGGAAGCGCCTGTTTTCGGCAACATGCACGCGCTCGCGCGCGCCGAGCTGCCCGGCGGCCTGGCCGCCATGGTCAGCGTGCCCGGCGATACGCCCCCGTCCCTCCAGGTATGCCCGCTGACACCCGCAAATTTTTTGTAGGATTTCACCGGATGTACGAAAATCTATGCGCGCTTTTTCAGCATTCTGCCTTGAATTACGCGCACGGGATTGCTATAATAAGTTTAGGTAAAACCATGCACGGCTGCCCGGAGCCGTTTCCCGGCCGCACGCTGCGTGTCCGGTATCTGGAAGTCTAACGGAGGGTTTCACTTATGAAAAATATCTTGTTCGTCGCATCCGAATGCGTCCCGTTCATCAAGACCGGCGGCCTGGCCGACGTCGTGGGCGCATTGCCCAAGGCCCTTGACCGCGAGCAGTTTGATGTGCGTGTGATCATCCCCAATTACATGGCCATCCCCGAGCGGTACCGCAACGATTTTGAATATGTCTCGCATTTTTACATGGATCTTGGCGGCCTGGGTTCGGTCTATGTCGGCATCCTGACCTATCAGCTTGACGGCGTTACCTACTATTTCATCGACAACCAGTACTATTTCGGCGGCCCCACGCCGTACGGCGACATCCATTGGGACATCGAAAAGTTCTGCTTCTTCTCCAAGGCCGCGCTGTCCATCCTGCCGACCATCGGGTTCCATCCCGACGTCATCCACTGCCACGACTGGCAGACCGGCATCGTGCCCGTCTTCCTGCACACCATCTTTAAGGACAACCCGTTCTATCACGGCATCCGCACCATCATGACCATCCACAACCTGCGCTTCCAGGGCATCTGGGATATCCCCACCCTCAAGCTGTACACCGGCTTGCCCGATTGGGTCTTTACCCCCGACCGCATGGAGTACAAGAAGGACGCCAACATGCTCAAGGGCGGCCTGGTCTTTGCCGACCGCATCACTACGGTCTCCGAGACCTACGCCGGCGAGATCCAGTGCGCGTTCTACGGCGAAGGCCTGGACGGCCTGCTGCGCGCCAAGAGCAACGACCTCTCGGGTATTGTCAACGGCATTGATTACGACCTATACAACCCGGCCACCGACCAGGACATCGAAGCACAGTACTCGGTCCGCAACTACCTCAAGGGCAAGGCCGCCAACAAGGCCGCCCTGCAAAAGGAGCTCGGCCTGCCCGAGGACCCGGACACCATGCTTTTGGCCATGGTCACCCGTCTGACCGACCAGAAGGGCCTGGATCTTGTCAACTGGATCATCGGCCGCCTGGTGGAGTCGCGCATCCAGTTCGTCGTCGTCGGCACGGGCGACCCGCGCTATGAGGGCCTGTTCCGCCACATGCAGGAAGTCGAGCCCGATAAGGTGCGCGCTTACATTGCCTTCAACGAGGGCTTTGCGCACAAGGTCTACGCGGGCGCGGACGCTATGCTTATGCCCTCCCTGTTTGAGCCTTGCGGCCTGACCCAGCTCATCTCGCTGCGCTACGGCACCGTGCCGATCGTGCGCGAGACCGGCGGCCTGCGCGACACGGTCCAGCCGTACAACGAGTATGAGCAGACCGGCACCGGCTTCTCCTTCTGCAACTACAATGCAGACGAGATGCTCTCTACCATCTACTACGCCGAACAGACCTATTACGACAATCGCAAGGCCTGGAACAATATCGTCAAGCGCGGCATGCAGCAGGATTTCTCCTGGAACAGTTCGGCCCGCAAGTACGAAGCCCTGTATCAAACGCTGTGCAACCTCTAATCATGCACCTCCTCCTATTCCCCTATTTTCCCCCGCAACAGGGACGGCAAACGCCGTCCCTGTTGCCATATTCCGGCCTGTCCCCCCGATTTATTATTACAATCCAGTTACCTTTCTTGACAGCGGCCGGCCTGCCGCCCTATACTGTTCACTGTACTAGGATCAGTCATACAGTGAAGCCATGTGACGGATACAGAAAAGAAGCGAGAGGAGGCATTTTTTATGCCAAATTTAACCGATCCGAACGTCACGGACGCGACGCCCGTGCGCAACCGCTACGCCGACACCATGAACCGCCCGCACCGGCGCCTGCCCCGCCCGGTGCGCATCGGCCTGACCGTACTTATCCTGGCGGCGCTGGTCGCCGGCGCTGCCTATGTCGTCCACCGCACCGGCCAGAGCGCCGAGGAGGACACCGTACAGACCGCCGTGGCAACGCGCGGCTATCTGGAAACCTACGTCGAGGGCAGCGGCTACACCGCCGCCAAGACCCGCGCCGAGCTTGGTAAAGACCTGAAGGGCAAGGTCCTGACCGTTGGCGCCGCCACCGGCGACACGGTCACGGCCGGGCAGGTGCTGCTGACCGTGGACCCGACCGAAATGCGGGCCGAACTGGAGGACGCACAGACCGCGCTGAACGAGGCGCAAAAGAGCGTCAACGAGGCCAACAAGGCCCTGTCCGAGCTGACCGTCACCGCGCCGTTCACCGGCCGGCTGCTGCCGCCCGGCGAGGTGACCTCGGACTCTGCCGCAACCGGCAGCGAGGACGCCGCGCCGGCCTCCCCGGAGGAGGTCAAGATCCAGAAGGGCGACGAGGTCGATTCGGGCACGGTGCTCGGCACCCTGGTCGACGACACCAACATGCGCCTGGAGCTCTACTACAGCTATGCCTACATCGATAAGCTCAAGGTCGGGCAGAGCGCGGTGGTCTCCATCCCCCAGACCATGGGGACGGTCACCGGGACGGTCGACCAGATCGACCGCATCGAAAAGATTTCCGATGAGGGCGGCCGCCTGTTCCGCGCCACCGTCACCTTCCGCAACCCCGGCACGCTCAAGGCCGGCATGGATGCAACGGCCACTGTCACGGCAGACGGCCTGAACATCGCGCCGACCGGCTCGGGCAAGCTGGCTTACAGCCGCGAGACCCAGCTCACCACCAAGGCCTCCGGCACGGCAAGCGCCGCCTGTGCGCCCAGCTACCAGAAGTTTACCGCCGGCCAGACCATCCTGCGCCTGACAAGCGACGACGCCACAGCCGCGCTCCAGTCGGCCCAGCAGCTTGTGCAGAGCCGTCAGGAGACCGTGAACGAGCTGACCCAGCGCATCGAACAGTGCACGGTGGTCTCGCCCATCAACGGCGTCGTCATGTCCATGAACGCGGTCGCGGGCGAGGACCTCACCCGCGAGACCGTGCCCTGCGTGGTCGCCGACACCCAGAATATCATTGTCAACGCCGACATCGCCATGAGCGATGTGCCGTCCGTCCAGGCCGGCCAGCCCGCCTTCCTGTCCATGTACTATGGCAACGACACACTGACCTTCACGGGCACCGTGCAGTCGGTCGCGCTGGAGGCCAACAAGGACAACAACAACCAGGGCTCCATGCCTACTTTCCCGGCGGTCATCTCGGTGGACCCGGTGGAGGGACAGCCCCTGCGGCCGGACTTTTCGGTCGATTACCGCATCACGACCGCCCAGGCCGAGGACTGCATCATGGTGCCCTCGTCGGCTGTGGTCAACACGGCTGACGGCGTCGCGGTCTTTGCCCAGCCCGCCGAGGGCCAGACCTTTGACAACGCCCAGCCCATCCCGGAGGGCGCAGAGGTGCCCGAGGGCTTTGTGCTCGTACCGGTCGAGGTCGGCATTTCGGACGCCGAGAACACCGAGATCCTCTCCGGCCTGGACGAGGGCACAACGGTCTTCCTCGCCGGCCCCAAGGACCTTTACGACATGGATACCGAGACGGCCGCCGTCGGATAAGGGGGCTGCGCTATGTTCTTCCACAGACGCAGCGCGCTGCCGCCATTTGACAGTTCGCTGCTCATCGACGTACAACACCTAAGCAAAATCTACAATGAGGGCCGGGAAAACGAGGTGCGCGCGCTGGATGACATTTCGCTGTCGGTCCCATTCGGGCAGTTCCTGTGCATCCTGGGCCAGTCGGGCTCGGGCAAGTCCACGCTGATGAACATCTTGGGCTGCCTGGATATCCCGACCTACGGCGTCTACCGCCTGGGCGGCCAGTCGGTCAGCGACATGCGGCCTTCTACCCTGTCCGGCATCCGCAACCGCGAGATCGGCTTCATCTTCCAGGGATTCAACCTCATCCCGGCGCTGACCGCCTTTGAAAACGTTGAGCTGCCGCTCATCTACCGCGGCCTGCCCCGCGGCGAGCGCCGGGCGCTCGTGTGCGCCGCACTCGAGCAGGTGGGCCTGGCCCACCGCATGGACCACCGTCCGGCCGAGATGTCCGGCGGCCAGCAGCAGCGCGTCGCCATCGCCCGCGCGGTTGCGGCCAAGCCCCCCATCATCATGGCCGACGAGCCGACCGGCAACCTGGACTCGGCCTCCGGCCGCGAGATCATGGAGCAGCTGTCCGCGCTCAACCGCGCAGGCACCTCGGTCATCCTCATCACGCACGACAACCACCTCGCCCAAATGGCCCAGCGCATTGTCACCATCCAGGACGGGCACATCGTTTCGGACGAGCCGGGCAAAGGAGGTCTTTCATGAACGGAATCCAGACCATCCGCATGGCCTTCAAGTCCATTTTGAACAACAAAGTGCGCTCCTTTCTGACCATGCTGGGCATCATCATCGGCGTCGGCGCGGTCATCGCGCTCGTCGCCTCCATCCAGGGCATGGCTACCCTGACCCGCCTGCAATACGAGGCCATGGGCACAAACCAGATCACCGCCTCGGGCTGGGCGCTCAAATCGGCCGACTGGGATACCTTTGAGGACATGCTGGACGGTGAGCTGGCCGGCCGCATCAAGGGCTGGTCACCGCAGAGCAGCTACTATGACTGGCAGTCCAAGGGCGTACAGTACCGCACCAAGGTGCTGTCCAACCAGGAGTCCAACACCCGCATCTATTTTGGCAACCAGGACTATAGCACGGTCACCAACATGACCTTGACAGCCGGCCGCGACATCTCCGAGACCGACTGCCGCTATCGCGCCCGCGTGTGCCTGATCGGCGAGGCCGTGCGCAAGTATTTCTTCGGCGCCATGAGCCCCATCGGCCAGGATATCCGCATCGGCAGCAAGAGCTTTGAGGTCATCGGCGTCTATGCCGGCAAGTACGGCGGCAAGCTCAACTCGGGCGACCAGCTCATCGTCCTGCCCTACACCCTGCAGCCCTATATGATGGAGGTCAGCTTCTACGACAACCACGACTACATCATCCAGGCGCGCGCCCAGGAGGACATCCAGCCCATCGTGGACCGCATCAATGAGGTCATGGGCCCGCGCGTCGGTGAAAACGGCTATTTTTACTGCGAGTCCAACGCGCAGTTCCAGGAGCAGGCCCAGGCGTCGAGCAACCAGATGGCGCTGCTCGGCGGCGGCGTTGCGGCGATCTCGCTGCTGGTCGGCGGCATCGGCATCATGAATATCATGCTGGTGTCGGTGACCGAGCGCACGCGTGAGATCGGCATTCGTATGGCTATCGGCGCGCGGCGGCGTGATATCATCGGCCAGTTCCTGATCGAGTCGGCGGCGGTCTCGTGCTGCGGCGGCGTGCTGGGCATTGCGCTCGGCTGTTTCGGCTCGGCGGTGATCGGCAACCTGCTGCTCGCGCAGCAGATGGAGCAGATGTCGGGCTGGATGCCCGATATCGAGCACTTCACCGTGCTGCCCTCTGCCCCGCTGGTCATCGGCGCATTCCTGTTCTCTGCCCTGCTCGGCATCATTTTCGGCCTGTATCCGGCCAACAAGGCCGCACGGCTGCAGCCGGTCGATGCCCTGCGCTCGCAATAAGTAAGGAGGAAAAGATATGGTGAAGCGATCCTTTACCTGCCTGTCCCTGGCGCTCGCGCTGCTCGCGGGTTCCGCCGGAGCGACGTTCAACGATATTACGGACGAAAACCTGGCCCAGGCGGTGGCCTCGCTCGACGCGCTCTCCATCATGCAGGGAGACGGTGCGGGCAACTTTGAGCCCAACCGCAGCCTGACCCGCGCCGAGTTTACCAAGCTCGCCGCGGCCTCGCTCGGCGTATCCGACGCAACCGCCTACCAGAGCTATACCTTGTTCCCCGACGTCCTGTATACCCACTGGGCCTCGGGCTATATCGCGGCCATGATGAAGGCCCCGGACCTTGCCAAAAAGCAGATCATCCGCGGCAATCCCGACGGTACCTTCACCCCAGAAAAGCCGGTCACCTACGGCGAGGCATGCACCATGCTGCTGCGCATGCTGGACTACACGACGGCCGATGTCGGCCCCATCTGGCCCTCGGACTATGTCGTCAAGGCCCAGTCGCTCGGCCTGACCCGCGGCGTGGCCGCCCATGGGGAAAACGACCCAATCACGCGCGCGGATGCGGCCATCCTGCTGCGCAACACGCTGCGCACGCCCACCAAGGAGGGCGAGAAGCTGTACGCCGCGCTGTCCGGCGGGACCCCGGTGGAGAACTCCATCCTGCTTGCGACCCCCGAGACCGACCCCTCGCTGCCGGCCGGCCAGCTGCGCTTCTATGAGTCCGGCGAGATCGTCAATCGCCCGGCCGCGCACGCGCTGGACAGCGCGCTTGTCGGCGCGCGCGGTACCGTACTCTTCGATAAGCTCGCGCCCAACAAGGTCAGCTCCTTCCTGCCCGAGATGTCTGAACGCGAGACCTACACGGTCCAGCGTGCCGAGCGCCAGCAGATCGTCACCGAGGAAGCCGGGCCCATCCCCGTCGGCCGCAAGGTACAGGTCGTGGTCGAGGGCGAACTGCGCGACTATATTGAGGCGTGGTTCGACATCCGCCAGGGCGAAAAGGTCAACCTGTACTACGACAGCGACCACAATCTGGAGCTCGTCGCCGTGGACAATGCCTTTGTCTCGGGCGAGAGCTACGTCTGGGGAATCGATCCGGTATCCATCCCCAAGGGCTACCGCATCGAGCGCAACGGCGCCACCATCCAGGAGGGCGATATCCAGAAGTACGACGTGGTCACGCTCCGCCCATCCAGCCAGACCGCTCTGGTGTCCAACAAGCGCATCACCGGCCTGTATGAGGATGCCACCCCGTCCTTCCGCTTCCCGGAAAAGGTCAAGGTGCTCGCCACCGAGTTTGCGGTCTCAGAGAAGGCCGCGCCCTCGTTTGACAACACTGAGCTTGGCCGCAAGATCACGCTGCTCTTTGATGCCAATGACCAGGTATGCGCCGCCCTGCCCGAGAGCGAGCTGTCGGCCTCGATGCAGGGCATCGTGACGGCGACGAGCGAGAACCAGGTCACCGTGCAGCTATTTAATGGCCCAACCATCCAGGGGCCAATCGAAAAGGCGGTCAGCGACGTGGCTGTCGGCCAGATGGTGCGTCTGTCCCAGGATATGGACGGCAACCTGCGCGTGACCGAGGACACCCGCACGGCGCGCAATCCGGGCGACTGGATCGTCTCGCGCGGCGTTTTGGGCAGCAAGCCGGTCGCGCCAGACGTGCAGGTGTTCGAGCGCATCTCGGAGAACGGGCCGCTCTATCAGCTCGACCTGGAGGATATCGACAACGACGTCATCCCCGGCAAGCATATCGAGACCGTGGTCACCGATCCGTCGGGTACGGTCATCGCCCTCATCCTAGACGATGTCACGGGCGAAAGCTGGGTCTGGGGCCTGGTCGAGGGCGCATCCGAGGTCACCTATCGCATCATCGGCACCGAGGGCGAGGACGACTACATGGAGATCCCGATCTACGACTACAAGGTCAAGATCACGACCCTGGTAGACGGCGAGCAGAAGACCTACACGATCGATGTGGTCGACCAGGTGGACGATCTCGTGGGCAAGCCCACGCCGCTCGGCCTGCCGCGCGCGGCGCTGTCCAACACGGGCGAGATGAACCTCGTCTCCAAGAAACCCATCCGGGTCGGTGCGGTCACGCTCCAGGCGTTCGACGGCTATGACAGTGTCAAGACCGACGACGGCATGTATCCGATCGCGGACGATGTGCCGGTCTATGTCTCGCGCACCGGCAAATTTATCACGCTGCGCCAGGCCAAGGCCGATTATGACGCCTTCGTGCTCTATGCGGATATGCCCCTGTCCGAGGGCGGCCAGATCTGCCTGATCTCGGTGGCATAAGCCCAGCATTTCCATCGTTCCGCCTGCTCATTCAAAAGCGCCGGCCTTCGAGAAGAAGGCCGGCGCTTTTTCGTATGCCGCGCGGCAAAGGAAGGCCGGCACGGGGGTTGTCCGTGCCGGCCAAAGAGAAAAGAGCTTTGCATGAATGAATGGGAAATGTTTGCTGGCAGCCCTGCTGCCTGGGGATTAGGCCAGGTAACCGTTCAGGGTATCCAAGCGTTCCTGCGCGTTGTCCGTGGTCACGACCTCGGCGCCGGAATCGACAAACTTTTCAACCTCCTCTCCTGCGGCAGCCTGGCAGGCGGTCTCGACGGCCTTGTAAGCCATGTCATACGCGTTCTGTGCGACCGACATGGTCAGCTCGCCATTGAGGATCGACTCACAGGCCGACTTGTCGCCGTTAAAGCCCAGGAAGATCGTGTTCTCATAGGCCGCATTGCCTGCCGCGGTACGCGCCGCCGCCATGGCCATATCGTCGTTGTTCGCACAGATAATCGCAATGCCTTCCGGGAACTTCTGCATGATCGCTTCCATGCAGTTGACCGCACGGTCGGCCGTAGCGTCGGCATACTGGGTCTCTTCCTCCAGGAAGTCGCCGCCGCTCTCCTCAATGCCGGACATATAGCCTGCCTTGCGCGCCTCGTTGGTCGGCTCACCCTGGACGCCGCAGATCTCAATGGCCTTGATCTCGGTCCAGCCAGCCGCCTTGGCCGCCTCTACCGCAGCCTCGCCGCCCAGCTTGGCCGCAGCCTCGTTGCCAGTGCCGACAAAGCTGACCACCTCGGGCGTATCCGGGATATCGCTGTCCAGTGCGATGACCGGGCGGTTCTCACCCTGGACCAGGGTCTTGACCGTGTCGGGCTGCAGCGGTGCGATGATGTATGCGTCGTACCCCTCGGTGCTCAAATCGGTCTCGATCATGGACATCTGCTCCTCGAATGCGGTCTCCGAGGACGGCCCCTTGACGTCTACCGTGATGCCGTGCTCCTCGCCGTATGCCTCCGCGCCAGCCTTGCAGTACTGCCAATACTCGGCCGCCAGCGTCTTGAGAATCACACTGACCCGCTTGACCTCTCCGCTGCCCTCGGCGGCCGCCGGGCTGTCGGCCGATGCCTGCGCGCTGTCATCCTGGGCCGTGGTGCTGTCCGCGCTGCCGCAGGCCGTCATTGTCAATGCCATTGTGCCCGCCAGGGCCGCCGCGACCCATCTTCTCTTTTGCATGATTCGGTCTCCTCTTTCTCATATAAATTTTTTGCCCTCTTTTCGCCGGGCGGGTCCACCCGGAACCCGGGTATAAAACCGCGAGAAAGTTGTTATTTTCGAGGTTTTATACCGTTTTCTGTTATCTATATGATAGCTTTTCCGGCAATAAAAAGAAATGAGGAAACTTGCTATGCAATTGATAAATTTTGCTGTCTTCCCGCACTCCTGCACAATTCTTACAAAACTCATCGCCTATTTTTGTGTGTTCTGATGAGAATTCTTTCCCTTTCTGCGCATGCTGCGCCGATTGCGCGCAGCATGCGCAAGATCGGGCCGCACAAAAAGCCCGCCTGTACCAGATTGGTACAGGCGGGCCACGCTTTTTCAGTGAGAAAACCGGATACTTTATGCGAGGTAGCTATTCAGCGTATCCAAGCGCTCCTGCGCATTGTCTACAGTGACAACCGAAGAACCGGAATCGATAAACTCGGGCAGTTCAGCGCCATCGATGAGCTGGACAGCCGCATCGACCGCCTGATAAGCCATGTTGTACGGATCCTGTGCAGCCGCCATGGTCAGCTCGCCGTTGAGAATGGACTCACAAGCAGACTTAACGCCATCGAAGCCCAGGAAGATGGTATTCTCATAAGCCGGGTTGCCCGCTGCGGTACGAGCCGCTGCAATCGCCATATCATCGTTGTTCGCACAGATGATCGCTACGCCTTCCGGATGCGTCTGGATGATCGCTTCCATGCAGTTAACCGCACGGTCGGCCGTGGCGTCAGCATACTGGGTCTCTTCCTCCAGGAAGTCGCCGCCGTTCTCCTCAATACCTGCAATGTAGCCAGCTTTACGGGCCTCATTGGTGGGCTCGCCCTGGACGCCGCAGATCTCGATGGCCTTGATCTCGGTCCAGCCAGCTGCCTTCGCCGCTTCTACCGCGGCTTCCATGCCCTGCTTTGCCGCAGCCTCGTTACCGGTGCCGACAAAGGTCTTGACCTCGGGCGCGCCTTCGATGTTGCTGTCGAGCGCGACGACCGGACGGGTCTCGCCGGCGATCAGGGTCTTAACCGTGTCCGGCTGCAGCGGTGCGATGACGTATGCGTCAAAGTCTGCCGTGTTGATGTCGGTCTCGATCATGGACATCTGCTCCTCGAACGCGGTCTCAGAGGTCGGGCCCTTGATGGAAACCTCAACGTCGTCATGCTCTGCATCATAAGCCTCTGCGCCGGCCTTGATGTACTGCCAGTACTCAGCCGAGGAGGTCTTCATGATGACGCTGATCTTCTTGACGTCTCCGCTGCTCTCAGCGGTGCTCGTGCTGTCGTCGGTCGAAGTTGCCGTGTCGTCAGTGCCGCCGCATGCGGTGAGAGTCAATGCCATCGCGCCGGCCAGGGCTGCTGCCATCCATCTTTTCTTTTGCATGATCATTTTCTCCTTCTTCTACGTCGGATTTCCTGCCGCCCACGGGTATGGGCGGGCTCTCTGTGAAAAGCACACCTTGTGACTGTGCTTTTCTTTACTTCACACATATAATACCTGTTTCACGCAAAAAATTAAATGCTTAATCTTGCTTTTTTCTTCATTGATATTGCTTTCTTATATTTCTATTGCACAACTTATACAGTGTATTTCCATGTGCTTTATGCAATATATCCTATTTTCCTGTGCTTTGCACATAAATGTGCTTTTTGCTGGTTCAAACCGGATATCTTCGGAAAACGCTGGGCGCCAGCCCCACGCGATTACTGAAGGCGTTGGAGAAGGTCGTGACGTTTTGATATCCCACGCTCTGTGCGATGCTCTTGACCGACAGGTCGGTCGTCTTGAGCAGGTGCTTAGCGCGGTTGAGACGCACCAGGATGATATATTCATGCGGGGAATAGCCGCATTCCCGCTTGAACAGGCGTGAAAAATGGTACTGGCTCATGTGGACGCTCTGCGCGACATCCTCCAGGGTGATCGGTTCGCTGTAATGTTCCCGGATAAAGTGGATGGCCGTCCCGATGGGGGAATCCGGGCTGTCCTGCGCATCCGGCGGCGCGCTGTCGTCCAGCAGCGCCGTCAGCACGCCGCCCAGCTTATGCGACAGGCGGACCTCCCCGGGTAACTGGTCGTTTCGGCAGGCAAAGACCAGCTCATAGATCCGATCCTTGATCTCCCCGGCGTTGACCGTATCAAAGACAAATCCCTTTTTCTGCTGCACAATCTGCTCATAAAACTGTCCGGTGTTGATGCCGTCCAGGTGCAGCCATACGAACTCGGCATTGCCGATGGCATGGTATTCATGCGGCTTGTGACAGTTGAGCATACCCGCCTGCCCTGCAGACGCGACCATTGTCCGCCCGCCGCTTGTCAGCGAGAGCCGGCCGTTGCAGACGTAGAACACCATATAGTTGTGATAGTCCTCCCGCTCGATGCGGTAATCATAATCGGTATAGTAGTAGCCGCACGACGTCATGTAGTACAGCATCCTGCGGGCCATCTCGCTTGGCGTCCGAAAGTACAGGTCTGATCCCGAGACCGTGCCGCGTTCTTTCCCCAGCATGCGCGTGTCCCCTTTCTTTCTCAAAAGATAAAATTTAGTTTCCCTCATTATAATCGAGCCAAACTTTTCTGTCAATTACACGTTGTATACAGATTTATTTTCGATTTTTTATCCACTTTTTTGAAATCATCCCATCTCGCAGAATAGAGCAAGAAATCTAAAACGATGCGCAAGTTATAGGATTCCTTCCCGCCTGCCGGCAGCCTATAATAAGGGACAAGAAAGCAAAGCGCGGCGGACGGACAGCGGCCGCGCGGCTCGAAAAAGAAGAGATATGGAGGAATACTTATGACATCGAGAGAACGCGTCCTTGCCGCCATTAACCACCAGCAGCCCGATCGCGTCCCGATCGACTTTGGCGCGACCGGCCAGACCGGCATCAGCGTCTGCGCGCTATACCGCCTGCGCGAATACCTGGGCCTGCCCAAGAAGGACCTGGACGTCTTTGAGATCGTACAGATGCTGGGCGTCGTGGACGAGGATCTGCGCCAGATCATGAAGTCCGACGTCATCGGCATGAACCCCCCGGAGGACAGCCTGGGCGTGCCCGACACGGGCAAAAAGAAGCTGTTCCGCATGCCGGACGGCACACCGACCCGCATCAACGCGGGCAATGAGTTTGACATTCTGCCGGATGGCAGCATCCAGATGTACCCGCAGGGCGACCGCACCGCACCGCCGTCCATCTACATGCCGGCCGGCGGTTACTTCTTCGACATCATCGATCGTGCACCGGAGTACGACGAGGACAACCTGACCCCCCGCGAGGACTTCAAGAACTTCTTCTCTGTCATGTCGGACGAGACCGCACGCTACTACGAAAAGGAGTCCAAGCGCCTGTTCACCGAGACCGACTACTGCGTCATCGGCAACCTGGCCGGCGCGGGATTCGGTGACCCGGGCGCCATCCCGGCCCCGTTTGAAAAGCATCCGCAGGGCATCCGCAAGTTCGACGAGTGGTGCATGGCGCAGATCCTGTATCCCGAATACGTACAGGAAGTCTTTGAGATGCAGACCGAGTTCATGCTCAAGAACCTGGAGATCTACAAGCAGGCCTGCGGCGACAACATCCAGATCTGCTGGATCTCGGGCA
>ERZ1643250.2528-NODE-2528-length-13645-cov-10.613392_pt1 | contig 13645 bp, 12 predicted proteins | sample MGYA00579262_ERZ1643250 | MGnify/ENA primary metagenome ERZ1643250 (study PRJEB29033, sample SAMEA4952265) | chicken gut metagenome | biome: Broiler Chicken; feature: Gastrointestinal Tract; material: Caecum | place: Ireland | collected 2018 | study: Broiler...
AAGTTGTTGATCTCCAGTTTCTTCTGCGCAGACTCGATCGCATTGGAGAGCATCTTATGCTCGATCTGTTCCCCTTCCTGTACACCAAGCGCATTAAATACACTCATCAGACGTTCAGAGCCGAACAGTCTCAGAAGATCGTCTTCCAGGGAAATATAAAAACGGGATTCTCCCGGGTCCCCCTGTCGTCCGCTTCGGCCGCGGAGCTGATTATCGATACGTCTTGACTCATGGCGCTCCGTACCAATGATCTTCAATCCCCCTGCTGCCCTTGCCTCGTCGTCCAATTTGATATCGGTTCCACGGCCCGCCATATTGGTAGCAATAGTCACCGCTCCATGAACACCGGCGTCAGCTACGATCTCAGCTTCCTGCTCATGATACTTGGCATTCAATACATTGTGCCTGATTCCTTCTTTTTTCAGCATTCCGCTTAACAGCTCGGATACTTCGATCGTGATCGTGCCGACAAGCACGGGCTGCCCCTTTGCGTGCGCCTGCTTCACTTCCTCAATGACAGCCTTATACTTCTCCTTCTTGGTCTTATACACAGCATCTTCAAGATCCACACGCTGTACCGGCTTGTTGGTCGGAATCTCGATAACGTCCATGCCGTATATATCACGGAACTCTTTTTCCTCAGTAAGCGCCGTACCCGTCATACCGCTCTTCTTGTCAAATTTATTGAACAGGTTCTGGAATGTGATCGTCGCCAGCGTCTTGCTCTCCCGGCGCACTTTCACATGTTCCTTCGCCTCGATCGCCTGATGAAGCCCGTCGGAATAACGGCGGCCCGGCATGATACGTCCGGTGAACTCATCGACGATCATAACTTCACCTTCTGAAGTCACGACATAATCCTGATCTTTAAACATCAGATTGTGCGCACGCAGTGCCAGGATGATATTATGCTGGATTTCCAGATTCTCCGGATCAGCCAGATTCTCAATGTGGAAGAACTGTTCTACTTTCTTGACGCCGTCTTCTGTCAGATTGACTGTCTTCTCTTTCTCATTGACGATAAAATCTCCGGTCTCCTCGATCTCCTCGCCCATGATCGCGTTTATCTTGGAGAACTCCCCGCTGGCTTCGCCCCGCTCAAGCTGGCGCGCCAGAATATCGCAAGCCTCATACAGCTTTGTTGATTTCCCGCTCTGTCCGGAAATGATGAGCGGTGTCCTTGCCTCATCGATCAGGACGGAGTCGACCTCATCGATGATCGCAAAATGCAGTCCTCTCTGCACCAGCTGTTCTTTATAGATGACCATATTGTCACGCAGATAATCAAATCCGAGCTCATTGTTCGTCACATACGTGATGTCACAGTTATATGCTTCCCGGCGTTCTTTATTATCCATGCCATTGAGCACAACGCCCACCGTAAGTCCAAGGAATTCATGGACCTTTCCCATCCACTCGGCATCACGTTTCGCCAGATAGTCGTTTACTGTAACGATATTGACGCCTTTTCCTTCCAGCGCATTCAGATATGCCGGGAGTGTGGATACAAGCGTCTTACCTTCACCTGTCTTCATCTCGGCGATACGGCCCTGATGAAGTATGATACCTCCGATAAGCTGCACCCTGTAATGACGCATCCCGAGTACTCTGAACGCCGCCTCCCTCACGACTGCATATGCTTCCGGAAGAATATCGTCCAGAGTCTCACCCTCGCCCAGACGCTCCTTGAATTCCCGTGTCTTTCCTTTGAGTTCCTCATCAGAAAGTGCTTTCATCTCAGGCTCCATGGACTCAATCCTGTCAACGAGCGGATAGATCCGCTTCAGTTCGTTCTCGCTGTGGGTGCCGAAAATCTTCTCTATAATACCCATATTACCCAATTAACTCCTTATAAATAGTCTTGCACCGGCGCACAGCCCCGATGCACTTACGTTTTCCATTTTAACACTAACGAGAGGCTAATTCAACAAATAACTATATCTTTTCACTTCCCTGTAAGGCAGCTCTCCCCCGAACAGATCCAGGGCGCTCCCGACGGTGAAGTCAACGCTGCCGCCGCTCACTGCCGCAAAGTGCTCCAGATCTTCCATGGAACTGATGCCGCCGGCATATGTGACCGGTATCCCGCGCCACGCTCCCAGCATGCGCACAAGCTCTTCTTCCATCCCGGAACGTTTTCCTTCCACATCCACTCCGTGGATCAGGAACTCATCACAGCAGCCTGCCAGCTCTGTCAGCACATCTTCCGTCAGTCTCATATCCGTAAACTTCTGCCACCGGTCCGTTACCACATAATAGCCGTCCTCTCTCTTTCTGCAGCTCAAGTCCAGTACGATATGCTTCTTTCCCACTGCCGAGATCAGCTTTTCCAGATTTCCCCTTTGGAAGGCGCCGTCCTGAAACACATAGGAAGTGACGATCACATGGCTTGCTCCTGCGTTCAGGAAGTCGCGTGCATTGCCTGCATGAATACCTCCTCCGATCTGCATACCTCCCGGATATGCAGCCAGAGCCTCCACGGCCTGACGCTTTGTTTCTTCATAGTACCGGGAACCGGCCGGATTCAGGAGAATGATATGTCCCCCTCTGAGTCCGTCTTTTTGATAAATCCCCGCATAATACGCCGCACCAAGTCCCGAGGTAAAATTTGTACTGGCCTGATCGCCTTCATCACGCAGGCTGCCTCCCACAATCTGCTTTACTTTTCCGTTATGTATATCGATACATGGTCTGAATCTCATCTTTCTCTCACTTTCTCGCCGTCACTGTTCTCTGCCTGCTCAAATTGCAGGAACTGCCGCAGGAAGAACTGCTCTTCCTGCGGCAGTATCTGTTTCTCTTTGAATACTTGCTGTGGCAGATTACCGGTCATTCTGTGTATTATCTTTAGTACCGTTGTCATCTGTCAGATCATCCGCTGCTTTGTCGATCCCGTCTGTCACATCATCGGTGACATCATCCACACCGTCTGTCACATCATGCACGGCATCATCCAGAATACCGTCTCCTTCTGTCGCATCATTCATCGTTCTGTCTTCAGTCGTATCACTATTGCTGCTGTCCGTAACATTATTATCATTTCTCTCAGTATCTGTTGTGGACTGGTCAGCGCCGTTGTCTGCATTATCCCTGCTGCCGCAGGCAGTTGTCCCCAAAAGTACGAATGTACATGTCATAAGCAGCAGAAGCTTCTTCATTTTTTTCATAAAAGCAGTCTCCCTTTCCATAAATATTGTTGTACTTCTACTATTTGCACATTTTAAATATTTATGCACAGGATCTGACTTTTTCAAAAACTATTTTGCATTTTTTCTGAGTTTTTCCAATGCCCTTGCTTCAATCTGCCTTACCCGCTCTCTTGTTACACCGAGAATTTCACCGATTTCCTCCAGCGTGTGGGTTTTTTCGTCGCCAAGCCCGTATCTCAGACAGATAACCTGCCGTTCCCGGTCTCCCAGTGTCTCCAGAAGCTCTTTTACTTCCTCCTGCTGCACCAGGGCATTCATCGCCTCCTCCGGAGTAGGCTCCGTTCTGTCTTCCACCATATCTCCCAGACTGTTCTCCCCGTCGTCCCCGACAGGGGTTTCCAGAGATACCGGACTCTGCAGATAATTAATGATGTTTTTCACGTCCTCTTCCGTCTTATCACCCAGCTTCTCCGCTATCTCTCCCGGAGTCGCATCGCGTCCCAGTGACTGCTGGAGATCTCTGGCTGTTTTCTGTACCCGTTTCATGTTCTCTGCCACATGCACCGGAACGCGGATTTCACGGGACTGCTGGTCTATCGCCCTCTGCATGGCTTCTTTGATCCACCATGAGGCGTAAGTGGAAAAGCGGTTTTCTTTTGTATAATCATATTTTTCAACTGCCCGCATCAGTCCCATATTGCCTTCCTGGATCAGATCCATGAGCGGGATCCCTCTGCCTGTATAATGCTTCGCCAGAGAGACAACGAGTCTTAAATTTCCCTCCGAAAGTCTCTTTCTGGCCTCCTCGTCTCCCCGGGCACTTTTTTCTCCGAGATCCCGTTCTTCCTCCTCGCTCAAAAGCGGGATCTGCCCGATCTCATTCAGATAGATCTGCAGGGCTTCCGACACTTTTTCCGTCTGGTTCTGCTGTTCTTTTTCCATAATCAGTTGCACCTTTTCTATAGTTTTTCAATAATCTCGCCATTTCTGTAAGCTGCAAGCAGCTGCTCCAGATCTTTTACCTGTTCTTTAAGTTCCCTGCCATTGTCCGTATCACCTACCAGGATACGGTCACGGACTCTCTGGACAACTGTCAGTTCTGAGTGGATATCATTTTCTTTTTCAATCGCATCTTCCGTGGACTCAAACGGCTCATGTGCCACCAGCAGAAGTCCGTAAGAATTATAAATGAGCGTATATCCCGCGATCCCGGTCTGTTTCTGATACGCCTTGGAAAAACCTCCGTCAATGACCAGAACTTTTCCGCCGCATTTGACCGGGCTCTCTCCGTCTTTTCTCTTGACCGGCACGTGTCCGTTGACAATATGTCCATCCACAGGATCAAGACCAAATTCCCTCATGATATTGTCGATGACTTTTTCATTTTCTATGTATGAATAATACGGGTTCTTCTTCTCTACATGCGTTTCCTTTTCCGCAATAAAATACCGTTCAAAAGTCGCCATCTTGTTTTTCCCGAACAGCGGTGAATCCGGATGGAGCCAGATATACCACATGATGTCCCTGCCGTCTTCCCGATCCTTTTTATCAAGAGCAAAGAACCCCTTCCTCACATAAGCATCCAGTGTATCATAGAGCTCTCTGCCCCGGTATTTCTTCCCGTAGACTTCTGTCTCTTTCAGACTGCCGTCCTGATCAAGGGGCACGCATCCGTGATAGAGGAGATTATCGTTATATACCTTATAGAGACTTCCTTTTGCCAATAAAAAGCGCATATGCTGCTGAAGTTTCTCGCAGTTGGTGAACGCCTTTTCCAGACGTTCCATGATATCCTCCTCTTCTTCTGTCAGCATGTACGGATCTTCAGGATCTATCGTCGGGAAATATGTATCCAGGAGCTTATACTCTTTTCCCTCCAGCTCTATTGTTCCTTTCTCATAATCGATCCGGTGCAGCAGTGCACGGTTATCGAGGTGGAAAGACTTCTGTCTTTGAATGATCTTTCCCTCAACTTTAAACTGTATAATGGATATTGCTTTGTGGATCCTGAGATTCATCTGCATCTCATCAGTATCCGGCCGGTCCGGCACTTTCAGTCTGAAACAGGTACACGGGTCGTCTTTATATACTTTGAGGGCAAATGTTGCCAGCGGAAGCAGGTTGATCCCGTACCCGTCTTCCAGGATATCCAGATTGCCATACCTTGCACAGATCCTGATCACATTGGCGATACATCCTCTCTGGCCAACTGATGCACCCATCCACAGGACGTCATGATTTCCCCACTGGATATCAAGTGAATGATATGTCATAAGTTTGTCCATTATAATATGCGGTCCCGGACCTCTGTCGTAAATATCTCCCACGATATGGAGATGATCCACAACAAGCCTCTGGATCAGCTCTGAGATCGCCACAATGAAATCTTCTGCCCGCCCTATCCTTATGATAGTAGAAATAATTTCATTATAGTAGGATTCTTTATCGCTCACTTCTGCTTTCTCAGTGATCAGTTCCTCGATCACATAGGCAAAATCTTTCGGAAGCGCCTTTCTGACCTTCGATCTGGTATACTTGCTCGCTGCACGCTTGCTCACCTCTATCAATAGATAAAGGTGCACCCTGTACCAGTCATCCATGTTCGTCTCTGTCGTTTTGATCATATCCATCTTCTGCTTCGGATAATAGATCAGTGTTGCAAGGGATCGTTTATCCCTGATACTCATTGTATTTCCGAACACATCATCGATCTTGCGGCGTACAGAGCCGGATCCGTTCTTCAACACATGGGCAAAAGCCTCGTATTCCCCGTGGACATCTGTCAGAAAATGCTCCGTTCCTTTCGGCAGATTCAGTATTGCCTGCAGGTTGATAATTTCCGTAGATGCTGCCGCGATCGTTGGATAAAGATCTGACAGCCGCTCCAGATATCTGGTTTCAAGATTTTTCATGTACTCCTCCCTGGCTTTCTCGAAGTCACATATCAAAAGACCGCTTCTTTCTAACATTCAAACGCCGTTTTACAAGCCGACCACATCTCCCATATCGTACATGCCCGCCGCTTTCCCGGCCAGATATTTGCCTGCCTCCACAGCGCCTTTTGCAAATACACTTCTGGAATATGCCGAATGCCTGAACTCGATCACCTCATCTGTTCCCGCGAAGATCACCTCGTGATCCCCTACAATAGTTCCTCCGCGCACAGCCGAAATCCCGATTTCCTTTTTCTCCCTCTTCTGCCTCACCTGGCTTCTGTCATATACATAATGATATTCACGATCCAGTGCATCATTCAGGGAATCCGCGAGCGCCAGTGCTGTTCCGCTCGGAGCATCCAGCTTCTGATTGTGGTGGCGTTCCACGATCTCCATATCATATCCTGCAGGAGCAAGCACTGCTGCCGCACTTTTAAGCAGCTTAAGGAGCAGGTTGATCCCCAGCGACATATTTGCCGATTTGAGGATCGCGATCTCTTTTGACGCCTCCTCAACCTTTTTAAGCTGTTCCTCCGAAAGCCCCGTTGTACAGAGGACCACCGGAAGTTTTTTCTCCACACAATAGTCGAGAAGACCGTCCACTGCTTTTGCCGTGGAGAAATCAATGACAACATCCACGTCTGTGTCACACTTTTCAACGGAGTCAAATACCGGATAATCGTTCGGCACTCCCGCAAAAGCGTCAACTCCCGCAGCAATAACTGCATTCTCCTCTCCTTTTACGATCTCAGTGATCATTCTTCCCATCTTACCATTGCATCCATGCAGCATAAACTTTACCATTATATTCAACCTCCTGTATTTTCCCATATAAAAAAGGATATCATATCTGAGAGTTAATCTCAATATATGATATCCTTTTAACAAACACTGCGCGTTACAATTCACACCTGACTTGTTTATTCATCCATACATTCCAGTTTGCTTACCGAAACCTCATATGCCGTACGCGTCTCTGTCTCTGTCTCTGAAAGTTTTTTTACATATTCCCTGCTCTGGATCCGCCCCAGTATCCTCACATGCTCGCCCACTTCAAAGCCAGAGGCATAGCGTGCATTTCTGCCCCAGCAAATACACGGGATGTAGTCCGATTTTCCATAGGGACGGTTCACAGCCAGCAGGAGGTCGGCGATCTCTCTCCCGAGCGGTGTCTTCCTGTACACCGGTTGTTTACACATGTATCCCTCCAGGAGGATATGGTTCGTCCTCGCACCGTCCGGCTCTTCCTCCACGAACTCGATTTCCCGCGCGAATACCGACAATACAAGCCGGTTCCTCTGTTCTTCATGACGATTATAGGAACGGAACTGTCCCGTTACCATGATACATCGGTTCCGGTAATCCTGCGTCACATCGACCAGGCGCTCCGACACCATGACCGGAATCCTGTCATTCGAGCTGCTCAGCCGCCTGACAAGGATATCCACCATGTAAAACCCCTCTCCGAACACCTCGTGGCTGTATGTAAACTCTGACACCACTGTTCCTATGACTGTTACCTGATTGTTCTCAATGATCTTATCTGACATAATCTGTAGTTCTCCCTTCCTCTTTCTGGTATTTTTGAGTCAATACTAAATTTATGAGCGGCCTGCCATATTTAGAACTCATTTTCCAATGATTCGTTCGACACCTTTCTCCCCGATGGCTGAACTGTTACTTGTAAAATGCCGATTTTGTGATAGAATAAGGAAGTTACAGTTACAATTTATGACATTATATAAGGAAAGAGTGTTGACAAATATGAAAACAAAACGTGAAGATGTAAGAAATATTGCGATTATCGCTCATGTTGACCACGGTAAGACAACGCTGGTTGATGAGCTTTTAAAGCAGAGCGGTGTATTCCGCGAGAACCAGGAGGTTGCTGAACGTGTCATGGATTCCAATGACATCGAACGCGAACGTGGAATTACTATTTTATCAAAAAATACTGCAGTACACTACAAAGGAGTAAAGATCAACATCATCGACACTCCGGGCCATGCCGATTTCGGCGGCGAGGTGGAACGTGTCCTCAAGATGGTAAACGGTGTTATTCTCGTGGTCGATGCTTTTGAGGGAGCTATGCCCCAGACAAAATTCGTCCTCAGAAAAGCTCTGGAGTTAAGTCTTCCTGTCATTGTATGTATTAACAAGATAGACCGTCCGGAGGCACGCCCGGACGAAGTGATCGATGAAGTACTTGAACTCTTCATTGACCTTGGCGCATCTGATGAACAGCTTGAATGCCCGTTCGTCTATGCTTCTGCCAAAGCAGGAGTAGCCGTACTCGACCTCACCGATGAAGAACGAGATATGAAACCGCTCTTCGAAACGATCCTTGACTATATCCCGGCTCCCGAGGGAGATCCCGATGCCCCGACGCAGGTGCTGATCAGTACCATCGATTACAATGAATATGTCGGCCGCATCGGTATCGGAAAAGTAGACAATGGTACCATTGCCGTTAATCAGGAAATGGTACTTGTCAACCATCACGATCCTGACAAGCAGGAGAAAGTAAAGATCAGCCGGCTTTACGAGTTCGATGGCCTCAACAAAGTCGAGGTAAAGGAAGCCACCATCGGTTCCATCGTGGCGATCTCCGGTATCTCCGACATTTCCATCGGAGATACCCTCTGCTCTCCAGAGAAACCGGAACCCATCCCGTTCCAGAAAATCTCAGAGCCTACTATTGCCATGCAGTTTATCGTGAATGACAGCCCCTTTGCAGGGCAGGAAGGAAAATATGTGACCTCCCGGCATCTGCGGGACCGTCTCTTCCGCGAACTCAACACGGATGTCAGCCTGCGTGTGGAAGAAATGGAGAATACAGACAGTTTTAAAGTATCCGGACGCGGCGAGCTCCATCTTTCCGTCCTTATCGAAAACATGCGCAGGGAAGGCTATGAATTTGCAGTCAGCAAAGCGGAAGTTCTCTACAAAACAGACGAGAACGGAAAAAAGCTGGAGCCTATGGAACTGGCGTATATTGATGTACCGGATGAATTCACCGGCGTTGTGATTGAAAAACTGGGACAAAGAAAGGGCGAGCTCCGGAACATGGGCACTACCGGGGGCGGCTACACCCGTCTGGAATTTTCCATCCCGTCCAGAGGGCTTATCGGCTACCGCGGGGAATTTCTGACCGACACAAAAGGAAACGGAATCCTGAACACAAGTTTCGATGGATATGCGCCGTACAAAGGAGATATCCAATATCGCAAACAGGGCTCTCTCATCGCTTTCGAAACAGGAGAATCCGTCACTTACGGATTGTATAGTGCGCAGGAGCGTGGTACACTGTTCATAGGTCCCGGCGAAAAAGTATATGCCGGCATGGTCATCGGCCAGAATGGAAAAGCCGAAGATATCGAGCTCAATGTCTGCAAGACAAAGCATCTGACCAACACGCGTTCCTCCAGTGCCGACGAGGCACTCCGGCTCACGCCGCCGCGCATCCTCAGTCTGGAGCAGGCACTCGATTTCATTGATACAGATGAACTGCTCGAAGTAACACCGAAATCTCTGCGTATCCGAAAGAAAATCCTCGATTCCAGGATGCGCAAAAGAGCAAATATGAAATAAATAAGGAGATAGCTATGGAGAAATATGCACGCCTCTTTCTGAAACATCTGACAAAAATCATGGAATTTGTTATTGCCGCCCTTCTGGCATGCGGCATTATCATTATGATCGTCCAGCTCATATTCTCCATAGGTGCCCTCCCTGACCTGAATACTTATCCGAACTATGACGATCTGCTCACCGCATGCTTCAATCTGATCATCGGCGTTGAACTTATCCGCATGCTTTATCTGCATACCCCGATCACAGTATTTGAAGTACTGCTGTTTGCCATTGCGCGGCAGGTTATCATTGACCATTCCTCGCCTCTGAACAGCCTGATCGGTGTCATAGCCATCGCCATATTGTTTGCCACAAGGAAGTTTCTGTTTGCCGCTTTCGATGAGACTGAAAAGACCGTCTTCCGCTCTTCGCAGAAAGTGTATCAGATCAACCGGCTGTTCCATCTGGACATCCCATTCAGTGACAAAGACGACACCCTGCTGGATGTCCTTCTCCAGAAAATGGAGGAAGACGATACAGAACCCGGCACAGGAGCGTGTGTGTATTTTACAGATCTCGGGCTGCGGATCGCCAAGATCAAAGATGGAAAAATCACACGGATCGAAGTGATTCGTTCTATACATTGACGCTGTTCCATGTTATAATATTTACATAATACATACACATATTTAACACATGTTTATGTAAAATATGAACAAAAAGGAGTTGAACAGTATGAATTTTATCATCAGTGGAAAAAACATCGAAGTAACTCAGGGACTCAAAGACGCGATCGAACAGAAATTAGGAAAGCTTGAGAGGTACTTCACTCCTGAAACAGAAATCATCGTAACCTTGAGCGTAGAGAAAGGACGCCAGAAGATCGAGGTAACAATCCCGGTCAAAGGAAACATCATCCGCTCAGAGCAGACGAGCAATGACATGTATGTATCCATCGATCTTGTAGAAGAGATCATCGAGCGCCAGCTCCGCAAATACAAAAACAAGCTGGTGGCGAAGAATCAGGGACATCCCACTTCGGCCGCACCGACCGGAAGTATCCGGAAAGAATTCATAGATTCCGAGGAAGAATCCCCCGAGGATGACGAAATCCGTATCGTGCGCACGAAAAAATTTGGTATCAAACCAATGTATCCGGAAGACGCCTGCATCCAGATGGAGCTTCTGGGACACAGCTTTTTCGTATTCTCCAATGCGGAGACGGAAGAGGTCAATGTAGTATATAAGAGAAAAGACGGTTCTTTCGGACTGATCGAGCCTGAATTTTCATAAGTCGTAATAGTTCAGTTGTCTTACGTAAGGCGCCGGGTTTATGCCTGCATAAAACCCGGCGTTTTTTCAATCATATAAATGTTCTCTTATTCTTCCCATACTTCCACGCCGTTCCCGGTCCGGGCAAACCAGCATGTGCCTGCTTTATCTATAGCCGCCTGTCCATTGGTTCCTTCAAGCACCTCTTTCGTAAAAGCACTCTCTTCCTCTTCCGGAACGAGCAGGAAGATGTCCACCCTGTCTGTATAAACTGTATCCAGGATATACAGATCTCTCCGGGCAATAAGATACTGTATTTTCCCAAGTCCGGTATAATCCGTATGAATAACCAGTTTAAATCCGAAGATCCGGGTAATGATCACAGTATCCGAAAGCGCTGCGGCAGATGCAGCCGTATATGCACGCACCAGTCCACCTGTCCCGAGGAGCGTACCTCCGAAATATCTCGTCACGACCACAAACACATCGGTCACATTCCGTCCGCGGATCACTTCAAGGATCGGTTTTCCGGCGGTTCCGGCAGGCTCCCCGTCATCACTCATCCTCTCAGACGCAGGATTTCTTCCGATCACATAAGCCCAGCAGTGATGTCTTGCATCCCAGTATCTTTTTTTAACCTCTTCCAGATGAGCAAATGCTTCTTCTTCTGAAACAACAGGGTAGACTTCTGCGATAAAGCGGGACTTTTTCTCTGTATACTCTCCCGCGCCTCCCCTGTATACGGTATCATATCTGTCCATCAGGCTCTCCTTTCCGTCAGAAAATCCACTCGGCAAACTGACTCTAATATATTAGCAAAAAATGTAGAAAATATGAAGATTTTATTTTTAACTTTATTTATATGCGCATATTTGATATAATCATGGGAGTTGAAAAGGAGGATGTTATTCGTGAATTACGGAAAAAGAAACCTTTCCAGAAGAAAAAAAAGTATTTCTTCTAAAAAGAGAATGAAAAAGAAACGAGTAGGCGTACGGTTCTTTAAAGCTCTTATCATATGTATACTCCTTCTGGGAGTCATATGTCTCGTAGGAGGCGCGGTCTTTGCCAAGAAGATCATAGACAATACTCCCGCAGTCTCGGCAGATGACATACTTCCCCAGGGATATACGACTAATATTACTGATCAGAGCGGAAACGTGATCGAGACTCTGAAAGATTCCGATTCCAACCGTGTCTATAAAACATATGAGGAGATCACGGCAAATTCCGAGTATCTTCCCCATGCATTCGTGGCGATCGAGGACGAACGTTTTTACGAACACAATGGGGTCGATCTCCAGGGTATCATAAGAGCCGGTATCGTAGGCATCACCAACGGTTTCAATTTTACCGAAGGTGCCAGTACCCTGACCCAGCAGCTTATAAAAAATAATGTATTCCCGAACTTTGTCAATGAGGAAACGTTTTTCGACAGAGTCGAACGAAAGCTGCAGGAACAGTATCTCGCCCTTCAGATTGAAAAAGAGATGAGCAAGGAAGAGATCCTTGAAGCCTATATGAACACGATCAACCTTGGCCAGGGATGTCTCGGCGTACAGACAGCTGCAACCCGTTACTTCAACAAAGATGCTGCTGACCTTACACTTTCCGAATGTGCGGTCATTGCAGCCATCACGCAGAATCCGACCAACTATGATCCGGTGACAAATCCTGAAAAGAATGCCACACGCCGTGAAACCGTTCTCAGCAATATGCTGGACCAGGGGTACATTACCCAGGCAGAATATGACGAGGCCATGGCAGACCAGGTATACGACCGGATCCTCGAAACTGCATCCGTCACGGCGGACACAACACCTTACTCCTATTTTACGGATGCACTGATCGAAGACGTAGTACAGGATCTGATGGATGAGAAAGGGTATACCGAAACACAGGCATACAATCTGATCTACAGTGGCGGGCTTACCATCAAATCCACGCAGGATACATCTATTCAGGCTATCTGTGACGAAGTAGTATCTGACGAGAGCTATTATCCGGCAACAGAATATGGCTTGGAATATGCTATGACGATACACCGGGCAGACGGTTCTTCCGAGAACTACAGTAAGGAGAATCTCCGGACTTTCATCAGCGAAAATTATGATAGTGAGAATCCACTGGTCTTCTCCTCCGAGGACGAAGCCTTACAGATGATCGAAGCTTATAAAGCAACGCTCAATATCAATACTGACGCCGGCGATTATGTAGACGAAAGATACACGATCACGCTGCAGCCTCAGGTCTCTTTCGTAGTCATGGATCAGTACACCGGACAGGTGAAAGCGATTGTCGGCGGCCGCGGAGAAAAATCAGGCAACCTGACATTCAACCGGGCTACGGATGATCCGCAGCAGCCGGGTTCTGTATTCAAGATCCTGTCGACTTACGCTCCGGGCCTGAATGAAGGCAAGATTTCTCTTGCGACAACAAAGGTAGATGAACCGTACGAGTATGAGAGCGGCCAGAACGTTCCCAACTCCTACAGCGGATACCGCGGGACTATGACTGTCCGCGATGCGATCCGGATATCATGTAATACGATTGCCGTACAGACTCTTACCGATGATGTCGGACTCAGGACCGGATACGATTATCTGAAAAATAATTTTGAATTTTCAACAATTGTGGAGGATGACATTGCCCAGGCAACAGCCCTCGGAGGTATCACCAAGGGTGTCTACAACATCGAGCTGACTGCTGCATTTG
>ERZ1643250.2532-NODE-2532-length-13628-cov-14.995800_pt1 | contig 13628 bp, 9 predicted proteins | sample MGYA00579262_ERZ1643250 | MGnify/ENA primary metagenome ERZ1643250 (study PRJEB29033, sample SAMEA4952265) | chicken gut metagenome | biome: Broiler Chicken; feature: Gastrointestinal Tract; material: Caecum | place: Ireland | collected 2018 | study: Broiler...
GACCTTGGGACCCGCCCCGATATGAGCATGAAAGTGGGATGAATATCCCACGATATGCGAATATTGGGGAGGATTGTGGGAGCACGTAGCACGTAGCAATCCGTAGGTATCATAGTTGGGGGCTTTTGTCCCCAACATCATACTTATTGATAACAACGCAACAGAAAGGGGGCTCCGTAGCTTCTGACAACATAAACAGGCATGGAAGCTAATTGATAGTATCGATGGTGCAAAATTCAGTGCGATCATCTATAGCATAACGGAAACAGCAAAGGCGAATCACCTGAATCCGTTTCGTTATCTGATCCATGTCCTGATAGTGTTAAAAGATCATCAGGAGGGTACGGATTACAGCTTTATAGAAGACTTGCTTCCATGTTCAGATCAGTTACCAGAGATCTGCCGGTGCAAGGTAAAAACAATCAAGCTATAAACCAGGCCGCCGGAAACGGCGGTCAAAAGGTGAGCCAGTACTCATGATTTACTGTATATTTATTAACTGAGAGTAGTCGGATTTTTATTAGATGGTTACAGGTAGCTAATAAGTGACTATTGGTATAAGATTTATTATTATATATAGATATGGTAACGTACCCTTGAAGGGATTAATAAAATAATAAAGTTGATGTGAATGGAAGGAAGATTACGAATGATTTTGTATATAAGCTATGCCACCGATAATGATGTTTTTAACAAATTATTAAATGAAGGTAAAATTAATAGTGGTAATGCCGTACAAAAATTTAATGATAGTATTATGCGTGGTTTGGGAAAACAGGAGAAACTTATATCATTGGCTGTAGTGGGCTATGGGAATTGTAATGCTGAAAAAATAGAAGTTAAAAAGAATGGAATAGAATATATAGTAGTAAAAAATCGTTTAGGAAAATTACATAAAGTATGGAACGTATTATACCTTTGGCAGGAGGGGAAAAGAATAATTAAAACAGAGCGGCCACGAGTTATTTTGTGTGACGCTATTGCTAATTCTCCAAATCATATTAGTAAATTGCTCGCCCGCCTATTTCATATTCCGGTTATAGGGATTGTCACAGATCTCCCGGGAACTATGGGGGGAGGTACAAATGCTTTAAAAAAATGCGGACGCATGAGAGGGTTTGATGCTTATATTTTGCTGACAGAAGATATGAATATCGTTGTGAATCCTAGAAATAAACCGTATATTGTAGTAGAGGGCCTTTGCTCGCCTGATATTCCGGCCGCTAGGCAGCTTAGTAGATACAAAAAAATTATTATGTATACTGGCGGAATTCGTAAGGGGGTAAATGGCATTGAGTATTTTATTGAGGGATTTTTAAAGGCGAATATACCAGGTTGCGAACTTCATTTTTATGGAACTGGAAATTTAGTGACCTGGATTAAGAAAATGTCTCAAAGTCATCCGCAAATAAAGTACATGGGAAATGTTTCTACCGTTGAAATAGTTAAGAGACAGAGAACGGCAGATTTATTGATTAATCCAAGACCCTCAAACCAGGAATTTTGTAAATACTCTTTTCCATCAAAAACTATCGAATATATGGTTAGTGGTGTTCCTGTTTTGATGACTAGACTTCCAGGGGTGCCAAAGGAATATTTTGATTATGTATATGTGATAGAAGATGAATCCAGTGATGGTGTATACAAAATGTTAAAGAAAATATACTCAATGAATGAGGAGAAGCGATATGAATTTGGAATGACTGCCCGAGAATTTGTTCTTGAAAAAAAAAGTTGTTTTGTTCAAGCAAAACGAATTTATGATTTTAGTAAGACGGTATAAAAAGTATATGAAAAAGAGAATGAATAAAGAAACATACAAAAGCATAAATTATTTTCGCTACACACCTTATGATTTGCTTGTAATATTATATTTTGCCCACAAGTTGTTGCCTGCTTTTGGCTTTTATACACCTTCAGTAATTTACTTAGCAACTTTTGCCATGGTATTTTTGATGTCAGTAAGTTCGTATACTAGAGATATATTGATACTAATACCATTTATTTTTGTTTCGATGATGGAGAGTATTGATTGTCTGGTTGGAGTGAAGGACTCACCAGTGGTTATAACATTTTACGGAGAATTACAAACACTTTTATTTGTAATGATTATATTGAAGTATACAAATAACGCTAGGAGAATGGAGCAGCGCCGATTATTTAATTTTATTATTTGTATGTACGTTATAACCTCAGTTACATCAATTATTGGTTGGATTTCTTACCCACAAGCGTCAAGATTGCTGGCACTTGGTGCTGACACCGAAATGTATTCAACCTTTACAAAAATGAATATTGGTTCATTTGAGTTTGTATATGAAATGGTTTTGCTGACACCTTTATTTATTGGAATGTTAAAGACGAATAAAATAAAAAAAAGTTTGGGCATTTTCTTGATTGTTTTGTCAGGGATTGTAGTTGTTGGTTCTCAATATACAACCGCACTTTTACTTTATTGTCTTACATTGATTTTACTTTTCCCTATAAAAATAACACCAGCTAAACTTATTTTTATCGTTTCCTTGGAAGTGCTGTTTGTTTATTTTTTTCCAGATTTATTATCGAACTTAATCTTTACAGCTGCCAATAACACTGACAGTAATATTGTTTCAGAAAGATTGAATTCTATAGCAGAAACGCTTTCTGGAAATCATGCTGATTCAATAGCTATGGAGTCAAGAATAAATGTTTATGATAGAGCTTTATCGGCATTCATAGAATCATATGGACTTGGAACGTGGTCTTCGGGTGGCGCTGGTGGGCATTCTTTCATTTTTGATAATATGGGTGTTTATGGATATTTTGGAATATTCATGATAATTGTTTTTCTTAAAGGGGTTTTAAAAAAATGTCTAAAAACATTTAAAAATTCTGATTGTTATGGATATATGCTATGGAGTTTTATTATGGCTATTATTTTAATGTTTGTAAATCCGAAAGCCAATATAGTTTTATTGGGATCTATTTTGCCATTGTTTGGATTGGTGATGAGACAGTCAGAAGAAGATAAAAAACTGCATTAGAACGTTCTTAAAAATATTTTGTAGTTAATACTATACATACTGTAGAAAATTAAAATTATCAAATTTTTAAAAGAGTGTGGTGTGAAATGAAAATACTATGGATATGCAATATTGTGCTTCCGGATATAGGAAATAAAATTGGTCGTATCGGTGCTGCTACAGGTGGATGGTTAACAGGTGCATTAGCTGAATTAAAGAAAGATAGAGACAACGATATAATCGTTTGCTTTCCGTTGGACAACAGAAAAAAACTAAAAGTGACTGTAGATCAGGTAAGATATTATTCTTTTGACCGGGGAAATATTCTTGAATATAACAAGAAGAATGAAACCTATTTCTATGAAATCCTGACCAATGAAAACCCTGATATTATTCATGTTTGGGGAACTGAATTTCCGCATACACTGGCTATTGTAAATGCTTGTGAACGGGCTGGCCTTTTGGAGCGGCTTGTTATCAATATTCAGGGACTTATTTCGATGTACGGAAATTCTACGGATCATTATTTCGCCGGATTGCCGGAAAACGTAACGAAGAAGAATACTATTCGTGACTTCTTGAAAAAAGACAACATTTGGAACCAGAGAGAAAAATTTTCAGTACGTGGACAATATGAAATTCTCGCTTTGCAGAAATCTAGGCACGTAATTGGCAGGACAGAATGGGACAGGGAATGTGTGCAGAGAATCAATCCTGACATACAATATCATTTTTGTAACGAGAACCTCCGTAGCACTTTTTATAATGGAGCTTGGTCTTATGAGAAATGTGAAAAGCACAGTATTTTTGTTAGTCAGTGCAATTATACGCTTAAAGGTTTCCATAGAATTCTGGAGGCGATGTCCCCAATTATAAAGAAGTACCCCGATACACATTTATATACCACAGGGGAGAACCTTTTGGAAACAGAGGGATTTATAAAAGAGCAAAGAAAAACGTATTATCAGATATACATTAAGAAGCTGATCTATTCATATGGTCTGGAAAACCATATAACTTTCTGCGGTACATTGAACGCAGACCAGATGAAAGAAAAAATGCTGAAAGCGAATGTATTTGTGACGCCATCTGCCATTGAGAATTCTTCAAATTCATTGGGGGAGGCAATGCTACTGGGTGTTCCTTGTGTTTCGTCTCAGGTAGGGGGAATTAGAAGTATGGTGACTCATGGCATTGATGGATTCTTATATCCTTTTGCTGAGACATATTTGATGGAATGTTATATAGATAAAATCTTCGGGAATCCAGAAATCGCTGAAGAATTATCGACTCATGCGAAAAAGACTGCATCAGAACGTCATAATGTGCAGAAAAATACAAATGTACTTAAAGCCATCTATCAGCGTTTATTGATATCATAAAAATTTTTTGTTTTTACGAGGTATATATGTGAAGAAAAAAATAATATTTTGTATGCAAACAATGGTACTTGGTGGAGTGGAGAAAGAACTTATCACAATATTAAACAGGTTTGACAAAAGCAATTATGATATTAGCGTTCTGGTCTTTTATATCCAGGATCAGGCTGTTATGGATCAACTACCAAATTGGGTTCATGTTATAAATTTTAATCTGGATAAGGATTATTATTGTGGAAATAATCCAATGATCGTAAAAAAAAGAATAGAAGCAGGGAAGTTGTTGGATGCATTTATAATCTGTTTAAAGTGGCTGTTTAAGATTGGTATGGTACAGACAAATATGAATTTTTCGGGTATACCGACGTTAGATCAGGAATATGATATTGCGGTCTGCTACCACATTTTCTCTCCAATTATGTTTAAATATGTCGCCCAGAAAATAAAAGCAAATAAGAAGATTGCTTGGATACATAATGAAATTGAAACGACAGGATATAGAATCGACAAATTAAAAAAATATGTTTGTGCCTATGATGAGATTGTATCTGTATCCAAAAGGGTGAATGATGAGTTTATGGAATGTTGTCCGGAATTTAGAGACAGAGCTTTTGTAGCATATAACATATTGGATGAAGATGAGATCAAAGCGAAAGCTGCATTGTCGATTAATGACCCAACATTTGCAGAAGACCAGACGTTTAAACTTCTGTCGATTGGGAGGTTTACAGACCAAAAGGGTATTGACTTGGCTATAGAAGCATGTAAAAAATTGAAAGAGAATTCGATGGGCATCCATTGGTATCTGATAGGCTGGGGCCCGGAAGAAGAGAAGTACAGGAACTTAATAAAAAAATATGAATTAGAAAAAGAATTTGTCATACTTGGCAGAAAGGATAATCCATATCCATATATTAAAATGTGTGATTTATATGTACAGCCGTCTCGACATGAAGCATTTTCTTTAACGCTAAAGGAGGCAAAAATCTTATGCAAGCCAATATTGGTCACTGATTTTGCAGGTGCAAGCGAGCAGATTACGAATGGTGTAAATGGAAGGATTATTCCTGTTAACGATGTAGAAGCATTATCTAATGGGGTTGCTGAATTGGTGCAGAATGATCATACAAGAGAACATTATGTGGCAAATTTATTAAGTGAAAATAGAAATGATTCAGCATGGAAGACTATTTTGAGTCATTTCTAGCAGGAGAATGGGGCTATGACAATCGTTTTTATTTCAAATTTTTTTAATCATCATCAAAAGTATATTTCTGACTACTGGTATCATGCGACTGACAGACACTATTGGTTTATTGCAACAATGGAGATGCCGGAGGAACAAAAAAAATTGGGGTATAAGGAGTTTAAGGAAGATTATGTCATTAAGTTGAATGAGAATAACCGTAGTAACGTAAAAAAAATTGTGAATGAAGCTGATGTTGTAATTATAGGTTCTGGTGATGAATCTTTACTTAATGAAAGGATTCATAGTAAGAAACTTATATATAGATATTCGGAGCGTATATTTCGGAATAACATGTCACTTCCTGGATTTGTGAGAAGAGTAATGGCTAATCGCAAAAAGAATCCTAGCTCGGCTGATATCTATCTTCTATGTGCAAGCGCTTTTGCGGCTAAAGATTTTTCACGTTGTGGATTATTTAAAGGAAAATGCTTTAAATGGGGGTACTTTCCCAAAATAAAAAAATATGAAGATATCAATGATGTAATAAGTAAAAAAGATAAAAGACAGATTTTATGGTGTGGTAGATTGATTGATATTAAAAAGCCCTACCACGCCCTAGAAATGGCCAAAAAATTAAAAGACAATGGATATGATTTCAGACTTAAGATTATCGGTAATGGCCAGCTGTATGAAGAAATGCAGAGACAAATTTTTAAATTATCTTTACAGAATGAAGTTGAAATGACTGGTGCGATGCCGAGTGATATTGTCCGAACTGAGATGGAGAAAGCAGGAATATATATATTCACATCAGATTTCGGGGAGGGCTGGGGAGCGGTTCTGAGTGAATCCATGAATTCTGGATGTGCTGTTGTTGCAAGCCATGCTGTAGGATCTGTGCCTTTTCTATTAAAGCATAAAAAGAACGGACTAATTTATAAGTCTGGAGACATTGATTGTTTGTATGCGAATGTCGCATCACTGTTGGATAACCCAAGATTACAGGATACTCTGGGACTGGAAAGTTACAAGACCGTAACAGAAGAGTGGAGTCCTGAGATTGCAGCACAAAGGCTGATAGATCTATCGGTTAGTATTTTGAATAAACAAACACTAGTGCTGCCACAGGACGGGCCGTGCAGTCAGGCAGAATTAGTGAATAATGATTGGTTTCAATGATTTGAGTTGAGAGTTGTATGTTCAATTATTAGATAGAGTGAGGTAAATCAGTAATGAGTATATATTTATGCGGTGAAACAGGAATAGTTAACAGAGGATGCGAAGCGATTATCCGTTCCACAGTAAAGTTATTAAACAGACGAAGCGGAGATATCTACCTTGCTACATCAGCTCCGGAAATGGATATGCCGTTAACAAAAGAGTTGGGAATCAATTTAATCCGTTATAATACGTTTCCAACAAAGTACCATCGTTACTATGCTGCTGTGATGAGGCGAATGAATCACTCTGTTGACGGTAAGTTTTTGCAGGCAGAACTGTTCTCGCATATTACAGCAGACGATATTTGCCTGAATATAGGTGGTGATACTTATTGCTATGACAGACCTAGTCGCAGTATAGAATTAAATAAATATACAAGCAAGCATGGAATTAACAATATTTTATGGTGTTGCTCTGTTGAAGCAGATGTTATGCAGGGCGAGATTTTAAATGATTTAAAAAAATACAGATATATCTTTGCAAGGGAGGGGATTACTTATGAGAACCTTCTAAAGGCAGGAATACAGGAATCTCATATTATCAAATGTTGTGACCCAGCTTTTTTCTTGGATAAAACGATTGTAGATTTGCCACAAGGATTTGTCGAGGGAAATACGGTCGGAATTAACGTTAGCGAACTGATCGTTTCGGAAAATTATCCTAATGTATACCCAAGTATTATCGGGTTGATTCGGGAAATTATGGAAAAAACAGATATGAAGATTTGCCTTATTCCGCATGTGTATGATATTGAAAAGAATATCTGCGATTGGCCAATTCTTTACAATATATATAAGGAAATTAACAGCGAACGGATATGTATTGTAAACAAGGAGTATAATTGTGAACAGCTGAAATACATCATCTCCAGATGTAGATTTTTGGTGGCTGCAAGGACACATGCTAGTATTGCAGCATATTCTTCTGAAGTACCGACATTGGTATTGGGGTATTCTGTCAAGTCAAAGGGCATTGCTCAGGACTTGTTCGGCACGTATGAGCATTATGTTCTGCCCAATACGGAAATTACACCGCAAAGTTTGAAAGAAGATTTTTGGTATATTTATGAGCATGAACAGGCGATACGGGATAGACTTCACAATATTCTTCCAGGATACAGGCAACAGCTCATTGATGCTATAAAAAAATTAGATTCTCTTGAGGTTAAAACAGATAAAATATGTGACCAGACTTTATGTACAGGCTGTCAGGCATGCACAATAGTTTGTCCAAAGAATTGCATTTCTATGGAACAGAATCAAAACGGTTTCTATTATCCAGTAATAAATCCAGGTAAATGTGTATCCTGTGGGAAATGCCAGAGAGCATGCCCTGTCGTAAATCGGTATAAGGATGACAACCAGGAACCGCAGTGTTTTATTGCATTCAATCGAGATGAGAAAACACGAAGAAACAGTTCATCCGGTGGGGTGTATGCAGGACTTGCTAAATTCATTATCGATGGATCAGGAATTGTGTTTGGCGTTGCTTTGGATGCAGACCAGAAATGCTCGATTGTCTCCTGCGACTCAATGGAAGCTGTGAAAAGAACATATGCTTCGAAATACGTGCAGGCCGATGTGAGGGATACATATAAAGAGGCTGAAATGTATTTGAAAGAGGGGAAAAAGGTATTATACTCTGGAACTTCCTGCCAGATTGGAGGTCTGTATGCCTATCTGGGAAAAGAGTATGAAAACCTTATAACAGTAGATTTAATATGTCACGGCGTACCATCTCCGAAAGCATGGGAGGAATATAAAGACAGTATAGAGAGAGAATATGACTCCAAGATACAGAACGTAAACTTTCGATGTAAAGATACAGGATGGCGTGTCTATGCGCTTGCGGCACAAATGTATAACGGAAAGGCAGTTGTAGAAAAAGTTACCGAAAATATTTATTTACGTGCGTTCATTACACATTTAACCATAAGACCTTCCTGTTATAACTGCGCCTTTAAACAAATCCATAGGCAAGCCGATATTACGCTGGGAGATTTTTGGGCCGTGAACAAATGGAAAAAAGATTTGGATGATAACAAGGGTATCAGCAGTGTATTTTTGCATTCTGAAAAAGGCAAAATGCTTTTTGACTCAATACAATCGCAATATGTAACGGAAAAGATTGATTTCTTCCAAGCTATTATGGATAATTCATCTTATCTTATTTCAAAGGAACCAAGTCCATACCAGAGCCTTTTTAACCAAAAATGGAAAAGATATCCGTTTCCAAAAGCTGCAAGGCTTTTTTGTGAACAAACTAAAATAGCTGAACTTTATCGAAAACTGAAGCTGCTTACGAATTGGAGCTGGAAATAGTTCCGAGAAGGGAGATATACATGGCAAGAAAAGGCAGAGGCAAGGGAATTGCCATCTCGTATATATATACTATTTCAAATACAATCATAGGCTTGTTTATGTCGGCCTATATTATAAGGCTGATGGGTCAGACTGAGTATGGTCTGTATCAGACAATGTCATCTTTTGCTGCGTATTTGGCGTTGTTCCAGTTTGGAACGGGTTCCGTCATGACAAGAAATATTTCAATGTGTAGCAAAAAGAATAGTGAAAGAAAATTATATAAAAAGAATACATCAACCATTTGGACAATTGCGATTATTCAGGTTGCTATAATTGCAGTCGTTTCATTAGTATTCTATTTATTGATCGATCTCATTTATCAACAATCCCTGACACAATATCAAATTGTCTATGGAAAGCAGTTGTTTCTGTTCGTTGCTGCAAAGTTGATCCTATCGTTTCTTATTCAGGTTTTAAATGGAATCATCCTTGGATGCGAACGCTATAGTATGTCTTCGGTTGTCCAGATTGTATTTTTGCTTGTAAGAACAGGTCTAGTGACAGTGTTGCTTATGTTTAGACCTTATGCAATATACTTGGTTATTCTGGATACTATTCTGGAGGTAATCATATTTATTTTCACTTACTGCTACTGTAAGAAGAATTTAAATGCGACTTTTTCAATTAAGTATTTTGATAAGAGTATTTTTAAGAATGCAATACCGCTGGCTATGGCTTTATTCCTGCAGTCCATTATCAATATGGCGAATGGAAATGTGGATAAGTTTGTTATAGGTATTATGATGTCTCCCGAAGCAGTATCTGTGTACTCTGTAGGAATGTTTATTTATACCACTTTTTCGTCACTGACAACTATTCCGATTTCTATGTATATGCCGCAAATTGCCACAGATATGCGAGAAGGCAAACGGGGTGTTGAACTGACGGAAACACTGATTCAACCATGCAGATTGATTTTTATGATAGGCGGAGTAGTGTTGTTTGGATTTGTCACAGTTGGCAGGCAGTTTATTTCTATTGTATATGGAAACGATTATATGGATTCTTGGGTTATTGCTGTGGTTATTATGATTCCAATGCTGATTAATATGAGCAATGGTGTGCTTGTGGATGTTCTGGACGTAATGAATAAGCGCCTGAGCCGATCACTATTTTTACTTATTACCACTATCGGAAATATTATTTTGACAGTTTGGTGGATACAAAGCTGGGGCATGATTGGCGCTGCGGTAGCGACCGCTATTTGCACTTTTATAGGGCAGGATATACTTTTAAATATTTATTATGGCAAAGTGATAAAGATAAAAGTTCTTTACTTATTTAAAGAAACATATAAGGGAATTTTAACAAGCTTAGTGGTGGCTACAGTACTGGGTTGTCTGTCAATCCATTGGATTTCAAATGAGTATATTCAATTTATTGTCGGAGGCATTATTTTTTGTGTAACCGTTCTGGTCTGTATGGTAACATACGGGGCTAATTCATATGAAAAACAAAGGCTAGAGGATTTGAAAAATAAATTATAAGAAAGTAGGGGGGATAAGAGATAAGTTTTTTAAACAGAAGTAATGAAGAATAATGACTTAATCATAGCTATTGAAGAGAGGGCAAAGTTAGTTGTATAGTTTTCACTGATAAAGGTCGTATTTTGTCAACGCACGGGAAATATCTAAATTTATGATAAAGAAGGTGATTGTTGTTAAATTCCGGACAATCAAAACTACTAAATTTGTTGCATTTCCTGCGATAGATGCAATTTAAATTATGATTGGTATTTTACACAGTGCAACAAGGAAAGAATGAAGTTAAGTGAGCTTAACACTAATAATACCAAGTCTCTTACGGTGAAAGAGATGAAGGACAAGTTATAACGTATATATTAAGAAGAGTTTGTTGAGATAAATAACTAAATGGAGGAAAGTGTGATGAATATTGCGGTTGCAGGAACAGGCTATGTTGGACTTTCTATTGCCACATTACTGGCACAGCAGAACCATGTTATGGCTGTGGACATTATCCCTGAGAAGGTGGAGATGCTTAATAAGAAGCAGTCTCCTATCCAAGATGAATACATAAAAAAATATTTAAAGGAAAAAGAACTTGACCTAACTGTGACTATGGATGCAAGGGTGGCATATGCCAAGGCTGATTTTGTAGTAATAGCAGTTCCTACGAATTATGATAGCAAGAAAAATTTTTTCGATACAAGTGCAGTAGAAGAAGTTATTCAACTGGTAAAACAAAATAATCCTAATGCGATAATGGTTATTAAATCTACAGTACCTGTTGGATTTACTGCCCATATACGAGAAAAATATCATTGTGATAATATTATTTTTAGCCCGGAGTTTCTGAGAGAATCAAAGGCATTATACGACAATTTATATCCGAGCCGTATAATAGTAGGCACGGATTTAAAAAATGATCGGCTTGTGGAAGCTGCTGAAACTTTTGCGGAGCTTCTTAAAGAAGGCGCTATTAAAGAAAATATAGACACATTAATTATGGGATTCACAGAGGCTGAAGCAGTAAAACTGTTTGCCAATACATATCTTGCACTAAGGGTATCTTACTTTAATGAATTAGACACTTATGCAGAAATGAAAGGCTTGAACACAAAACAGATTATAGAAGGAGTATGTTTAGATCCTCGAATAGGAAGCCATTATAACAATCCCAGCTTTGGGTATGGTGGATACTGCCTTCCAAAAGATACAAAACAATTATTGGCCAATTATGCAGATGTGCCGGAAAATTTAATCGAAGCAATTGTGGAAAGTAATAGGACGAGAAAAGATTTTATTGCTGACAGAGTCCTTTCTATGGCGGGCTATTATGATTATTATAATCGTGGAGATTATAGTAAAGATGAAGAGAAAACTTGCGTTATAGGTGTATACCGATTAACCATGAAAAGTAATTCCGATAACTTCCGTCAGAGCAGTATCCAGGGTGTTATGAAACGAATTAAAGCCAAAGGTGCGACAGTTATTGTATATGAGCCTACACTGGAAGATGGAAGTACCTTCTTTGGAAGTAAAGTAGTTAATGATTTGGAAAAGTTCAAAAATATGAGTCAGGCAATTATTGCAAATAGATATGACAAGTGCCTGGATGATGTGAAAGAGAAAGTCTATACCAGAGACTTGTTTGGCAGAGATTAATAATGCAGAGATCACGAACTATTTAAATAAAAATTTTTAGAAGGAGTAATAAGAAATGTCTACATTTAATAATGCAACTTTGATGATTACTGGAGGGACAGGTTCTTTTGGTTCCACTGTCCTGAAACATTTTTTGAAATCTGATTTAAAGGAAATCCGTATTTTTTCCCGTGACGAGAAGAAGCAGGATGACATGCGCCATGAACTCCAGGCCAGGGATCCGGAAAATGCGAAGAAAGTGAAATTTTACATAGGAGATGTGCGCAACGCTCAGTCCGTCCGGGACGCTATGCCTGGTGTTGACTATATTTTCCATGCAGCAGCGCTGAAGCAGGTTCCTTCCTGTGAGTTTTTTCCTATGGAGGCAGTGCGCACTAATGTGATTGGTACGGACAATGTCCTTCATGCGGCTATTGATGCAGGAGTTAAGAGGGTAGTCTGCCTTTCTACAGATAAAGCAGCTTATCCCATTAATGCTATGGGAATTTCCAAGGCAATGATGGAACATGTGATTTATGCTAACGCCCGTGTTGCTGCGGAGCGTGGCAATACTGTAATTTGCTGTACCCGGTATGGAAATGTAATGTGTTCCCGTGGCTCAGTAATCCCCTTATTTATTGACCAGATTAAATCCGGCAATCCTATTACCATTACAGATCCCAATATGACCCGTTTCCTTATGAATCTGGATGAAGCAGTTGATCTGGTTATGTTTGCTTTCCAGCACGCAAATCCCGGAGACTTATTTATCCAGAAAGCAGATGCATCCACCATTGGAGATCTGGCAAAAGCTGTACAGAAGCTTTTCGGTGATACTGGTACAAACATTATTGGTACCCGCCATGGAGAGAAACTTTTTGAGACCCTTATGACCAGAGAAGAACGTCTCCGCAGCGAAGACATGGGAAATTATTACCGTGTAGCAGCGGATAACCGTGACTTAAATTATGATAAGTATGTGGTCAAAGGCGAAGTACATACTATGGCAGATGAGAGCTACACCAGCCATAATACGAACCTCCTGGATGTAGAGGGTACAGTGAAGAAGATTCTTACAACGGAATATGTTCAGAATGCTTTAAAAGATATTAAGAAAGCATAAGCTGTCTGTGGAGAAACAGTATTAAAGAAACAGTATTAATTTAAAATTCACAAAAATCACTTTTTAAACAACTTAATATTTTGTGAAACCTGAACTCTGTTGCCAGCCTGGAAAATATGCTACTATAAACGCAAAGCATTTTATATTTCAACATCCTTATCAACATTTCAAAGAGCTTCGGCTCTGTCTTACATTTCTATGGATCATATCAAAGGAAAGAAATCTCAATGCTTTTATTCCAATCAAA
>ERZ1643250.2536-NODE-2536-length-13618-cov-4.917644_pt1 | contig 13618 bp, 9 predicted proteins | sample MGYA00579262_ERZ1643250 | MGnify/ENA primary metagenome ERZ1643250 (study PRJEB29033, sample SAMEA4952265) | chicken gut metagenome | biome: Broiler Chicken; feature: Gastrointestinal Tract; material: Caecum | place: Ireland | collected 2018 | study: Broiler...
GGGTCTTTTCGGGACTTACAAGGTCAATGTTCTGAAGCTCAACGTCGCTCTCGATAAGGCGCAGGGACGGTGAGGCGAACGGGTGGAAATTGATCGTTTTGATACCTGTTAAAAGTACCGTTTATGTCGAAACTGGACGGACCGGCGCGACTGCTGCTGACATTCCTGACGCTTCTCGCGATATTGGTGGTGCTCGTTACGCTATGTCGAGAGCTGGCGCCGGCGTGATGTGCTCCGTTGTACGATCGAGGACGGGGAAAGGAATTTTGGATAAAAAGAATTTTTATTGTTTTCGGAAAATATTTAATCTTGTCCTGAAATCGTTCGTTTTATGAACGGGACTTCGATGCAGTGGCAAGCAAAGAGACGATGGATGAAACCAGACAGAGTTCGCAACACTTTCTGGAGCTGATCAAAAGGTCGCACCGGGGAAAATTCAAAATCTACATCGGCATGAGCGCCGGTGTGGGAAAGACCTACCGCATGCTGCAGGAGGCCCATCAGCTGCTCGATGCCGGGGTGGACATACAGGTCGGCTATATCGAGACGCACGGCCGTGCGGAGACCGAGGCCCTCGTCGCGGGTCTGCCGCTGATTCCCCGACGCAAGCTCTTCTATAAGGGAAAAGAGCTCGACGAGATGGACATGCAGGCCATTCTGAACCTGCATCCCGAGATCGTGGTGGTCGACGAACTGGCCCACACCAATATCGAAGGGAGCAGCAATCCCAAGCGCTGGCAGGACGTGATGCAGATTCTCGACGCGGGAATCAGTGTGATCACGGCGATCAACATCCAGCATATCGAGAGCGTGACCGAGCATGTTCAGGAAATTACGGGCGTCGAAGTGCACGAGCGGGTGCCGGACAGCGTGCTGGCGATGGCCGACGAGGTCGTCAACATCGACCTCACGGCCGACGATCTGATCGCCCGACTGAAGGCGGGCAAAATCTACAAGCCGGACAAGATCGCGGCGGCGCTCGGCAACTTTTTTACGCAGGAAAACTTGTTGCAGCTGCGCGAGCTGGCGCTGAAAGAGGTCGCGCTGAGGGTAGAGAAGAAGGTCGAGATCAGCGTTTCGGCCGGAGACAAGCTCCTGCGGCACGACAGGCTGCTGGCCGTGATCGACTCGTCCGAAAAGGCGGCCCGGCGCGTCATTCGCAAGACGGCCCGCATGGCGACCCATCTCAATGCCGGTTTCATCGTCCTTTACATTCAGAGCGACAAGGAGAGCGACGACCGTATCCCGCTGGCCAACCAACGCTATCTGATCAACAATTTCAATCTGGCGACGGAATTGGGCGGCGAAGTCGTGCAGGTGCACTCCAACCGTTATGTCGAGGCGGTGGTGAACGTGTGTATCGAGCGAAAGATCAGTGCCGTATATATCGGAAAGCCTCGCTTCTCCCTATACGCCCTGTTCATGACGGCGCTCCGGCTGCGCCGCTTGCTCAATCGTCTGGCGAGAATGAATATAGATCTAACCATGCTATCGTAATATGAAACTTCGCAGCAAACTCAGTCTGGGCATAGGCATCCTGTTCACCCTGATCCTCATACAAGGCATACAGTCGATCCGGTACGTGCGCCATCTGTCGGTCTCCTCGAAAGAGATTCTGTCGGATAACTACAACTCCGTACATTATGTGAGCGAGATGCTCCGCTCCCTGGACCGCTTCTCTCAGGATTCGGCCTCCCGCCGGACGCTGATCGAAGCTCTGACCCTGCAGCAGCAGAATATCACGGAGATCAACGAGCGTCAGGTCACCTCCGCCCTCGAAGAGAAGGTCGGCCGGCTCAACGATTCCATTTCCGGAGAAGAAGTTCAGCAAATACGCGATGACCTGTACCGCATCATGGAGCTGAATATGGGCTCCATTCTGGCCAAAAGCCGGGGGATGGAGAGCAGCGCGGACGAGGCGGTGCGCTGGATATCGGTCATAGCGATACTTTGTGTCCTGTTGGCGGCTCTGTTCCTGCTTTATTTCCCTTCCATCGTGCTCCGCCCCATCGACAAGCTGAAGCAGGGAATCGTCCAGATCGCCAACCATAATTACGACCAGCGGCTCGACTTCGGCAATAACCGCGAGCTGCGGGGTGTCGCCGAATCGTTCAACAATATGGCGCAAAAGCTCTCCCAGTACCGGCGCAGCTCGCTCGACCGGCTGATGACCGAAAAGATGCGTATCGAGGCGATCGTCAACAGCCTTCACGAGCCGATCATCGGACTGGATTCCGAACGGAACATCCTTTTTATGAACGACGAGGCGTTCTCGATACTGAATCTCAAACGGGGAAACGTAATCGGGCGCAACGCCGCCGAGATCGCGATAAACAACGACCTGTTGCGTCGTCTGATCAGGGAACTGTACTCGAACAGGGAATCCGACGGGCCGCACGAGCCGCTGAAAATCTATGCGGACAATAAGGAGAGCTATTTCCAGATGGACAATATTCCGCTTTACACCAATGCCGTCGGGGAGCAAGAGCGGAATTTCATCGGGAATCTGATCATTCTGAACAACGTGACGAAATACAAGGAGCTGGATTCGGCCAAAACCAATTTCATTTCCACCGTATCGCACGAGATGAAGACCCCGATCTCGTCGATTCTGATGAGCCTCCAGTTGCTGGGCGACGCCCGGCTGGGCTCGCTCAATGACGAGCAGAAGCAGCTCGTAGGCAGCATCAAGGAAAGCAGCGACCGTCTGCTCGACATTACGGGCGAGCTGCTGAACCTGACTCAGGTGGAGTCGGGCAAGCTCCAGCTCCATCCGAAGATCGTCAAGCCGATCGAGCTGATCGACTATGCGGTCAAGGCCACCCATGTGCTGGCCGAACGTTTCCACTGCTATGTGGAAGTGGAGTATCCGGAAAAAATATCGAAACTGTTCGTCGACAACGAGAAGGTCGCGTGGGTCGTTACCAACCTGCTGTCCAACGCGATCCACCACTCGCCCGAAAATGCCCGTATCATCGTGGGCGCCAAGCAGCATGACAACTGGGTCGATATCTATGTTCAGGATTTCGGTCGCGGCATAGACCCGCGTTATCATAAGAGCATTTTCGACCGCTATTTCCGCGTGCCGGGGACGAAGACGCAGGGAAGCGGCCTCGGACTGGCCATCTCCAAGGAGTTCGTCGATGCGCACAACGGCAGGATATTCGTCGAGAGCGAGGTCGGCAAGGGCAGCCGCTTCACGATCTCGTTGCGGGTCTGACAACGGCCGGCCCGAGCGAAGAAAGACGGGGATGCGTCCGAAAGAGGCATCCCCGTCTTTTATGTCTTTTATGCCGGAACGGATGGCGGCGCGCTCCGGTTTTGTTCGGACGCGAGAGAGCCGTATGGGCATGCCGGCCGCGGACTTTACGGCCGGACGAAATGGAGGCTTCGGTGCTTATCCTCTTCGGCGAACAGGATCGCCGTGTTGACCAAAGACAAATGCGAATAGGCCTGAGGAAAATTGCCCAGTTGCTCTTTCGTATCGAAATCCAAATCCTCGCTCATCAGCCCCACGTGGTTGCCGTAGCGCAGCACCTCGTCGAAAAGGCAGCGCGCTTCGGCTTTCTCTCCCGTTACGAACAGGGCGCGGACGAGCCAGAACGTGCAGATCGTGAAGGCCGACGAAGGCATCCCGAAATCGTCTTCGCTGTTGTAGCGATACATCAGCCCGTTGTGCATCAGGGCCGCTTTCACGGCCTTGACCGTTTTATGATAGCGTATGTCGTCCGCATCCAGAAAGCCGTAAGGTTCCATAAGCAGCAGCGACGCATCCAAGGCCGTATTGTCATAAGTCTGGGAAAAACTCTGCAATTCCTCTTTCCAGCCCCTCTCCAGCACATCCCTGCGGATGAGCCCGGCCTCCTGCTGCCAGCGCTTCTCGCAGTCGTATTTGCCCAGCATCCGGGCGATTCTGGCCCCTCGGTCCAGAGCTACCCAGCACATCACTTTGGAGGAGACGAAATGGCGCTCCTCGCCCCTGATTTCCCAGATTCCCTTGTCGGGCTTGTGCCACTCCTGCATGACGTTGGCCTGAATCTTTTTCACCAGCTCCCACATATCCTCGATCTCGTCCAGCGGTCCCGGGACCAAGCGGTAGTATTGGTAGATCAGGTCCATCAGATAACCGAACGAGTCGTTCTGCCGCTGATGGTAGGCGTCGTTGCCGATGCGTACGGGCTTCGAGCCTTTGTAGCCGCTCAGATGCTCGAGAATCGTTTCCGTCAACTGCCGCTCTCCGCGGATGCCGTACATGATCTGGAAAGAGTCCCGGTCGGCGGTAAAGGTGGACTGAATGAAACGCATGAAGCGCTGCGCCACGCCGGGGTGACCCACTTTGAAAAGCGTCTCGATGGACATGGACGCGTCGCGCAGCCAGCAGAAGCGGTAATCCCAGTTACGCACCTCGCCCACCGTCTCGGGCAGGCTGGTGGTGAGGGCTGCCAGCATGGCTCCGTTGTAATAGGACATCAGCTTCAGTATCAGCAGGCTCCGTTCGATCACGTCGTTGTAGAGAGTGTATTTTTTCGTCCGGTTGCTCCAGTTGAGCCAGTAGACCAGCGTCCGGCAGTATTCCAGCTTTTCCCGTTCGATGTCTACCGGAATTACCTTCTCGTTATAGGAAAGCAAAAAGAATTCGTCTTTCTCGAGTACGATCTCCCTGCTCCGCTCGATGTCCTCCAGCGGAATCGAAGAGTAGAGGTATTGCCGGTCCGTAGCGTTCAGTGAGCTGTAGCTTTCGATATATTCCGTCCCGACGTTGCGGATGGTCTTTCCCCGGGCATAGTCCGGAGCCGGAGCGTAATGGACCCGAAACCGGGGAACGCCCCGGATACGACGTACGTAGCGGTAGAGCTCGGCCGGAAGATAGTGTTCGCTGTTCTGGGCCCGGTAGTAGGGCATGAAATCCAGTACCGTGAACTCGGCCTCGTCCGAAATGAAGTGCGTGGAGAGAATATTCGTGTGCGGAATGTAGGACTGCTCGGTGCGGTACGCTTCGGATACCTCGAAGCCGAAGCACCCTCCCTTCTCGCGGTCCAGCAGGGCTGCGAAGATCGACGGAGAGTCGAACTCGGGCAGGCAGAGCCATTCGATGTTTCCTGTTTCCGATATCAGGGCGGCCGTGCGGCAGTTGCCTACGGCCCCGTAATTGAGTCGATGGTTCATGGAGAGACGAGATTTATCGGTTTTTCGTTTGCAACAGCCTTTTTACGAAGCGGATCGCCGTCCGTCCGGGCCTTTTGCGGGACGGCTCCGAAGCGTCCGGTACTTTTTCGGTCAGGGAGCGCAGGAACGGGAGCACTCTCTCTTGCTGCGGCATGTTGTAGAGAGCCTTCTCCGAGACGCTGCCTACCTTGACGGCGAAAGAGTCGCGCGGCAGCGCCTCGAACATATCGTCGTCCGTCGTGTCGTCGCCCATGGCCAGAATGAAGTCGTAGCCGCCCTTTTCCAGCAGCCGCCGTACTTCGGAACCTTTGCTGTATTCGGGAGATTTGATCTCCAGTACTTTGCTTCCCTGAATGATTTGCAGCTTGTGCCTGAGACAGACCGAGACCAGCGCGCGGGTCAGTTGCTGGGCCCGCAGCTCGCCCAGCCACGGATCGCATTCGCGGTAATGCCATGCCAGCGCGGTATCCTTTACCTCCAGCCGCGAACGGGGGGTCTTTTCCAGATATAGGTTCAGAATGGCCATGATCCCCGTATTCCACTGCTGTCTCGCCACGCGGGTATGCCAGACTCCGTTTTCCCGGTAACGGGCTCCGTGCTCGGCAGCCAATGTCACGGGCAGTTCTCCCAGCCATCGCTCCAGTGTCGCCTTGTCCCGCCCGCTGTTGATCACGATTCGGTTTCGGGTATCGCCGCACAGAAGGCGCAGCGTATCCAGAAGCTCCGGTGTCGGACTGGCTTCCTCGGGCCGGGCGCGGATCGGAGCCAGCGTACCGTCGTAGTCCAGCAGAATCAGCCGCTTCCGGGCCCGGGCGTAGTGCCTGCGGATCGTCGTCTCGGATTCGGGTGAAAGCCGTTTACGGTTCATCGCCCAGTTTTTCCGGCAGGCCGAGCTCCACTCGTTGATAAAACTTTCGGCCCAGCGGTTCACGGTTTGCGCCGAGACGATGCGCTGCATTTTCTTCAGCCGTCTCAGCTGCTCCTGCTCCGGCATCTCGAGCGCCTTCACGATGGCTTGTTCGATCTGATCCATGTCGTTCGGGTTGATCAGCAGCGCGTCGCTCAGCTCCACGGCCGCTCCGGCCATCTCGCTCAGGATCAGGACTCCGGGGTTGCCGTCCTTGACGGCGATATACTCTTTGGCTACCAGGTTCATCCCGTCGCGCAGCGGGGTGACGAGCGCCACGTCCGCCACGTAGTACATGGCGACGAGCTCCTCGAACGAGAATCCGTGATAAAAATAGCATACCGGAGTCCAGTCCATCGTGGAGTATTTGCCGTTGATGGAGCCGATCTCCTCGTCGATTCGGGTCTTCAGTTCGGCATAGCTGCCCACATGGTCGCGCGAAGGGACGATCACCATGGAGAGAGTCGCTTTGCCTCTGTATTCGGGATGGCGCTCCAGAAAGGACGCGAAGCCGTGCAGGCGGTGCAGGATGCCTTTGCTGTAATCGAGGCGGTCTACCGAGAGGATCAGCTTGCGGTCGCCGAAAAGCCTGCGGTATTTTTCGACCGCGTCGCGTACCTGTATTTTCGACGCGGCCTTATGGTAAAGGTCGTAATTGATTCCCATCGGAAGCGCGTCCACCCGGGCCGTACGGCTGCCCAGTTGTGCCTCGTCCAGCCGGAACTCCACGTTCAGAATGTGCTGCGCGGCGCTGACGAAGTGGCGCATGTAGTCGGGCGTATGGAATGCGATGAAATCGGCTCCCAGCAATCCCCTCAGAAGCCTGGCCCGCTCCGGCAGGATGCGGAACAATTCGTAGGAGGGGAAAGGGATATGATGGAAATATCCGATGCATAGGTCGGGCATCGCCTCGCGCAACATGCCGGGCAGCAGCATGAGGTGGTAGTCCTGCACCCATACCCTGTCGCCGGGTTCCACGACACGGCAGATCTCCTCGCAGAAGCGGCGGTTCACCTCCCGGTACGCCTCCCAGAAACGGCTTTTGTAAAGCGTATAGGCATAGAAATAGTGGCACAGCGGCCAGATCGTGCTGTTGCTGTAGCCTTCATAGTAATTTTCGATTTCCGCCTCGGAAAGAAATACGGGATGGAAATGCATCCTCCGCAGTTCGGAGCCGATCGTTTTCCGCTCCTGCGGATCGTCGGTACAGATACCCGGCCATCCGATCCAGTGCTTTTCGTAAGGAATCTGCAAAGAGCCGAGACCGGTGGCCAATCCTCCCTCGCTGCGCGTGAAAGAAAGCCGGTCGCCCTCTCGGGTCATCCTCACCGGCAGTCTGTTGGATATGATAAAAAGTCTCATACGTGCTTCAAAAGCAAAAGAAGTACCGTCGGATCGGGCGTCTATTCAATCTTCAGATATATAGCGTTTTGCGTGAATGCGCTCGGGCGAAGATTCTATCAGAATGAAAAAATGCCTTTTCATTTTGATAAGTCCGGACGATGCAAGGATGACCGTGTGTTTGCAGACAACGATTTGATAGTCATGTATTTGGTTGCGTGGCGCATTGCGGTGGCATCCCGATTGTCTTGCGACAGGAACGAAAATGTGAGAACCGCTAATCGTAAACGAAAATTCAAAACGATGGATCACGATCCTAAATCAATCAAAGTCATGAAGTTCGGAGGAACCTCCGTAGGCTCTCCGGCAATGATCAAGCATGTCGCGAGGCTCATCAGCAACGAGGAGCCGAAACTGGTGGTCCTGTCGGCCATGTCCGGTACGACCAATGCCCTTGCCGCGATTGCCGCCGAATTGTCGCGGGGCAATATTTCCGGGGCTTCGGACGATATCGGAACTTTGGAAAGCAAATACCTCGAGACGGCCGGTCAGCTCTATTTTTCCGAAGGAAGCGCGGAAAAGGCGAGAAGGCATATCCGGGACTCCTTTTCCTTATTGAAAGGAGTGGCGGAACGGCCCTTTTCGTCCGTCGAGGAAAAGATCGTTCTGGCCCAAGGTGAGCTGATCGTTACGATGCTGATGCACCTCTACCTGGCGGAGACGGGCGTTCGCTCTACGCTGCTTCCTGCTTTGGAATTCATGCGAACGGACAAAAACGGGGAGCCGGATATGCGCTTTATCCGTCGAAATGCCCGTAAGGCCGTAAACCGCTACCCACATAACCGTATTTTCATTACGCAGGGATATATCTGCAGGAATGCGGCGGGCGAGGTAGACAATCTGCAACGCGGAGGCAGCGACTATACCGCGTCGCTGCTCGGGGCGGCGCTGGATGCTTCGGAAATTCAGATATGGACCGATATCGACGGATTGCACAACAACGATCCCCGCGTGGTATCGTCTACGGTTCCCGTGCGCAGGCTTACGTTCGACGAGGCTTCCAAGCTGGCGCATTTCGGCGCCAAAATCCTGCACCCCACCTGCATCCTTCCTGCCAAGCTGAGGAATATTCCCGTGCGTCTGCTCGATACGATGGACCCGTCGGCTCCGGGAACGCTGATCTCCGACTCGGCCGACGCGGGACGGGTGAAGGCGGTCGCCGCCAAGGACGGCGTTGTTCATGTCAAGATCCGCTCGATGCACAAGATTCCCGGCTACCGGTTGCTCGACAAAGTGTTCCACAGCTTCGCGCGTACTCGTACCTCCGTCGATCTGGTCGCCGTTTCCGATAACGAAATATCGTTGGCTACGGACAATCGGGAATGCTTGTCAGAGATACTCGACGGGCTGAGTCCCTACGCGGACATCGCGGTAGAGGAGAACATGACGATCGTGTGCGTGGTAGGCGATCTGAAGCGGAACGACAAAAGTTTCAGGCACAAGATCATCGACTCGCTGAGGAAGATTCCGCTGCGGATGATCTCTTACGGGGACAATTGCGACGTGTCGTTCGTCCTGCGCTGTGCCGATAAGAAAAAGGCTTTGGAGGCGCTCAACAGCTCCTGCGTCCTGCAGTGATGGGGCGGTTCCGGCGGAACGGCGTGCCGTTCCGCTTTCTGCAAGGGGGCTTACCATCCGGTTATGACGGGTGAATAGCATGCTTGTCGCGGACGATACGCTGCACGATGCGGACGGCGACCGATGCAGGCCGTCCGCTGCCGGGACGGATTAAGCCACTCCCGTAGGCCGGAAAATCTCGGAATACGGCGGCCGGAATCTCCTCCGGCTTACCATTTTGAATAATCGCTCTATCATTTTGAGAAGGATTTCGAGAGGGTGAAATATTTTGTTTGGCTGTAAGTATTTGATAATTAGTGATTTGTTGAAATAGGGTGCGGTTTGGCATTCATTTGGAAAAGCTCGGGCCCGAAAAATAGTAAAGACGGACTACGATCATGGAAGATGCAGGCGTAATACTCGTATTTCTGACGGCATGCGTTGTGCTGTTCCTGTTTTCCCGGAGCGTGGCGGATTTCGTCGATAAGTTGAACGATTATAAAAGACAGAGAAGAAAATGGTGAGTGTTGAAAACTTTAAAACGAAGAAAAAAAGATGAACGGATTTTTGCTTTTTCTACTGCTGCTCGCTCTGGGTGGGCTGTGCTATTGGTTCTACTTCAAATGTGTCGACTGGTTCGAGAAAATTTAACGGTTACGGCTATGTTCATAGGACTATTGATTCTGAGTATCGCGGTTTTCGTCTATCTGATGTACGTGCTCGTAAAACCGGAAAAATTCTAAGTGTGGAACTATCAAAACTTGTAAATAAATGAATACCGAAATTTTAGGCGTCATTCTGCAATGGGTGGCCTTGGTCGTGCTCTGCTATCCGCTGGGACGCTACATGGCCAAAGTGTACAAGGGCGAGCGCACGTGGCTCGACTTCATGACTCCCGTAGAAAAATGGGTGTACAAGCTCTGCGGGATCAACCCGGAGCAGGAAATGAACTGGAAGCAGTTCCTCAAGGCCCTGCTGATGGTCAACCTTTTCTGGTTCGTGTGGGGCATGGTGCTGCTCTGCTGCCAAGGTTGGCTGCCGCTCAATCCGGACGGCAACCCGGGACAGACTCCCGATCTGGCGTTCAACACCTGCATCTCGTTCATGGTGAACTGTAACCTGCAGCATTACAGCGGCGAATCGGGACTGAGCTATTTCACCCAGCTTTACGTGATCATGCTGTTTCAGTTCATTACCGCGGCTTGCGGCATGGCGGCGATGGCCGGTATCATGAAGGGGCTGGCCGCCAAAACCGCCAAGACGATCGGCAACTTTTGGGTATACCTGGTCAAGAGCACGACCCGTATTTTGATGCCGCTTTCGCTGCTGGTCGGTATTCTGCTGATTATTAACGGCACGCCGATGTCGTTCGACGGCAAGCAGACGATCACCACCCTCGAGGGCAATGAGCAGGTGATCTCGCAGGGACCGACGGCGGCTATCGTACCGATCAAGCAGCTCGGAACCAACGGCGGCGGTTATTTCGGAACCAACTCCTCGCATCCGCTCGAGAACCCCAACGCCTTTACCAACATGCTCGAATGCTGGTCTATTCTGATCATTCCGATGGCCATGGCGTGGTGTTTCGGATTCTATATCCGACGTAAGAAACTGGCGGGATGTATCTTCGGCGTTATGCTCGTCGCCTTTACGGTCGGTATATTCGTATCCGTTCCTCAGGAGATGGGCGGCAATCCCCATATCGATGAAATGGGCATCGCGCAGGATCTCGGCTCGATGGAAGGCAAGGAGATTCGGATCGGTTCGGCGGCCTCGGCCATGTGGGGTATGGTGACGACCGTCACCTCGAACGGTTCCGTCAACTCGATGCATGACAGCCAGACGCCTCTGAGCGGCATGATGCAGATGCTCAACATGCAGATCAACTGCTGGTTCGGCGGCGTGGGCGTAGGCTGGATGAACTATTTCGCCTTCCTCATCATCGCCGTCTTTATCAGCGGGCTGATGGTGGGCCGCACGCCGGAATTTCTCGGGCATAAGGTCGAGGCCCGCGAGATGAAGATCGCGACGATGGTCGTTCTGATGCACCCCTTCCTGATTCTGGTCGGAACCGGCATATCGTCGGCGATCGCGGCCGCCAATCCGGAAATCGGCTGGCTGAACAACCCGTCGTTCCACGGACTGAGCGAGATGCTCTACGAGTACACGTCGTCCGCGGCCAATAACGGCTCCGGCTTCGAGGGACTGGCCGACAACACTCCTTTCTGGAACATATCCACAGGTATCGCGCTGATCATGGGACGCTATTTCCCGATCGTGGGACAGGTAGCCATCGCCGGCCTGCTCGCCTCGAAGAAATACATTCCCGAAAGCGCCGGCACGCTGAAGACCGACACGGCCACTTTCTCGCTGATGACCTTCGCCGTTATCGTCATCGTGGCCGCTCTTTCGTTCTTCCCGGCACTGGCTCTGGGCCCGATCGCTGATTATTTAAGTTTCTAATTACGGACTGACCATGAAAAAGAAAAATAATTCGCTGTTCGACAAACAGTTGGTAAATACGAGCCTCGTGGAGGCGTTCCGCAAGCTCGATCCTCGGACCATGATCAAGAACCCGATCATGTTCACCGTGGAACTGGTGACCGCCATCATGCTGCTGATGTTGTTCTACATCGCCTTCACGGGAGACCAGTCGCAGGGTTCGTTCGGGTACAATCTGGCGATCTTCTTCGTGCTGCTGCTGACGATTCTGTTCGCCAATTTCGCCGAAGCGATCGCCGAAGCGCGCGGCAAGGCGCAGGCCGAGAGCCTGCGCAAGACCCGCGAGGAGACTCCGGCCAAGCTGGTAACGGCCAACGGTGCCGCGAAAGTGGTCAGCAGCTCGCAACTGAAAAAGGGCGATGTGTTCGAATGCTCCGCAGGAGATACGATTCCTGCCGACGGCGAGATCATCGAGGGCCTTGCCTCGATCGACGAGAGCGCCATCACGGGCGAGTCGGCTCCGGTGATCCGCGAAGCGGGCGGAGACAAGAGTTCCGTGACGGGCGGTACGAAAGTATTGTCGGACCGGATCATCGTCAAGGTAACCGCCAAGCCGGGCGAAAGCTTCCTCGACAAGATGATCGCGCTGGTCGAAGGTTCGTCCCGTCAGAAAACTCCGAACGAAATCGCTCTGACGATTCTGCTGGCCGGATTCACGCTGGTATTCGTGATCGTTTGCGCTACGCTGAAGCCGTTTGCGGATTACGTGGGAGCCAACATCACGGTAGCCGCTTTCATCTCGCTGTTCGTCTGCCTGATTCCGACTACGATCGGCGGCCTGCTCTCGGCGATCGGTATCGCCGGCATGGACCGCGCGCTGCGCGCCAATGTCATTACCAAGTCGGGCAAGGCCGTCGAAACGGCCGGAGACCTCGATACGCTGCTGCTCGACAAGACCGGAACCATCACGATCGGCAACCGTAAGGCCACGAAATTCTATCCCGTGCAGGGAGTCGACACGAAGACGTTTACCCGTCTGTGCGTACTCTCTTCGGTTTCCGACCAGACTCCGGAGGGCAAGTCCATCGTGGAGCTCGGAGCCGCGGCAGGCATGAAAGCCGACCCGATGGAAATGGTGGGCGTTCGTATGGTCGGCTTTACGGCCGAGACCCGTTGCTCGGGCGTAGACATGCCCGACGGAACCCGAATCCGTAAGGGCGCGACCGAGGCGATCCGCCGTATCGTGACCGACGCCGGACATGAGTTTCCCGAAACGATAGAAAAGACGGTACGCGAAATCTCCGAGAACGGCGGTACGCCGCTGGTCGTATGCGCCGACGAGGAGGTCAAGGGCGTGATCGAGCTGCAGGACATCATCAAGACCGGTATCCGCGAGCGGTTCGAGCGCCTGCGCAAGATGGGCGTGAAGACGGTCATGGTGACCGGCGACAATCCGCTGACGGCAAAATATATCGCGGAGAAAGCCGGTGTGGACGATTATATCGCCGAGGCCAAGCCCGAGGACAAGATGGAGTACATCAAGCGCGAGCAGCAGGCCGGCAAGCTAGTCGCTATGATGGGCGCCGGCGCTGGCTCAGGCCGATGTGGGCGTGGCGATGAACAGCGGTACGCAGGCTGCCAAAGAGGCGGGTAACATGGTCGATCTGGACAACGACCCGACGAAGCTGATCGAGATCGTCGAGATCGGCAAGCAGTTGCTAATGACGCGCGGCACGCTCACCACGTTCTCCATCGCCAACGACGTGGCCAAGTATTTCGCTATCGTTCCGGCCTTGTTCATCGCGTCGATTCCCTCGCTGCAAGCCCTGAATATCATGCGCCTGCACTCGCCCGAGAGCGCAATCCTGTCGGCCGTGATCTTCAATGCGGTAATCATTCCGTTGCTGATCCCGCTGGCCCTGCGCGGCGTGACCTACAAGCCGATCGGAGCATCGGCCCTGCTGCGCCGGAACCTGTTCATCTACGGTTTGGGCGGTATCGTAGCGCCGTTTATCGGCATCAAGCTGATCGACATGTTAATTAGCGTATTCTTTTAATCGAAAGCAGTCATGAAAAACTTATGGATATCAGTTAGGATTACGTTGGCGATGTGCGTCGTGCTGACGGTGGGTTACGTTCTGCTTC
>ERZ1643250.2537-NODE-2537-length-13617-cov-22.252618_pt1 | contig 13617 bp, 11 predicted proteins | sample MGYA00579262_ERZ1643250 | MGnify/ENA primary metagenome ERZ1643250 (study PRJEB29033, sample SAMEA4952265) | chicken gut metagenome | biome: Broiler Chicken; feature: Gastrointestinal Tract; material: Caecum | place: Ireland | collected 2018 | study: Broiler...
CAGGGAAATAAAATTAAGGAAATATTCATCCTTACACAAAATATTTTACGGTCTCAAAATTGCTGCAGTTACTTGGTTTGCGTAAAAAAGATAAGCAAATCATTAATTTGTCAGAGATAAAGAATGCTTCTGTTGTTTATCTTAAAAATTTGCGTCTCAGTCCTATTGATTTTGATCTCGATTATCTAGATTTAATCTTAGATCTAAATAAAGGAACGAAGGTTACCTTATCACTTGGAAGTATTGAATATCACAAACTAGATTCTATTCTAACTTTGACGAAATAATTTCAGTAAAAGAATATCAATCTAAATCTCAACATTATTATCCATATAGCAAATAAGACTTCAAGTCATGATAGGTTAGAAGCCTTATTTTGAATGATACAATCTAATTTCTATGGAAGAGATTACCAAACCAACTATGGTTCTTTTTAGCCTCTTCTTTTCGTCGTTGTTCACGATCTTCTAACATTGCCTTAGCCAGCATATCAACTGTTTGAGTTAATTGTGCTTGATTGTCTCGTTGTTGCTTATCTCTAAATGAACTACTATTTTGATACTTATTCATTAACGTATCATCATCAAGCCATTTATCAAAGTTTTCCACGTCAAGGATAAAGCCAGTACTAGTTTGTTGTGATGCAATGTGATATTTTCTAGGCAAATATTTAAAGTAGCGATCAAGCATAGTAGAGCCACTGTTTTTCGCCGTTTGATCGGAGATTTTATTGAAAAGCTCTTTATTGATTTGAGCTTTTAGCCGGTCATCTTGTTTAATAAATAAGATATCGCTACCAATTTTTGCTTGATTGATTAACATTCCCCAATCATTTCGACCAACGAATAGGGAATAATCGTAATTTTCTTCAAAATACTTGCTGACTTGGTTATACATATCAAATTTATCAAGTGCAGTTTTTAAAACATGCTTGATTGGATATAAGAAGTCTCTTTCAATCTTCTGCGCGTCTTCAACACTAACGTTAGTAAAGAATTTTGCTAATTCAACTTGACAATATTTAAAAAGATCATCATTTGCACGGCTAAATAAGCTAGTTAATGCTGCATTACGTTGATCACTTTCACCTGAAAAAGTAGATTCAAAGCTTAAGTACCATAAACGACGCATAATTTCAGGCTTTAGTGAAAATTGTGATTTAATAGAGCTTTCTTGTCTATTCATCGTGAAAATGAATGCTGGTGAGGGATGAGTTAAATTACGGTTGTTAGTAACTTCCTTGATGAATCTTTCAAAGTAAGTACGCGTTGTAAGTTCAGGACTGACATCATCAATCATTAATGGACTTACAGGACCATTTGTATATACATAGTCACTTAGCGTGTTGGTAATTGTCATATTGATATTACTCTTGCCAAAGGCATAATTCTTTGGATCCATCATTCCACTATCTAAGAAATTATGAGCACCAATTAATTTAGCGGCTAGTCTTTTCCCTAGGGTGGACTTACCAGTTCGACCTTGTCCGATTAGTGCTGTAGCAATAGGCACGTCCTCTCTAGATACGTTGCTTCCAGATAATTCATATAAATTGCGGATTTTCCAAAGCCATGGTGATTCATACAGAAACAACATAAAGTCACAAGCTTGCCAGCCTTCACCAACTTCTTTGTAAGTATTATATTCATGAGTGATATCACAGAAAAGCTGAAGTGCATTTTTTAATTGCTCTTCAGTTAAATCAGAAGTAATAACTTCAGAAGGGATGTTATCACCAATTTTAGAGGCTTGGAATAATTGACCATTATTGTAAAACTGAACAGGAACAGGGAAGAGATCTTCTTCTTTTTCAATTTGTGTTGTATCTGCTTTTGCCTTTTTGTCTTGACGAATAATGTGCTGAGTTAAGCTATATAAATCTTGCCCGATTGTATCTAGCTTACGTCTTTTATTGCCACCTTCACCAAATAAAGTAACTGTTTGTGAAGCAACAAGCTTTTCATTTTCAGATAATTTCTTTAATTCATCATCTTTGCTGTAATGGTCACGATACTTTTTGATCTCTTCAGCTGGAAGAATGATGATGTCTTTACCAGTTGAATTAGGACTATTTTTAATTTCTAGAGAAGAATCCTGCATCACATGAATGCGTAGCTCTTCTTTATCTTTGTCTTTTAAATAACCAGATAATTTTTTAGCATCAATGTATGTTGCAGCTTGATCAAGGTTATCCTGAAACATTTGTTGGTAGCAATTGAACAATGGATCAGAAGTATTGCCGTAGTCCCAAACTAATTGCTCCATATTTTTATTAACAGCCGCATCGGTAAGATTCATTGAACCCGAAAAGACGGAGTACTTGCTTTGATTTCTCATTAAATAAAGCTTAGTGTGAATCAAATTCTGTTTGGTGAAGAAAAGTTGTAAACTACCATCTAAAATGCGTTTAGTGAAGGTACTATCTTGGTGCTCGTAACTATATTCAATCAAATCACGACGCTTATTTAAAATTTGGTCAATTCTTTTGCCAATTGAATTTGATCCATTATCAGTTAGTCCAAGAATTAGTGTGATCTGGTCAAAACGTGGTAGAAGATTTTTCTCAATAAATTTAATGTTGGAAACAAAGGAAATACCTTTAAACTCAGAGAATTTATTTGATTCTCTTTGAAAATCAACTAATTGCCAAAAATCGGCATTGGAAATTAATTTTTGATCAGTATGATTGAGTATTTCTAATCCCATATGAAATCCTTTCGTGAGTATACAAATATTTGCTTTTAGTGTATCGTGAAAAATTGAATTAGAGCAAGGAAAAATTAAATTATCATTGAATTTATAAATTGGATTAAGTAAAATTTGATTCAAATAACGGTAGTAAAAAAATATATAATATGTTATTGCTTGGGAGACAATTATGACAACAGTATATTTTGTAAGACATGCTCAACCTGATTTATCAGTTCATGATGATTTAACACGTCCTTTGACAAAAAAGGGGTTGCAAGATAGAAAAAAAGTAACTGATTACTTTAGAGATAAACACATCGACCAAGCTTTTTCTAGTCCATTCAAGCGTGCAATTGATACAATTCAACCAGTTATAGACGAGAAGGAACTAACATTATCATCTATTTCTGACTTTAGAGAAAGAAAAATTGGTGATGAGTGGATTTCTAATTTTCATGAATATTGTGAAAGACAGTGGGAAGATTTTGATTATAAGCTAAGAAATGGCGAATCTTTAAAAGAGACGCAGAAGAGAAATGTTGTAGCTTTGAAGCTAGTTTTGTCCAAATATCAAGATCAAACTATGATTATTGGTGGACATGGTACAGCAATTGGATCAGTAATTAATTACTATGATCCAAGCTTTAAATATGAAGCCTTTGCTATGATCCAGCCAAAGAATCCATTTATTGTGAAAATGAACTTTGATGGAGAAAAATATTTGGAGTATAAAGTAGTTACTTTTTAGTAAAAAGATAATCTCATAAAGTAAAAATGGTAAATCAAGGTACTAATAACCAGATTTACCATTTTTTTATTTGTTATATTATAGCTTATGTTAAATTTTATCCTGAGCAATGAAATTATCATAAATGGTTTTGATAACTACTTCTTCATCTTGCCGTCTGGTACCAATCATAATTGAGATTTGGGATGCACCCTGGTTAATCATTTGAATGGAGATGTTCTTTTTACCAAGAGGGTAAAGCAGGCTAGCACATAAAGTCAGCTTGTCCTTCATCCCTTCACCTACCACCATTGTGATCGCATAATCATCAATCCACTGCATTTGATCAGGATTTAGACTAGTTTGAATTTCATTACAGATAACATCAATTAACTGATCAGTTAGGACATCTTTTTTGAAAATAATGGTAATATCATCAATTCCAGATGGCATATGTTCATATGAAACGTGATGTTTTTGCAAAATTTCCATTAACTTCAAGGTGAAACCAGCACCTTTATTTAACATATATTTTCTTAAATAAAGGGCCGCGAAGTTTTTGCCTCCGGCAATACCTGTGATTGTGTGTTTAGGTATAAAGCCGTCCTCTGGTACGATCATTGTCCCAGGTTTTTCTGGAGCATTAGTATTTTTAACATTGACAGGAATTTCGCCTTGAATAGCAGGAATTAAGGCTTCATCGTGAAAGACGGAAAATCCCGCATAAGATAGTTCCCGCATTTCTTGATAAGTCATTCTTTTAATTGGCTTGGGCTGATCAACGATATGGGGATTGGCTGAAAAAATAGCATCGACATCGGTGAAGTTTTCATAAAGATCAGCGTTTAACCCCCTAGCTAGAATAGCACCGGTAATGTCAGAACCACCGCGAGAGAAAGTAGCAATATGTCCTGATGGTGTAATGCCATAGAAGCCAGGAAAAATGATCTTTTCATCTTTTGCAGCCTTAATTCTTTTTAAGTTCACATAAGTTTCAGGATTGACTTCAGCATTATTAGAAGTGCCAGTGACAATTAAACCTACATCTTTTGGCTCTAAAAATCGTGCTTTAATTCCTTGATGATTTAAAATTTTAGCAATCAAAATTGCATTAAGACGTTCTCCGTGTGCTTTAAAGGTTGCCATGCGGTAGTCATTATTAGGGTAACTTAGCTTCGGCAATGTAAGTAGAAGCTGCTTAATATCCTCTAATTCTGCTTCAGGCAGCTCAAAATATTGGGCAATTAATTCATAACGCTTAAAAATACGGGTAGCGATGTCTTGATAATTATTACTCCTCAAGCTCATATATGCGTAAGTGATCATTAGATCGGTTACTTTAATATCATCCTCAGTTCTTTTGCCCGGTGCTGAGACTACAACGACTTGTCTTTCGGGATCGGCATTAATAATACTTAGGGCCTTATCTACGCTATTACCTGAGGCTAGGGAAGAACCTCCAAATTTAACAACTTTCATATCTATTTTTCCTTAACTATTATTTCAAATCTAAAATTGAACTGATTTCTTTTTCCATATCATTTGGTTCAATAATTTTTTCGGTCTTGGGTTCACGATCAAAAAGGGCACGCACACCGATTGATAATTGACCGCCTAATTCATCATGCAATTCTTTAATTGCACCGACGCCAGTTTGCATACTAGGACCACCAGTGATGGCTTCATACACCGTTTCTGGGAACTTATATGGACTGGCTGTTGAAACAATGACCATTGGGGTTTGATCGCCGGTCTTCTTTTGATATTGATTTGCTACAAAAGAGCCAACAGCAGTATGTGGATCAATTACATAGCGGTCATAATTGTAGACCCGTTTGATTTCTGATTTAACCTCTTCTTCTGTTGCAAAACCAGCTGCAAAATTTTTTTGTAATTTAGTGAAAACTTCACCGCTAACTTGATAATGACCGCGTTGAGTCAATTGATTCATTAAACTAGCGACTTCATAGTTATTTTCGTCATAAAGGTCAAATAAAAGTCGTTCCAAATTGCTGGAAACTAGGATATCCATTGCTGGTGCATTGGTTAAATGGAACTTACGTCGCTTATCGTAGACACCATTATTAAAGAAATCAGTCAATACATTGTTTTCATTAGATGCACAAATCAACTTTTTAATAGGCAAACCTAATTTCTTAGCATAATATCCAGCTAGGATGTCACCAAAGTTACCTGTTGGCACAGCAAAGTTAACTTCGTCTCCTAGTTTAATTTCTTGTCTGCGTACTAATTGTCCATAGGTGTAGAGGTAGTAAGAAATTTGCGGAACCAGACGACCAATATTCATCGAATTAGCTGAAGAAAATTGATAGCCATTAGCATTAAGTCGGTTTTTGAAAGAATCATCGTTGAAGATTTTTTTAACTTCAGTTTGAGCATCGTCAAAGTTACCTTTGATTGCAATTGCACGCAAATTGTTGCCGCGTTGGCTGAGCATTTGCTTAAGTTGAACAGGACTAACGCCACCTTCAGGATAAAAGACTATGACATCGGTACCCTTTTGATTAGCAAAGCCACGCATTGATGCCGTACCAGTATCGCCAGAAGTAGCGGTTAAAATAATAATATCTTTAGCAATCTTTTCAATTTGAACAGCTCTGGTCATTAATTGTGGCAACATTTGCAAAGCTATATCTTTGAAGGCAAGGGTAGGACCGTGAAAAAGCTCCATGTAAAAACGGTTATCGTGCTTTTCGATTGGAACAATGCTGCGATCATCCCATTGTTCACTATAAGCGCTTTGAACTGCAGTGGTGATTTGCTCCTTAGTAAAGTCATCAAAGAATAAGCTAATAACCATGGCAGCGATTTGCTTGTAGGAAAGTTTGGATAAATCTTCTAACTTAAAATTAGCTTGAGGAAAGGCAACAGGCACGTAAAGCCCACCGTCTTGAGCTAAGCCTTGAATAATTGCTTGAGGTGCAGTTAAAGTGTTTTCTTTTGAACCTCTAGTACTACGATATTGCATAAACAATCTTCCTATCTTGTGAAATATTAATATTATAACTATTGTACCTTGATTAGCACCTATGATACAATCGTAAAAATAAGAAAATCATTAAAAAGAGGATAAGATCAAATGGCCATCAAAATTGCATTGCTTGGATTAGGAACAGTTGGTTCAGGTGTTTTAAAAATAATTAAAAATAATAAAAAGAAGATTAGACAAACAAGTGGTGAAGAAATCATCATTGAAAAAGCTCTAGTACGTAATCCAGAAAAACATCGTAATTTAGCTAACGAAGTGATGCTAACTACAGATTTCGATTCGATTTTGCAAGATCCCGAAATTAAAATTGTAGTTGAATTAATAGGTGGGCTTCATCCTGCTAAGGAATATATTACTGCAGCAATCAATGCTGGAAAAAATGTAGTTACGGCCAATAAAGACTTAATGGCAACTTTTGGTTCGGAATTGATTAATTTAGCTGCAAGTAAAAAGTGTGATTTAATGTATGATGCTAGCGTTGCAGGCGGGATCCCTATTTTGCGGACCTTGGCTACCTCTTATTCCAGTGACATTATTTCCGAAATTCAAGGAATTATTAATGGTACGACGAATTATATTTTGTCACAAATGGGGGAAAAGGGACTAAGTTACGAGGAAGCGCTGAAAAATGCTCAAGAGCTGGGCTTTGCGGAGGCTGATCCCACTAACGATGTTACAGGTAAGGATGCAGCATACAAGATTGTAATTTTAAGCAAGTTTGCTTTTGGTACCAAGATTAGTATTGATGATTTTACTATTCAAGGGATTAATAATCTAAAGGATTTTGACATTAAACAGGCTCAGAAGTTAGGCTATGTCATTAAGCTGATTGGGATTGCCAAAAATATTAATGGTAAATTATTTGTAGAAGTTGCTCCATGTTTGTTGCCAGAAAATGCGATTATGGCGCATATTAAAAATGAACTAAATGCTTTACAAATTAAGAGCCAAAGCCTAGGAACAGCAGTATTCACAGGCCCTGGTGCGGGTAGCTCTGCAACGGCTAATTCAGTCATGAGTGATGTGATTACTGAAATAAAAAACGTAGTGAAAAAGACCACCGGTCAGCCATTTAGTAATTTCTCCCATGTTATGCAATTAACAAGTTCGGAGGATGTGAAGTATTCCTATTATTTATCTTTCGAAGCAGAAGAGACCTTGTTTGATTTGAGTAAATTACTCTCTGATTTGGAAATTCCGGTTCGTGAGATTAAACAAGTACAATCAAGAATTGTAGTTGTAACCGAAAATATTAGTCGACAACAGCTCCAAGATTTAGCAATTCAAGATCAATATTTAAAAGCTAGCTATAAGATTTTACAGTAAAGGAAGGGAGAAAAAAATGATTATTAAAGCACCAGCTTCAACGGCAAATTTGGGCCCTGGCTTTGATTCACTTGGCATGGCGGTTTCACTTTATTTGGAAGTAGAAGTTTTAAGCGTAGCTGATCGCTTTCAGGTGGATCATGTGATGAAAGGGATCCCACATGATGAAAAAAATTTAATTGTTAAGACTGCACTAACAGTTTATCCAGGGTTACCACCGCTTCATTTACGCGTTAAAAGCAATATCCCATTGGCTCATGGTTTAGGTAGCAGTTCAAGTGCTATTGCTGCCGGAATTGAATTGGCTAATCAAATTGGTAAGCTGGGACTATCAGATGAAGAAAAGGTTCAATTAGGAGCTAAAATCGAGGGACATCCTGATAATATTGCACCGACTATTTTGGGCGGCTTGGTTGTTGGTGCTGAAGTTAACCATCATTTTGATGCAGTTGAAGCACCACTTCCTCCATATGCGTTGGTGGCTTATGTACCCGATTATAATTTGGAAACTAAGACAGCTAGAGCAGTTTTGCCTAAAGAATTAGCTTTTGGCGTAGCTACGCATGGCTCAGCAGTTGCTAATACTTTAATTGCTAGTTTGTTTGCTCAAGACTACCCTAAAGCAGGAGAATTAATGGAACAAGATGTATTCCATGAAGTTTACCGAGAAAAACTAGTGCCAGAACTTGTAAAAGTGCGGGAGGTAGCTCATTCAAAACATGCCTTGGCAACTTATTTGAGCGGCGCAGGTTCAACGATTATGACGTGGATTGAAGATAAACATGTAGCTGGATTTTTGTCGGGCTTACGTAAACATGATTTAAAAGATGAGACATTGATCTTACATCCTGATGAACAAGGTGTCCAAGTTATTCAATAAAAAAGACTGACCAAACGGTCAGTTTTTTAGTCATCAAAGGTTGCGGCAAAACTATCACCATCAACTAGCATTCTTTTAGCATTGACAGCATACCAATAAGGAATAACCTCAGTGCCATTTTCTTGCTCGAATTCGCAGTCGGCCATTTTTAAAATTTGATCTAAATTTTTAGCACTGACGTTAGGGTAGAGCTTCAGCAAAGCTTCTTGAGTAATGCCACTTTGCGTAAAGCCACTAGCGGGATAGTTGGCAGAAAAAATATCAGAAAAATCATCTAAGTCATATCTAGGCTTAAATTCTTCATCAAAGTATTTGATTTCGATGTTTTCAATTTCCATAAAGGCACCAAGCTGTTTTGCCATGTAAGGGAACTTATTAGCTAGTTGTTCAACAGTAAACCCATTATTTGCTTTAGCTTGTGCATTTGGATGCAATTTAAGCCAAGCTTCACGTATATTATGACTATCTTTTCTTTCAGTAAGAAGGTCTTTGACTTTTTGAATAGCTGCATTGTGTCTGTTCAAGGCCTTTTGCCAGTCTAGTCGATTAGGATATAGTTGTCTATAGCGTACAGACAAAGGATGGTTGATTGCGTTGTAGATAAAATTCAGCTTGTCAGTGGTATAAGAGGTTAGCTCATCGTCACGCCACATTAATTCATAGTAAGAACTCATGGAAAGACACCTTTCTATCTGGTTAGACTAATTAATAATTTAACTGAATAGTATCATTTTTGGCTCCATTTAACAAAAGTGATAAAAATGTCTATTTAGATTGGTCAGAAGCAAAACTTTTGTTAAAATTAATGTGTTTATTATTAGTATTCGCTCAAAGGACTTGACAAACTATGGATCAACTTGATAAGTTCAACCGACGCTACAATTTTCTTTCAAAATTGTCAGCTGCCTTCTTTTATTCAATTGCGGTTGCAGTTGCCCTGAACTTTTTTTGGACGCCGGGGCGTATGTACTCGTCAGGAATCACGGGTTTTGCGCAATTAATTAATACTGTAAGTGAAAGATATCTACCGTTTACATTATCAACATCAATGATGTACTTTCTTTTGAACTTTCCTTTATTTATATTGGCTTGGTTCAAGATAGGACATAAATTTACTTTCTTCACCATCGTTGCTGTTGTTCTAGGTTCTATCATGATGCACGCTATTCAACCTTGGCAGATGCACCTGGATCCACTGGTTTGTGCGATTTTTGGTGCTTCGATCAACGGTGTTGGAACTGGGATGGCATTAAAGAACGGTATTTCAACTGGTGGACTGGACATTATTGGTATTGTAATTAGGCAAAAAACGGGCATTAGTTACGGTAAGTTCAACATTTTTATTAATTTGATTATTATCGCTGCTGCGGGATACATGTTTGGTTGGCCACGTGCTCTTTATTCCGCCTTGACTATTTTTATTAATGGGCGAGTAATTGACGCGGTTTACACCCAACACCAGAAGATGCAAGTAATGATTGTTACTCAGCACCCACAGCATATTATCGATGGAATTCAGAATCGAATGCATCGTGGAATCACTATTTTGCACGATGCTGAAGGTGCATATAGTCATATTGAAAAGACAGTTTTGATTACCATTATTGATCGATATGATATGTATGATATTCGCCAAATCGTGCAAGGAGCAGATCCGTATGCTTTCATGAGTGTTAGTGAAGTTGAAAAAGTATATGGTCGCTTCAAGGAGCAAGAAATCGTTTAATGGATAGCCCTTAAGCCTTGATATATAAGGATTTATAAATGAAATTTGAATCCTAGGGGCACTTTGGGAGCAAAACTATTCAAAAAGAAGCAGAAATGCTTCTTTTTTATTTGGAGTGGCTTTTTGTAATTATGGCTTTATATTGGTCTTTGTTAAAAGTGATTAAAAATGATATTATTTCGATTGAGCGATGCTGATATATCGTGGATCATTTAGTGTATTCTCCACGAGTGTGGAGGTGATCCTTCCAGTAACAAACTCCATCTCTTTCCCTCCTGGTATTCTCCACGAGTGTGGAGGTGATCCTAGCTTTTTGAAGTTTTGGAAAGAAAGTGCTGAGTATTCTCCACGAGTGTGGAGGTGATCCTAATATCGGTGGTCTGTTTGGCGGTAGTGATAAAGTATTCTCCACGAGTGTGGAGGTGATCCTCGATTAGGATGCTGAGATAGGAGGATCATTTAGTATTCTCCACGAGTGTGGAGGTGATCCCAGGCTATGAAATAGGTCTGCAGCCGATAATTAGTATTCTCCACGTATGTGGAGGTGATCCTCATAATATGTTTCATACCAAATATCATTTTCCGTATTCTCCACGTATGTGGAGGTGATCCTGAATCAAGGAGACTAAAAAGTGAGACAAGACGGTATTCTCCACGTATGTGGAGGTGATCCCTTTGATTCATCCATTTCTTCAAGAATAGCTTTGTATTCTCCACGTATGTGGAGGTGATCCTAATTTTTCTGAGCATTGATTTAATATAGCCAAAGTATTCTCCACGTATGTGGAGGTGATCCCGAGCATCTGCATTTGAAATGCCTTCACCATTCGTATTCTCCACGTATGTGGAGGTGATCCCTTGACTTGAGGCTACAACTTTATAAGTCGGATGTATTCTCCACGTATGTGGAGGTTGTCCTGAGCCTTCCTGACGGCTGACTACGTGACACTAGTATTCTCCACGTGAGTGGAGGTTAAGTTATATGGAGAAAGATATGTTTACAAAGCAAGAATTTAAGCCGCAGGGTTATAAGGAAAATGTCGAAAGGCTTAAACTTTTTTATCACAGTGAATTTTATCAAGACTTGAAAAAGTTATATCCTAATTATTTGAATAAAGTTGAAGATGCTTTATATCAAGATCCGGATTCTAGTGATGAATTTCTTTATATTGCATTAAGTGAAAAATATAAACTCGATGTTTCTAAGAAAAATAACTCTTTTTGTCTTATTGATAAGGTGGGAAACAGTGAAATTGCATTAGGTGCGGATGCTATTTGCGGAGTAAAATGTTTAGCTAAATACTATCCTGATCTCGATGACTGGATCGATGCTTATGAAACAATACGAAGTCAAACATCCCTGCATTTTGTATGGCCAAGACATAAATTATCAACGATCAATACTCTTAGATACATTAAATATTTGGACCGTATTGATTTTACTTTATTTGATTTAAAAAATTATTTTGAAGGTAATAAAAACACGCCGCTTGCTAGAGCTTATAAAAATGAAGTGACTAATCTATGGTTATCTCAATTTTATGATTTTCCATCCTTTGTAAAAAAGATGCAATTAGGACGTTTTGTTGATAAAAAATATAACGTTTTGAATATTGCTAGTCGGCAAAATGAAATCATTAAAAAATTTCTTGCAAAATCAGAATTATCTAATTCTATGCCTATATATGCTAACTCCCTGATTTCTTTAGTAAAAGACAATATAATTTAATGAATGACCAGGCTGAAATAATTTGCAAGCACTTTGTGTAGGTTCTTTTTTATATCGATAGATATTAAAGAAACACTTTGTGTTAAAAGCAATAAAAAATGCTATGATTTTAGGTAGGGATTGTTGCTGTAGCGGGATTCATTTAGTGTATTCTCCACACATGTGGAGGTGATCCCAATCGTAAGCTCAAAGCAAGTAATTTTAGTGAGTATTCTCCACACATGTGGAGGTGATCCTAGGGCCTTCGCAGTCTACTTGTACGCCTTGCAGTATTCTCCACACATGTGGAGGTGATCCTGGCGTGAACCCTGTCATAGGTTTATACACACGGTATTCTCCACACATGTGGAGGTGATCCCTTTTGACTTTCTTGCCTGTAGTAGTTGATAACGTATTCTCCACACATGTGGAGGTGATCCTCACTAAGCTGTTTTAATTGTGTTTGCGTTATAGTATTCTCCACACATGTGGAGGTGATCCCTCTTTTTGAAACTTGAAAGTAACTTTTTTGTCAGTATTCTCCACACATGTGGAGGCTAAATAGCTGCTCTGAAAAATATGTTCTATAGAGTGACTGTTTTTGTATATTATTTAAAAATATTGTTGATGGTGCACGGAGATTGCGTTCACTTATATAGTGAAAAGATGCTAAGAAATCTAAAATAGAATCGAGATGAATTGGTAATCTGGTAATCGTAAGAAGGACTTAGCTACTAATCGTTGTATTCAATTTTGATAACAAATTAGTTAAAGAGCAAAAAATATGAAGAATTATAAATTTAATAAGTTTATGTAAAAACAGTGTCATTAAGTTAGGCTATTGATTTTGGTGAAAAAAACAATTAAAGCATCATTTGGCTTTAGACGGCCAGATTGATGCCTTTTTGGCATATTTTTCTAAATATCATTCGCGTTACACGTAAAAGCGTGTGTTGTATATAGTGAAAGGAGGCTAAGAGAATCGGAGCTAAGAGGTGACAAATATGCCGAAAGCCCAATTGCAAAGTGCAAAAGAAAAAACCACAAATCAAAGTTCACTTCAAGTTAAATCTTTGGATCCTGGTTTTTGAAATTTCCATTAATTTGGAATGAATAATTGAAGAGGGGGACCGGAACTCCCTTCCTTTTCTATATTTTCATTTTAGTAAATTGAAAGTATTTTTACAAATGAAAAATATAAAATTAACTCATACTGGCAAAAATACTAAATGGTCATTAAAGTTCTATCCTAAAAGAGCTTTGTTAACTGGTGTTTTGATTGTGATTGCTATAGCATTATTGAAAGTGATTTTTAATGGCTAAATATACAGAAGTAAATAAAAAGTGGAATGATAAAAATGAGGCCCGTAAGCTTTACATTAATAAGAGGTCAACGACGAAAAACTTTATTTTAAATCTTGCTATCGAAGATGATTTAGAACAGATTGAAAAGTATATTGAAGAAAGACGCAATAATTTGTAAAGAAATAAAATCCCGGATTTAAAATTGAAGTGCAACACTAAGTGTTAAACAAAAAGGCCATGAAGA
>ERZ1643250.2540-NODE-2540-length-13608-cov-13.673283_pt1 | contig 13608 bp, 15 predicted proteins | sample MGYA00579262_ERZ1643250 | MGnify/ENA primary metagenome ERZ1643250 (study PRJEB29033, sample SAMEA4952265) | chicken gut metagenome | biome: Broiler Chicken; feature: Gastrointestinal Tract; material: Caecum | place: Ireland | collected 2018 | study: Broiler...
GTTGGTCAAGTTCCAGACGGATAATTTGTTCTTCTTTTACCCCCTGAGAAAGAAGGTACTCATAAAACAGGTCAAAAAGAAGCACTGATTTTCCGCAGCGGCGGATTCCAGTGATAACCTTAATTTCACCATTCCACATATTGTGAATCAGACGATCCAAATAATAATCTCGCTTAATCATAATATCACCTCTAACTTTTGCCGTAAACGGCATAAGATATAGATAATTATAGCATCTTTGTTTATCAAATCCAATAAGTCATCTCTAACTTTTGCCGTATATGGCATAAGTTTATTATACACGAACTTCAGAGAGAATATACATAAAGATTGCCCCATTTTAAGAGATACGATGCCAAACCGGTGTCCAGGAAATTGATCAATGACATCTTCAATCCATGTTGATTTTTAAATTTTATCAACTATAACCGTTAAATCAAATATATTACGCTTGAATTTCAATTATATCCGTGATATTATGATAACAATCTCAGAAAGGAGACTGGTTGTTATGATCAAACGTGAAACGTATATGAGCCGTATCCGTCCTTTCATCGGAAACGACCTGGTGAAAGTCCTGACCGGCATTAGGCGAAGCGGAAAATCAGTGATGCTGGATCTGATCAAGGAGGAACTGTGCGCCTCTGGTACAGACAGCAGTCAGTTTATATCCATTAACTTTGAGAATATGAGTAATGCTCATCTCTGTACCGCCACGGCGCTCCATGATGAGATCATCCGCCGAGCCTCGGAAATCCATGGCAAGGTCTATCTTTTTTTTGATGAAATACAAGAGGTGGACGCCTGGGAGAAATGTATCAATTCCTTTCGTGTTGAACTCGACTGTGATATCTATATTACCGGCTCCAATGCCAAACTGCTTTCCGGTGAGCTTGCGACCTATCTTGCCGGACGATATGTGGAATTTGTAATCTACCCGTTCTCCTTTGCAGAATTTACTGAGTTGTATCACACCGTATACCCGGAGACCGATACCCGTGAGTGCTTCAACAAATATCTGGCCGCAGGAGGCATGCCTTACCTTTCCAATCTTCACTACGATGAAACGGCAAGCCGCCAGTATTTACGTGATCTGTTCAATTCCGTGGAGCTGAAAGATATCGTCAAACGCAACAGAATCCGGGATGTGGATCTTCTGGAACGTATTATCGCCTATGTGACCTCCAACATCGGCACCACCTTTTCCTCCACAGCCATATCCAAATATCTGAAAAGCGAGGGACGATCCGTATCACCGGAAACAGTACTGGGCTACATTAAGGCCTGCACTGACGCTTTCCTGTTCTACCAGGTAAAACGCCAGGACTTACAGGGTAAGAAGATACTCACCGTCAACGAGAAATACTATGTCGCTGATCACGGGATTCGGGAAGCGGTGTTCGGAGGAAACAAAAAAGATATCAATCTGGTCCTGGAGAATATCGTTTACATGGAACTTCTGCGCCGTGGCTATACCGTCACGGTCGGAAAAGTAGGCAGCAAAGAGATTGATTTCGTATGTGAAGATCATGGAAACAAGCTGTACGTTCAGGTTGCTTATCTTCTGGCTTCAGAGGACACCATTCAGCGTGAGTTTGGCGTCTATGACCATGTCCGTGACAACTTTCCCAAATATGTCGTCACCCTGGACGAATTTGACATGAGCCGGGACGGAATCAAACATCGCAATATCCGGGACTTCCTGCTGGAAGATGAATGGAATTGAAAAAAACAACTCGATAACAGCAAAAAAAGAAAGAGACAATCCTGCGGAAATTCAGGTTTCTTTAACCTTGAATCTTTGCAGGATTGTCTCTTTTTCAAAAATCTATTTTATTGCACAAAAATCCATTCTTAATGATCCGGATATTTTTCCTTGTAATTCTTTCCCCAAACTTCCATAGCATTAATAATCGGCCGCATAGATTCGCCCAATTCGCTCAAGGCATATTCCACTCTTGGAGGCACTTCCGGATAAACCGTGCGGGTAATGATTCCATCCTGCTCCATGGAACGCAGACTGTCCGTCAGAACTTTTTGGCTGATCCCATCCAAATCTTTTCGAAGTTCATTGAAGCGCCATGGACGGGCAAGTAAATTTCGCATAATCAACAGCTTCCATTTGCTTCCAATCAACTGAACCGTTGTTGCAACTGGACAAGCTGGCATTTCTTCTTTCGTCAGCATGTGTGACACCTCCGGAATTCCCAATAGTTTAAATATGAATGTTACATAAAAATTATAATGCTGCATTCCTATAAAATCAAGCATACCGTTTGAATTTCTGAAAAAATCTGGCAGCCATTCAGCCAGCTGAATGGTTCCTTCAAAAGTCACAATAAAGTAACTGGGTTATAAAAAAGTGCGTACTTGTAGAGCGAAAGAGAATCCATACAATAGAAAGCACAGAGGGCAAAACAGGTAACAGTTCAGCCAGTGAAACTGTCACAAAAACAGCACTCTGAATACTTATAGGATGCCTTTTATAACTGCCTGGATTTCTGTAAGGTATATGACCATCTCCCATATTTTTACATTACAGGCGGCGACCCGATCCTTCACCCGGATTTCTGGAAGCTGCTGGAATTGATGAAGCAGCACGATATTCCCTTTCCTCCAGCTGTTCCAGTGTAGTCAGCGGAGCCTTATCCGTAAAGTAATCCTTCCCCGCCGCCATGACCCGAAGCCCCAGCGCACAACGTTCGCTGGTCACAGCTGCTCCCGCTACCAGCTTTACCTCTGGATCCTTCAGAATTTCCTCCTCCGAAGCCGCCGGCTTCGCCTGCGGAAATACCTCGCAGAATTTCCGTACCTTTTCCGGATCCGGATCATACACCCACTTCCACCTCAGAATTATCGTGCATCACATTCTAGACTCGGCGCCATAGGTTTTTCCACCAAAACGTTCTTTCCAGCATTCATGGAATTGATTGCAATTTCCGCATGACAGGACGGCGGTGTACATATATGCACCAGGTCAATCTTCAACCCGGATGCCAACATTTTCTGATGATCATCAAACACTGCGGCCTCCTTCAAATTGTACCTTTTTTTTGCAGCTTCAGCTTATACAAAAAAATAAAGGCATAAATTTTTCTTGATTGGTTAAAATGACGTTGAAACAACTCCATTATACCAAACAGATGAAATTTATGCCTTATATTGGCTGAAATATTAAGTTTTCAAGATTTATTTTGTAGCTGAGGATTGTAGTTGAACAATCCTTGACGGCATCAAACTCTTACCATCCCATCCACGCTCAGCACCACGCCAGTAATATAAGATGCTTCCTCCGAAGCCAGGAACACAAACGCGTTTGCAATATCTTCCGGCTGTCCCAGACGGCGAAGTGGAATCTGCTGAATGATAGGCTCTATCACTTCCTTCGGTACCGCCTTCATCATATCCGTCTCCGTAACACCCGGCGCTACCGCATTGACACGGATACCTTTCGGACCAAGTTCACGGGCGAGAGAAACCGTCAGTCCATTGACCGCAAATTTTGAAGCAGGATAAGCAACACCGCTTGGCTGTCCATAGATACTTACCATAGATGACGTAGAGAGGATAACTCCCTCGCCGCGTGCAGCCATAAATTCACTTGCCACACGTGTGGCATTGAACACACCTTTGACATTCAGATCCATAACCTTATCGAAAAGCTCCTCCGTATATTCTGCAAAAGGTGTACTCTCCGATATTCCTGCGTTATTCACCAGAATATCTACACGGCCATATTTCTCGACCACTTTCTTAAATGCATCCCTTACGGAATCCAGACTTGCCAGATTCGGGCTGATCCCTTCCACGACCCCTTCCGGATGTTTCTCTCTCAGACGCTCAACGCCCCGATCCACAGTTTCCCGAGAACTCGCCGTGATAATAACAGTGGCGCCTTCTTTCAAAAATTTATCAGCAGTAGCAAAACCAATACCGCGGCTTCCGCCGGTAATAACAGCAACTTTATTCTTTAACCTCATCGCACGTTCCTCCTTTTTTTCTTCTACTTAAAGGATACCCTGTTTTTTTAAATTTTTCTGTGATGAGGTCACCCTTTACGGAAAACTTCTCAAAAATAAAATAATTCTTCAAACTTTTTATCCAAGGCGATGCACAGGATCAGCGCCAGCTTTGCCGTGGGATTGAACTGCCCGGTTTCAATGGAACTGATCGTATTTCTGGACACGCCGACCATCTCCGCCAGCTGCGCCTGGGAAAGCTTTTTCTCCGTCCGCACCTCTTTTAAATGATTTTTCAGTACTAATTCTTCGTTCATTGTTTCCTCCATCGGACGCACCTGCTGCGTCTGCAAGGCAGATTTGGAAGTTCACTTCCAAACTTCTACCCCATGATCTCCACAAGATAATTCAGCAGAGCGAAGAGAGAAGCCAGCCCTCCGGCAACTGTGATAACCAGATAAGATTTTCTTCCCGTAAATTTATATTTCGGGTAAGCCTCCGCCGCAAGAAATGCCCAGAACATTGCCAGCGGTGCATGATTGGAATGTCCGGTACAGAAATTGATCAGCATAATAGCTATAAAAACAATGCAGAACGCTACCATCCCCAATTTTCGTCCTCTGTTTTCCGCATTCAACATACCTTCATCCTGTTTTTCCTTCCTGCTTTTCTCCAGAATCTCTTCTCTGTTCATATAGATACCTCCTATCATGCCAAGTTTTCTTTGCACCCTTATTATATCATGCCAAGTTTTCTTGTCAATTGTTTTTGCAAAGTTTTCTTTGCAAAACAAAAAAGCAGCAGCGAAGCTATCAACAACTCCGCTGCTGCAGGATCACTGTAACGGTTCATTTAGCTGAACGGTTACGGATTATATTCTCATTTTTCCTTCCGCTTCAATTTGGATAAATAAATGATAAACCAGGTTACCAGTACGACACCTTTCAGGAAACTTGAAATACTGATACTCCACCAGATACCATTCAGCCCCAGCGCTGTGCCGGACAGGATCAGCGCCATCGGAATCCGTGCCGATGTGAGCACAACGCTTTCCACTGCAGGCGGAATCGTCTTTCCAAGACCGGAAAACGCGCCGGTAGTCATAATTTCCATACAAAGGAAAATTTCAGACATTCCGAGAATCTGCAGGTATTCCACACCCATAGGGACAAGTTCTTGTTCCGGAATAAAAATCCGGAAAATATACTGGGGCAGGAAAAGCAGGATCGCCGTACAGAAAATTCCCCATACAATGGTAATCACAGATGCCACCCGGTATCCTTTCCGTACACGTCTCATATTCCCGGCTCCATAATTCTGTCCGATAAAGGAGTTCACCGCCGCCGAAAAACCATCCGCCGCCATCCAGGAAATGGATTCGATCTGATTCCCCACCTTCTGAACCGCAACCGCCGCGTCTCCCCATTCCGCAATAATCCTTGCTATGATCATGGAAATAAACGTAAAGATCATACTCTGAAGTGACATCGGAACTCCGATCCGCACAATCGTTGCCATATGTTTGCGATCCGGTTTCTGCAGAAGATGAATCTTATCAAAAACCATACGATCCTTCCTCACAGAAAAAGCCAGCGTAAAGGTAACGATTGCCTGTGCCAGAATGGTCGCGAGGGCAGCGCCGGCAACGCCCATTTCCGGAAAAGGTCCCATCCCGAAGATCAGAACCGGATCCAACAGGAAATTGACACCCAGTCCCATACAAGTCGCCAGAAACGGCGTCTGGCTGTTTCCCATGGCGGTGATAATTCCTGTCATAATGGTGTTGATAAAATTGAAAACAACCAGACCACTGGTGATCATAAGATAAATTTCCGCCTGCCCGATTACCTCAGGGCTGTTGAGATTAAAGAATCCGATCAAAGGCCCATGCAGCAGAACCGCAAGGATGCCAAATAATACACCGGTAAAAATTCCCAGCTGCAGAGCGCTCCGCGCATATACCGCGGCATCCTCGTGATCCCCTGCGCCCAGGGAATGCGCGACCTTGATCTGGCCTCCGACTTTCGACAGGGACGCGATCCCGTTGGAAAGCCAAAGATACATTCCCGCAGCGCCGACGGCAGCAACCGCATTGCTTCCCACTCTTCCGATCCAGATCATATCGACCATATTGTAAGCCATCTGAACCAGGGAAGCCCCTACCACCGGCAGCGCAAGCTTCGTCAGGGACGGAAAAATCGGTCCGTCCAATAATTGAATTGTCTTTTTCATTTCCCTCTTCCCTTAACTGAGCGTTCCCTGCAGCCAGATCTGCCCTTTAAAACGCCTTCCAACCTCCGGCTCACCAAGAAGGTCTTTGGCATTGATGCAGATATCCAGGGGAACGTCATTGCACAAAATACTCATCTGCCACAGCTGTTCTCCCGTAAAAGAATTTACTGTCTTGCTGACATCCGTGATCTCTCCCAGAATACTGTACTGGTCACATTCCAGCCCATAGGGCATGAAATAATTATCCACGATAGACAGAACATCCTCATTGACAATCCTCCGGGAGATCATCGCATATGTATCGATATCTTCCATCGTCAGGCTCTCGATCGCGTCCTCGTCACCGTTTCTGGCCGCTGCCAGCAGAGAACTTTTCTGCTGCCAGGATGCTTTTGCCTCGGCAGCCTTTGCCGGGTCCTTTCTGACCGGCAGAAGGATCATTCCTTCTCTTGCCAGCCCGGAAAGCATCAGAGGCGGCTGTTCCTTCCAGTCCCTCATCTCTTTTCGGGAATTCAGGTAATCCGCCGTATTGATCAGATAGAAAATCAGTGTGATCCCAAGTCTCAAATCATCGCAGCCGCCGACATAAGACTCCCTCGCAATATGGCGTTCGATGGAAACCTCCTCATACGTGGTGATCTGTCCTCCGGTAAAATACGGATGATAATATTCCATCTGAAACTCACCATTTTCATCATATTCCCCACAGACAGTGATTCCACAGTCATATCCATACTCTCTGGAAAATTCCACAAAGGAGCGGTGTTTTTCATTTTCCGCTATCTTTTTGGTGTCGTAATTTTCCAGGACATCCCTGATGATCCGCTCCAGATCTTTTCTGTTTTCCAGCCCGGAAAATCCCACTGCTTTCATAAATGCATGCATGAAAAACACCTCCTCTTTCTTTATTTCTTCGGGATCAGTTTCTCTTTTCCGCCCATGTACATACGCAGCGGTTCCGGAATATTTACGGTTCCGTCTGCATTCAGATTGTTCTCCAGAAATGCGATCAGCATACGCGGCGGAGCAACTACCGTATTATTCAGTGTATGCGCCAGGTACTTGCCATTTTCCCCGTTGACACGGATCTTCAGTCTTCTTGCCTGTGCGTCTCCCAGGTTGGAGCAGCTTCCCACTTCAAAATATTTTTTCTGACGCGGAGACCATGCTTCCACATCCACAGACTTCACTTTCAGGTCTGCCAGATCTCCGGAGCAGCATTCCAGCGTACGAACCGGGATATCCAGAGAGCGGAACAGATCCACAGTATTTTTCCACAGTTTCTCATACCACATCATGCTGTCTTCCGGTTTACATACAACAACCATTTCCTGTTTTTCAAACTGATGGATCCGGTACACACCTCTCTCCTCGATTCCGTGAGCGCCTTTTTCCTTACGGAAACACGGAGAATAGCTGGTCAGTGTCAGAGGCAGTTTTTCTTCCGGAATAATCTTGTCGATAAACTTTCCGATCATAGAATGCTCGCTGGTTCCGATCAGATACAGATCCTCGCCCTCGATCTTATACATCATGGATTCCATCTCCGCAAAGCTCATAACGCCGTTCACGACATTTCCGTGGATCATAAAAGGCGGCACACAGTAGGTAAATCCGCGGTCGATCATAAAGTCACGGGCATAAGACAGAATAGCGGAATGCAGCCTCGCAACGTCTCCCATCAGGTAGTAAAAACCGTTTCCGGCAACTTCTCTTGCGCTGTCCAGATCAATACCATCGAAAGATTCCATAATGTCTGTGTGATATGGAATCTCAAAATCCGGAACGACCGGATCGCCAAAACGCTCTAATTCCACGTTCTCGCTGTCATCTTTTCCGATCGGAACCGATGGATCGATGATATTCGGAATAATCATCATGATCTTCTGGATTTCTTCTTCTACTTCTTTCTCTCTTGCGGAAAGTTCCGAAATACGCTCGCCGTCAGCAGCTACCTGCTTCTTTACCTCTTCCGCTTCCTCTCTCTTGCCCTGACCCATCAGCGCGCCAATCTGTTTAGAAATTTTATTTTTCTTTGCACGAAGAGATTCCACTTCCTGCTTGATATCACGGTTCTCTCTGTCCAGAGCAATGACCTTGTCCACAAGCTCCAGTTTCTGATCCTGAAATTTATTGCGGATGTTCTGTTTTACCACTTCCGGATTTTCTCTTAAAAACTTAATGTCTAACATAATTTCCTCCTGTATTTCCCTCACTTCGTATTGTTAAGGCTATCATATACCAGTATATACATTTTTTCAAGCATTGAACCCTTCGTCCAGCAGGTCCAGTGTATCATCCATGGAAACTGCCTGGCGAAGCGCATCAATTTCCTCATCACTCAGCATAATGTAGGATTCCCCTTTGACAATCTCCTTAATATAAAGGAAACAATTATCACGGCTGTGAATTGCGTTCAGGATAAATCCTGTATTGTTTTCATCCAGCATAGCCAGTGCGAAACTCAGCTTTCCTCCTACATCATCAAACGCGTCGTATTTGACAATTCCATACTTGTTTAAAGTCTTTCCAAGAACTTTTTTCAGAACACTGATATCTTTCTGATTGACCTCGTTATATTTCGTCAGACGGTCAATTTCCTTAAACCTCGCCGAAAACAGCTTCTCCAGTGACAGCCCCTCCCGTCCTTTCATAAAACTTTTGTATTTTTGATTCAGACGGGTCAGACGCAATGACATGCTCACTGTCATAATCATAAGTATAATAACCAGAACGATCAGGAGAAGTACTACGATTCCCAGATCGATTCCGACTTTTTCAAACAGACTGCTCATTGTATTTCCCCTTATCTTATTCGTTTATGGACTCAAACAGTTCCACCAGTCTCTCCAGTTCTTCCTGGGAATAATATTCAATTTCTATTTTCCCCTTCTGCTTGCTTCCTCTCCGGATAGAAACCTTGGTTCCGACGATTCCCTTGATCTTTTCTTCCAGACTTTCATAGATCGCATCTTGTGCAGAATCCGTCTCCTTCGGCTTCTTAACCTTCGGATTCAGTACCTCCTTGACCAGCCGTTCTGTCTCACGCACGCTCAGCTTCTCATCAAAAACCTTTCCGGCAAGAATATACTGCTCGTCCTTATCTTCAATCGCCAGCAGAGCACGCGCATGACCGGTGGTGATCATCTCATCAATGACCATCTGCTGCACACGATCATCCAGCTTGAGCAGACGCATGGAATTTGTCACCGCAGTACGGCTCTTGGAAACCCTCTCCGCGATCTCATCCTGATGCAGATGAAATTCTTCCATCAGACGCTTGAACGCAACCGCCTCCTCAATCGGATTCAGCGATTCCCTCTGAATATTCTCAATCAATGAAATTTCCACCACTTCCTGGTCAGAAAACTCCTTGACAATCACCGGAACCTCTTTCAATCCAGCCAGTTTTGCGGCTCTCCATCGACGTTCCCCTGCAATAATTTCGTAATACTCCTCTTTTTTCTTAACGAGAATCGGCTGCAGGATTCCAAACTGACGGATAGAATCTGCCAACTCGATCAGCCCATCCTCATCGAAGTTTTTTCTCGGCTGTTCCCGGTTAGGTTCTACCTCGCTGATACGAACCTTCATTTCCACAGGTTTTTCGACAACTTTCTCAACGACTTTTTCTACAACCTTTACTTCCGGTTCTTTCTTTGCGGATCCTGCGGAAGACTTCGCCGCCGAAGATGGTGCGATCAGCGAATCCAGACCTTTCCCAAGACCGCCCTTTCTTACTGCCATGACTCATCCCCCTTATGTATTACTTCCTCCGCCAGCAGACGGTAACTCTCCGCTCCTGTGGACTTACTGTCATAATAGTTAATTGGAAGACCATAACTTGGGGCTTCCGCCAGACGCACATTTCTTGGAATGATCGTCTTATAAATATTCTGATTCAGACTGTTCTTTACATTCTCCACAACCTGCAGAGAAAGATTTCTCCGGGCATCATACATGGTAAATACAACGCCCTCAATTTCCAACGAAGCATTCAGTCTGTCCTGTACCAGATCAATCGTATGCATCAGCTGTGACAAACCTTCCAGTGCATAATACTCACACTGAATCGGAACAAGCACAGAATCCGCCGTTGTCATCGCATTGATTGTCAGCATATTCAGTGAGGGCGGACAATCAATGATAATAAAGTCATATTCCTCCCGAACCTCGTCAACTGCATTTCTCAGGACATATTCCTTTCCCTCCACATCGATCAGCTCGATCTCCGCACCGGCAAGGTTAACATTCGAAGGAATCAGAGACAGATTGTCAAATTCCAGCGGAATGATACACTCCTGAATAGAACTATCGCCTAACAACAGCTCATAAACCGTATTTTCCACATCATCTTTCTCGATGCCAAGCCCACTGGTCGTATTTCCCTGCGGATCAATATCGATTGCCAGAACCTTTTTCCCCATCTCAGCAAGACATGCAGAAAGATTGATAGCTGTCGTGGATTTTCCTACTCCGCCTTTTTGATTAGCTATTGCAATCGTTCTTCCCAAAACACTTCCTCCTTCTTAAAAGCATAAAAACACAGGATGTTTCCAAAACGCAAAAGAAATTTCTGACAATTTACCAAACATAAATTGCAGAAACGAACAATCAAAACGTAACCATTCAACAAATCAAATCACATTGTCAGTCGAACCATTACCTCAATGCACTATTGCAATATATTATTTCAACTCATTATTGCAATTCATTATCTCAATGCGTTATCTAAAATATCCTGATTTCATAATAACATAGAAAACTTTGAAATACCACTGAAAATGTTTCACGTGAAACATTTTCTATGTTTTTACTGTTTTTCACATGATAATCCATGCTTTTTTGTGAATAGATTAATCTTTCCATTTCATTCTACAAATTCACTTATCACCAAAATACACTCTTTCACTTTTAAAATATAACACTCAAGTTACGACCTCCTTCGCGATGGGGCGGTTACCCAAAGGCAACTCAACTATGTTTTCACACGTTCTCACAGTAAATGCACAGATTTGACTGAACCGTTACATAAAATGTTTCACGTGAAACATTTCAAAGACATCATTTCTTTCCCACATTCTCTTCATACGTCTGCCAGGTACACACCACAATTTGTTCAGAATAGATTCCGAAGCCAAAAAGGCACAACCGACTATTCACTACCCAATCTTTAAATAAATCACCTTTAAAAAGTTGCATGTAAGTTACAAAAAAAATATTCACAATCAAAACCATAACAAGCACAACACTCTACTTTTTGCTCCATGCAATCGAAGGAACAGTTATATTTAAGCAAACCAAATTTCTAAATGTTTCACGTGAAACATTCAACTCTATTTTTATCCCTCTACTATCTTCAATAATCCAAAGCTCTTTTCTCATAGCTTTATCAGATTTCACTTTTTTCCTGCATATATTATGTAGAGTTAGAAATTGCACATTTCATTTTTCTCCAAACAAATATCCCCAGAAAAGCTCCTATGCCTTACCTACAATTAACTCAAAAATTTTTCATCACAAAACACCAGATTCATTTATATTCATCGAATAAAACAAAAATCTTACAGAACCACAAACTACATCTAAGATCAAACTTGACTTCACCAAATACATACGAACCTACATGATAAATAAAAAAGCGAATAGATATCCAAACAAAACATAAAACTTTCCGCCTTCAAAGCCCAGAAAGCAGTCAGGGGCAGGTGGTATACGTGTATGGCGGGCATCTGGAAAGATGCGAGAAACTCTTAACGCTCCGAAGTCCCGGAAGGACGGGTCAGGCGAAGTGCCACACGCACTAGAGCGTGCTTGAAAATTCATTTCTGCAATCTGCACGCCCCACTTTGCAGGAAATCTGCCCCAAAATCAGTCAGCGTAGCCCGCTACGCCTCCTAATTTCGGGGCAGATTTCCCACAAACTGTGACGCACATCTCGCAGAAAGCAATTTTCAAACACGCTCTAAGCCTGAGGAGCGCTGAGATGGGAATTGATCAACAATTCCTATCGAATCGCTCCGGTGCCCGTTCGCAGGGGCTTCGGAACTTTTAGAGTTTCCGCGTCTTTCCAGCCGCCCGCCGTACACGCATACCACCTGCCCCTGATTACTTTCGTCTGCTTAGCCACTAAAGTGATCTCATTATTATGTAAACCTCAAAATTACAACTTCCCATTGTAACTTGGAGTCATTTATCTTATAATAAGAGTAGTAGCTTCAGAAAGGAGAACCGCATGAAAAATTCGAAGAAAAAACTTGTCACCATCAGTATCCTGACGACTCTTTCCGGTGTGGCGATTTACGCCATCAACCGTTTTATTTCTACGACCTCTGTGATGAAAAACCTGCTCCCTGCCGAAGAAAAACAATATTACGACTGGCAGTTCGGCAAAATCTTTTATACGAAAAAAGGAACCGGAGCGCCTCTGCTGCTGATCCATGATCTGCAATGCTCCAGCAGCAGCTATGAATGGAGACACCTGATCGACACTCTCTCAAAAGATTATACCGTTTATGCCCTGGACCTGCTTGGCTGCGGACGTTCCGATAAACCAAAGATCACTTACACAAACTTTCTCTATGTGCAGCTGATCACAAACTTTATCAAAAACGTGATCGGATGTCCCACAGACGTGATCGCTACCGGCATGTCAGGTTCCTTTGTGATCACAGCATGCAATACAGTTCCGGAATGCTTTAAGAAAATCATGCTGATCAATCCGGAAGACCTGTCCCGACTGAATCAGATTCCGAACAAAAAGAGCAAATTCGTAAAATGCCTGATCGAACTTCCTCTGATTGGCACCCTGCTCTACCATACGGTGACCGCTCATTCCAATATCGAACTGCTTTTCACCGAAAAACTGCTGTACAACCCGTTCCACGAAAACCAGCAGGATATTGACGCCTATTATGAAGGCGCACACCGTGGCAACGGCAACGGAAAGTATCTTCTGTCCAGCCTGGTTGGAAATTATGTCAACCTGAATTTGGCGCATGCTCTGAAAAATGTCAATAACAGCATTTATATTCTCGGCGGAGCCGCAGAAGACGGAATCCAGGAAAACCTGGCGCTTTATACGTCTCTGAATCCATCCATTGAAACGGAACTTATCTCCAAGGCAAAACATCTGCCGCAGCTTGAAACTCCTGTGGAGGTTCTGGAACGTATTAAAATTTTCTTTTAACATTAAAACACCCGATCGCATATATTCGTGTAAATCACGTAAGTACTAGAGCGTGTTTGAAAATTCATTCCCGCAAACTGTGACGCACATCTTGCAGAAAGCAATTTTCAAACACGCTCTAAGCGATCGGGTGTTTTTTTATGTTCTGTTTTAGATTTTTCATGAAACCACCAAATAAACAGTATATAACACTTGACAACAGTTATCTACTGTTATATACTGTTTGTA
>ERZ1643250.2542-NODE-2542-length-13604-cov-5.216326_pt1 | contig 13604 bp, 10 predicted proteins | sample MGYA00579262_ERZ1643250 | MGnify/ENA primary metagenome ERZ1643250 (study PRJEB29033, sample SAMEA4952265) | chicken gut metagenome | biome: Broiler Chicken; feature: Gastrointestinal Tract; material: Caecum | place: Ireland | collected 2018 | study: Broiler...
ATCATCGTGCTGGCGGCGGCACTTGTATTCTCTCTGCTGGCGGCTGTGACCTTTGGCACCATGGATCTCCCCCTATCCGATGTCTACACAGTTCTGCTCTGCCGGCTTCGCCACGCGCTTCTGGGCACCCCCTTCCCGGAGGCGTGGGCGCCGGGTACCGCCATGCACGATGTGGTCTGGCTGATCCGACTGCCGCGGCTGGTTTTGGCCGCGGCGGTCGGAATGGCGCTGTCCGTCAGCGGCGTGGTCATGCAGGCCATCGTGAAAAATCCCCTGGCGGATCCCTATATCCTGGGCATCTCCTCCGGCGCCTCGCTGGGCGCCACGGTGGCAGTGCTGTTGGGTGTGGGGGTAGCCTTTGGCAGTAACTATGTGGGTGTGATGTCGTTTCTCGGCGCCTTTGGCGTCTCCATGGCGGTCATCACTCTGGCCAATATCGGCGGGCGGGCAACGTCCGTCAAGCTGCTGCTGTCCGGCTCGGCACTCTCCGCCATTTGTTCCGCCTTCTCCAGCTTTATTATCTACCTGGCCGATTCGGATCACGCGACGACCCAGGTGGTGCGCTGGACGATGGGCAGCCTGGCCGCGGCGGAGTGGCCGGGGAATGGCGTCATGTGCCTGATGGCGGTGGGAGGCACGCTCTTTTTCCTCACCCAATTCCGCACGCTGGACCTGATGCTCCTGGGCGATGAGAGTGCCATCACCCTGGGGACGGATCTCCACCGCTGGCGGGTACTATACCTGGTTGTGTCCTCTCTGATGGTGGGCTTTGCGGTGTACAGCGCGGGCGTCATTGGCTTCGTGGGACTGGTTGTCCCCCATGTGACCCGCATTTTCTTCGGCACCGCCCATAAAAAGCTGGTTCCCATCGCGGCGCTGGGCGGCGCGATTTTCCTGGTCTGGGCGGACGTGCTCTGCCGCACCATTTTGCCCGGCAATGAAATGCCCATCGGAATTCTGACCTCGGTGCTGGGCGCGCCGGTGTTTGTCTTCCTGATGGCGCGCAAACGCTATGGATTTGGAGGGCGGGAATAGCCATGGAAATTGAGGCGAAGGAAATCCAATCTGTCCTCAGCGGCAACCATATTCTCAAGGGTGTAGATCTAACGGCGGGGCGGCAGGAGCTGCTGGGCGTCATCGGCCCCAACGGCAGCGGCAAAAGCACGCTGCTCAAATGCATCTATCGCGTCTTAAAGCCCACAGCGGGTGCGGTATATCTGGACGGAACGCCCTTGGAGCAGCTGAGCTACCGGAAGTCCGCCCGGCAGGTGGCTGTGGTGGCGCAGCATAATTACTATAACTTTGACTTTTGTGTTCGGGATGTGGTGCTGATGGGACGGGCGCCGCACAAGCGCCCACTGGAGCGGGACACCGCTGAGGACTACCGGATCGTGGCGGAAGCGCTGGAGACCGTCGGCATGGCGGACTTTGCGGACCGTACCTTTTCCACCCTCTCCGGCGGTGAGCAGCAGCGGGTGATCCTGGCGCGGGCGCTGGCGCAGCAGACGCCATGCCTGATTCTCGATGAGCCAACCAACCATCTGGACATTAAGTTTCAGCTTCAGCTGATGGATCTGGTGCGGGGGCTGAACCGCACGGTAATTGCCGCGATCCACGACTTGAATATTGCCGCCCTCTACTGTGACAGGCTGTGCGCGGTAAAGGATGGAAAAATCGTCGGCGAGGGAACGCCGCGGGAACTGCTGACGCCAGAATTTATCCGAAAGGTCTACGAGGTGGACGCACAAGTGATGACGGGAGAGGACGGCGCCATTCACATTCTGTACCATGCCCAAGGAAAGGAGCGCACGATACATTGAGACATATCGCGATTTTGACCTGCCTGGAGGCCTGCCGCGTCTGCACCGGTGCGGCGTGCCTGGAAGCATGGAACAAGAGAGAACGGCAGTTTTCCCGCTATGCGGGAGAGGAGGCGCAGCTGAATGCGTTTCTTCACTGCAATGGGTGTCACAGTGATCCGATGTCTGATCCTGGTCTGGCTGAAAAGCTGCAGAGGCTTACGGAGATTGGCGTTGATACAGTTCATCTGGGTGTTTGCACCGTCAAACATGAGACGGGCGTATTGTGTCCCACGATGAAAACATTGGCAGAAATGCTGCAGCAGAGAGGGATGGAAATTGTAGAAGGAACCCACTGAGGCGTGTCTTCTGCGAAAGAATACGCCGTTCCTATTCTACCCAGGCGTGTTGTTTTGATCTTTCCTTGAAAGACCATGAAGGAGCGGATACGATCATAACTGTGATTAGGTAATACCCTTGACATTTGTAAACCGATGGCCTGGTGAGAATTCGGTATAGCTGTATGCATTCTTTGCTTCTATAGCAAAATTCCCCGACAGGAGCCTTTCCTGCCGGGGAATTTTTGTGCCTGTTCGGCAGAACTTTTTTGTCGTATTTTACTTTTTTGCCACTTTTATTGCGACATCTGTCGAAAACTTCGGATTTTGCATCGTTTCAACCGTATTACTAATTGAAGGGACTTTTTGAGGAGAGATAAAGATGAAGTTATTGGAATTCTATCATTATAAAGAGAAAGCGTTTGATGGTTTCTGCAAGACGATGGTTCGTAACGCATCTGTGGATTGTAAGCGAGAGATTTTTCATCAGCGCCATCATGAGATGCCGTATTCTGCGTTGTCATGCAAAGAAAATGAAGAACTGCTGCACCTTGTTTATGAAGATGTTCCGCATCCGGAACAGACGCTGTTCTGGGCGCAGGGCAAGCCCGTCCAGATTGAAGATTGTGCGCTTGCCAAGGCGCTGCGGTTTCTCCTGCCGGATCAGCGTGATATGGTGTTGCTTTCCTATTTCTGGGACTACAGTGACCGCGACATTGCTGAACTTCTGCACTGCTCGGCAGATACAGTTCGGCGGCGGCAACCCGAGAGTTATCCTTTTTCTTCATGGACTTTGAAACCGCACAATATTCGATAGCGTGAGTGGGACAAATATTCTTGCATTTTCCACATCGAATACACTCTAAACTGTTGGCATTCTTTACCGGTACGCACCCCATCTTGCAGGCTTTTGCACAAGCACCACAGTTGACACATTTTTCTGAATCCACGCGGTAGCGCAAAATAGAAACTGGGTTGAACAAGGAATAAATTGCGCCTAAAGGGCAGATGTACTTACAAAATGGCCGGTAAATTAGTATGGACACCAAAATGGTTACGATTAAAATGACATTTTTCCAAGCGTACAGCCATCCTACTGTGGCTCGCATTGCATCATTCAGCAGCACCAAGGGAATTCCACCCTCCAAAGTTCCGACCGGACAAATCAGCTTGCAGAACCAAGGGTAACCCTGGCCAATCATATCAGTGATATACAGCGGAAGAAGAATAACGAATACCAAAAGAATCCCGTATTTCAGCCAGCGCAACTGACGGTCACCCTTAAATGTACGGATCTTTAACTTGGAAGGAAGCGGGATTTTGTTTAGCAGATCCTGAATCAAACCAAATGGACACAGCCAACCACATACGAAGCGGCCCATGAATGTACCGACCAAAATCATAAAACCGGCAACATAAAAGGCAAACTTATACTCGTAGCTTCCAATAGTAGCCTGCAAAGCACCAATGGGACAGGCCGCTACAGCGCCAGGGCAAGAATAGCAGTTCATGCCCGGTACACAGATATTCTTTATCTTTCCTTGATATATTTTTCCTCGGACAAAGCCGATGAGATAACTATTGGTGATAACCGCCCATAAGACTTGAAAAAATGGCGGAATCGTTCTGATTTCTTTGCTTGCTTATCCAATTCCAATACACTCCAAACAGATATTGATGGCCTTGCTCATGACGATAGCATACTCCTCCCGCCAGATTCCAAGACTCAGAAATATAACACCGATGACTAGCAACAATACCGTGATCCAGTTGGAATGAAAGATATTTTTTTGCTTCATTGGGTTTCCTCCTTAATGTCACTCATTCCCTCAACGCTTTTGCAGGGTCTGTTCGCAGTAATTTTGCGTTGGCTATGGCAGTAATAAACCATACCAGAAGGACGGTTCCGCAAATGCTCCCAGCAAACTGAAGCGGGGCAATATGAACCGGAAGAATCCCTGACAGGGTGGTGAGAAGGAGTGCAAACAATGTGGTTGTCAAGGCCGAAAGAGACGACAACAGCAGGCTTTCCCAAAGAAGCATCTTTTGGATCTGTCCACGATGATATCCGAGCGCCATCAGAAGTCCTATTTCACCCGAGCGCATACGAGCCAGCTTCATCAGTAGCATCCCACTGATGGTAAGTGCAATCACAACAATGAAGACTGATACAAGAATAAACATCGTTTGCAACTGCACAAAGGTCTCTTTCAAACTTTCCACCTGTTTTGCAGCTGTAATAGGAACGATTCCCTGCTCTGTAAGCTGAGCAACTACTTCCAGAACTTCGTCAAAGCCGTTGACCTGATAAGTCACCGATACAGGGGACTCATCCCCTTGCAAAGTGCCATAGAGCTCCTGTTCCGTTTTTGCATCCAGGTAGTAGTCATCAAAACTGCCACTGTAAATGCCGCTGATTTGCAGTTTCCTTGAAAAATTACCACAGGAGAAGACGATTTCTTTTCCAATCAGCGTACGGATATCCTGTGCAAACTGTTTGGCAAGGGATGGCGTGATAGCAATCTCCCCATCTCTGGGCATGACACCGATGTTCATGGACTCGTTGGAAATACTACCAAATTGTTTTGGCGGAACAGAAAGGCTGTGTCCTCCAAATTCTATTTTGCACTCTGGGACTGGATACTGTATATAGTACTGCTGGATATCCGGAGATCGTTCAAGCAGTGAAAGTACATCTTCTACCTTGTCATTTTTCTTCAGTAAAATCTGTCCCCAGGAGAACGCGGTATTTTTTTGCTCAAAGTGATTGATTTTTTCTTCTATTATGTTTTGTGAAGAGAATGACATAAGTATCGCACATACTGCAATCGTTACTGCAAGAGAAATTCCCAAAAATCGTTTGAAATGCGTCTTGAAGTTGTGCAATGCTCTCTTAGACATAGAAATGGGCACATCAGGAAGTGCTTCCTTTTGCGTTAAAACTGTAACTGCCTGTTTTTTCGCCTCTTTCCATACTCTGCATTTACCATCTTCTATGGTGACAACCTCATCCGCATAATCACAGATTTTACGGTCGTGAGTAATAATCAAGACCGGGCTTTGTTTTGCAATCTCCGAAAGAATTGCCATAATCTCATCCGCAGTTTTGCGATCAAGGGCTCCGGTCGGTTCATCGGCCAGAATCACCTGGGGATTTCCAGCCAACGCCCGCGCAATAGCCACACGTTGTTTTTGCCCACCGGAAAGATTTTCTGTTTTCTCGTTTGCCTTTTCTTCAATATTAAGACGACGCAACAGAGAGAGAGCCCATTCTCTATTTTGGGCGTTATCCTGACAGGTCAGTTCAGCGGCTAACAGGATATTTTCTAGCACTGTATAGCCTGTGAGCAGATGATATTCCTGAAACACAAAACCAATGGTATGTTTGCGGTACTCGCAAAGCTCTTCATCCGACAGTTCCGAAAGCACTTGCCCATCCACCAGAATTTTTCCGCTGTATTCTCGATCGAATCCCGCGAGAAGGTTAAGCAGCGTGCTTTTTCCCGATCCGGACGCACCTAACAGGCAGGTAATACCGTTCTCTCCAAATGTATAAGAAAATCCATCCAGTACGATTTGATCCCCATATTTTTTTGAAATATTGTTCAGTTCAATCATCCGCGTCCTCCTGTTTTCAAGGCGGTCAGGGGATTAACCGAGGTGGAAATAAGGCAAGTCTCTGCAAAGCAGAAAGCAGACACGCCAAAACTAAGCGCACATCCCAGCCAGAGAGGGACGCTCAGCAATAGCGCCACAATCATGCTAAAAAGTCCGGTAAGCAAGAACATTCCGGTGTATTCCACCAGCGTCAGCAAGACGATACTATTTTTTGTATAGCCACAGAGGCGATAGACAGCATACTCCTTTCTGCGCATAAATCCGCAAACCAAGCATACGGAAAGCGCAGCCAATACGGAAAGTATGACAATCAAAGCGGAAGAAAGGCCAGTCTGCACCAGAGCAGTTCCCTTTAGTCCCATAATGTCCCGAATCAACTCAGCCTGCCCCAGCGGCACAATGCCCTTTGCCATCAATTCATCGTAAAGTTCCAAAAAATGCTCGGGAGAATCTGCGCGGATAGTGAAACTAAAACTGGGATTTTCTTTCTCTGCCTGAGCATAAATATCTTTCATAATTGCCAATGACGGAAACAGGGAATCCTCATGCTCGAACTGCTCAACTTTTCCATCAAATTCAATGCCATAAGAGGTATCTGCAATACCAGAAACCTTAGCGGTAAAGGAAATAGGCATTGCCACCGGCTTACCACTGTCCCAGTTATAGACCGAACCGACAAAGGAAAGTTCTTTTCCGAGAATCTCTTCATTGGTATAGCCCATTTTTTTCACTAAGATTTTAGGCAAAACGATTTCGTTTTTACTATTATCGGCGATGCGACCGGCAATGATCTGATTGAAGTTTGGGGACTGTCCGCTTTCTTCAATAATGAAGTCCTTGCCATCTACAGTAACAACCATATCTTCCATTGGTGCATCCATGATGATAGCCTCAATACGGTCATCATTTTGGTATTCCTCCAGCAGTCCGCTGATGTCTTGCTCTACACCTTGTGGAACACCAGGATTTTCCTTGCCTACCTCGCCACCACTTGTAAACGAAGGAACAAGCAGAAGATTTAGAACCGAGTTTCCCTGCTTTTCTAAAAGCTCCTGAAACGCTTCACTGCTACTTCCATTTAGCATACCGCTGAAGTTCACAGCAAGACAGGAGGCAGCAATCGCCATTGCAAGGACGATAGAGAGAAGTTTTCCCATCTGGCGCTTGCCGGTCACTCCGGCCATCCGCAGAGCAGAGCGCATGGTCAGGCGGAGATTCTCCGTGGAGCGGCTATGTGCTTTCGTGGTGCTGTCACCTTTGTCCGATCTAATCAGTACGCCTTTATCTAACTCAAAAACGGAGCATTTACCTTGAATGAGAGAGATGTCGTGGGTCACAACGATGACTGTCCGCTCTTTGGCAATTGACGTCAGTAGTGCCCCAATCTCATGGGCGGTTTTGGCATCCAATGCAGCAGTAGGCTCATCGGCAATCAGCACCTGAGGATCTTTCATCAGTTCTCTGGCAATGGCTACGCGCTGCTTCTGTCCGCCTGACAGTGTGCGAACCTTCTGATCAGCCAGTTTTTCAATCCCCAACTTTTTTAAGAGCATACTCAGACGCTTTTCACTATCGTTTCGACTCAGATAGGTCGGAACCAAAATGTTCTCCCGAACAGTTAGTTCGTCAATCAAGTGGAAACCCTGGGCAATAAAGCCAAGTTCCGTTGCATAGAACTGGGAGCGATCCTGATCAGATAGTTCTTTAAGGTTTCTGCCACAATAAAATGCTTCGCCTTCATACTGTCTATCCATGGAAGAAAGAATGCGGAGCAATGTTGTTTTTCCGCTACCGGATGCGCCGATGATGTAGTTCATCCCTCCGCTAATGGAGAGTGACACATTTTTCAGCGCTACTTCGCCCCCAAATGTTTTGGTGATATTTTTTAATTCAAACATGGGTTATTCCTCGTTCCCTTTCTGTGCAATCTTCTCAATTTCATTCTTCATTGTGACACGCCAGTGGTTCTTGGGCATTGCGCCAACATAAGGCTCACTGACCACATTTCCTTCGCTGTCTACAAAGAAACTTTCCGGAAATGCCTGAATGCCCTTCAAACGACCTTCCAGAAGCACGCTGTCTGGGATCAGGGTAGGATACTCTACTCCTGCGGTTTTAATGATTTCCTTTGCTTTTTTCAGGCTGTCCTCATTGATCTCATTGGTATTTCCAACATCCATACAAACACTGATGATGTTGAAGCGAACACCGTCATCCTGAAATTCCTTTCTCAGTTCATTCAAGATAGGCATTTCCTCAATACAATAGCTGCAAGTAGTTGTCCAAAGATTAACCATGGTCAAATCGTAATCTGCAAAAATATCCTTGGAAACAGCATTACCATCAAAATCCTGCGCGGAGAAATCGCCCAAAGAAACAGGCTTAGACTCATTCTGTTCTGATGTGGAGGACCCCTGCTGCGCCTCAGCGACGGTGGTTGAAGCTCCTCCGTTTGTGTCGGCGTTTGTGTCGGACTTTCCACAAGAAGCCAAACTAAGTGCCATCACCAGCAGCAAAAATACTGAAATCATTTTTTTCATCTTAAATACAATCCTTTCTTTGTTGTAGTGTAGTTACATTACATAAGGAGTATAGCGCGGCTGGTATAAAATCCATATAAAGAGGACGCCGGAAGAATTTCTTCCGGCGTCCTTCAGACTGTCGAGAAACCCCAGTTTTGCCTGAGCAAAACTGGGGTTTTTACGTAAATAATTGGAAATGAGCAATTCAAAACAAATCAAATACGAAGGATAACGCTCCTTCCATTTCCGTTTGGCCAGCTTTTTCAAATTCATGGCAGCAAATTTAAGCTTCACCCAGTTCCGTACCTGGGTCAAGCCTCTCAGCGTCGTATATCGCATGGCGTGTTTTTCTTTCGCATCAGCAAACACACGCTCTATCGTCTCTTTCCGCAGCTTGTACATGCGGGCATAGAACGGTGTATACCGGGCATCCTCCGCCAGCTCCTCGTAGTCCTTCCAGATATGCCGCGTCACGGTCTTGACACAGCTTTTGGACTTTGTGCACTTCTCTCTGCTGGGACAGTTGGCACAGACCTTTGGATCGCTTTTGTATTCCCGGTAGCCATCTCGGTTGGTTGTACTGTAGTTCAGTATCTGGTATTCTGGGCAGATGATACAGTCATAGTATTCATCGTATACGTATTTCCACCATTCGTGGCCGCCCTTCATGGTCTGGGGTCGTTTGTAGGCTGTGGACAAAACCCGCCCATCCTCAAATACCTTTTTGCAAATATGGGGCGTCTTGTAGGCGCTGTCGGCTACCACTGTCGTTACTTCCGGGTACTGCTCTACCACTTTGTCATATACATCGTCAAAGGCCACGCTGTCATGGATGTTGCCGGGGGTCACTTCCACGTCGAGCACAAAGCCGTGGATATCGCATGCCGTATGTGCTTCATAGGCAAATTGCCGCTTGTGGTCGCCCTTTACAAATAAGCCACTGTCCGGATCGGTAACGCTTTTGGTTACCGTTTTCATTTTGGCTTCTTTCTTCCGCCGCTTCAGCTTCTTCTTGGAGGTGTTATCCCTCTTTTTCCTTGCTACAGGCGGATCGCAATCTTGGTCATCCTCGTCGGAAAACGGCTTCTTTTCGTGCGCCTCCCGATCTTGGTTTACTTCCTCCATGAGCTCTTTGGCATAGTGCTTGGCCGCCACGGGAATTTCTGCCTTGATCTGCTTTTTCGTGTTGGCATTGGCTTTTATATGCGTTCCATCCACAAACACCACACTCGGAGACAGGTATCCCGCTTCCGCTATTTCAGAGAGAATCCACGCAAAAATCTGATCCACCGTCTCCGTGGTAAACCGATGGCGGAAGTTGTAGCTGATCGTTGAAAAATGCGGTGTTTCCTCCTGTAGCCGATAGCCTAAAAACCAGCGATAGCAGATATTTGCACTGACTTCTTCCGCTGTACGCCGGAGGGAGGGCAGACCGTAAAGATGCTGAATCAGAACCATCTTAAACAGGACTACCGGGTCAATGCTCGGCCGCCCATTGTCCAGACAGTATAGAGGTTCCACCATGTCGTAAATGCGTGTAAAATCCACTGCTGCGTCTATTTTTCGCAGCAGATGTTTCGGCGGTACGAGACTTTCTGTATCTACAATCTCAAATACCCCGCGCTCCATTTTTCCTCGCTCCAGCATCTTCCTCACCTCTGATCCTATTATACCAGAGATATGCGAAAAAGCCCAGCTTTCGCTGGACTTTTTCGACAATCTGAAGCCTCCTGCCTCGGCAGGAGGCTTTTTGTATCTGACTTGCAAAATTTCCATAGGTTCTGGACGCGTCTACATAGGGCTGTTATAATGGAGAAAAACAAAGTCTGATCCGGCATAGGAGGATTCTATGGAGCTGAAAATTTCCCTTGCACTACCGGATGAAGCGCTGCTTCCCGAACTTGCCGCTGCCTTGGAAAAGCGAGTGGAGCTTGCTTCCCGGGCAAGGCTCCCCAGGTTTTGGCCGATCATTGACTGGCTCCATGCCCATTCCAAAGGCACGCCACGACAAATACGCTTCCGGCGGATCTATCGCGGTATCCTGGCGGCGGTGCTTTGGATTTTGAGCCTGGTTTTGCTGCTGCCGGCATTCTTTGCGCCGCAGGAGCTAGGCGGTTTTATCCCCCTTGGGTTGATTTGCGCTTTGCTGGCGGAGGCGGTACTCCTCTACATCATTCCAAAGATAATGGGGGCAGCAAACCTGGTGCTCGGTGGAATCATTTTATTTGGCGCGGGGTCGGCGCCCGAGACGCTGGGGAGGCTGATGCCGTTGGGGATATTTCTCCTGTGCTTTGCGATTCTCGGTTTTTTCCCCAGGGGAAGAAGAAAGCGGCGCTTTGAGAAGCAAGCCGCAGAGCTTTACCGGCAGTGGAGCACGGTGGAGCACCTTGGGGACTATTCTGTGACGGTTTCCGAAACGGGTATGGCACTGACCAAGGGAGACGAAACGCAGCCGATCTCCCCGGAGGCCATCACCGAGATCTATGAAACACCTTCGCTGCTTCTTCCCGTTGTGGACAATCGTATGCTTTTGCTGCAAAAGAACAATATTGCCCAGGAAGACCTGGAACAACTCGCAAGCCTTTTGGGTAAGACCATCATTTCGGTAAAAGAGGAGGAACGGTCATGAACATCATAGAATTGAGACGCAAGGGGCTTCGGCTTCTCGCGCTGCTGCTGGTATGGGTGCTGCTCCTGGGATGTGCGGCGGAAACGACCACGCAGCAGTCCACGGAAGACCAACAGCAAACAGTACATACGCAGCAGACAGACGAGACACCCCAGGAGACGCCCAGCGAAGACGAGGAGATCAATGCGGCGCTATCCCAAGTAAAGGCGCTCAACCGCATGCAGCTTCTTTCGTTTCCGGCGGCGGAGCAAGCGGTGACCGCGGCGGTTCCGGCCTATACGGTGGAACCGGATTTATCAAACCTTGTAAATCTCGACCAATTCTATTTCACCGACGAAGATAAATCCTTATTGGAAGAGAATCTATTTGTGGTAAAACCCAGCTATTCCAATGAATTTTTTGAAATTTACGAGGAAAACCGCTATTCCCAGGTTCCCAATTTTGTCACCGTAGATTCCATGATGCACACCTATCACCTCTATTTCAGCCTGCTGCTCAGCCGGACGGAAAAGCAATATCTGTCTTCTGCGCTGGAAGCGCTGAGCGTGAAGCAGCTGGAAGTGGCGAAGAAGCAGTATGAAGCCTTGAGCGGCTCGGAGTGGGAAGAGGCCGCCAGGGTAAATCTTGCCTTCTACGCGGTGGCGGCGCGGCTACAGAATGGGGAAGTGGAAGTGCCCGGCGCGGTGACGAGCCTGGTGGAGCAGGAGCTTTCCCTGATTACCAACGCGGCGGACATTGCCGTCTCGCCCTTGACCGGCGCCAACATGGACTATACCCAGTTCAAGCCCCGGGGCTATTACGAGGGAGACGCAGTGCTGGAGGCTTACTTCCGTGCTATGATGTGGTATGGCCAGGTGAATTTCCTCCAGAATAACGAGACGCTCAACCGCTGCGCCCTTCTCATGACGCTGGCGCTTCAAGCGGGCGGGATTGACGCTTGGGAAACAATCTATACCGTCACTTCCTTCTTCGCCGGTACCAGCGATGATTTAAGCTACTATGAATACGCCCCTGCCATTGAGGCCGCCTACGGCGGATTCCCCAGCGTGGAAGACCTCATCGGCGATTCGGAGCATTACCAGACCTTTGTCAAGCTGGTCAGCACCATGGCGCCGCCTGCTATCAACTCCGTGCCGGTGTGGGAAGGCACAGAGAACATTCCAGAACTCACAAAGGGCTTCCGCGTGATGGGACAGCGCTTCACCATTGACGCGGCGGTGATGCAGCAGCTGGTCTACAGCAACGTCAAGGAGAATGCCCAAGGCGAAAAGCGGATGCTGCCGGATGTTTTGGATATGCCGGCTGCCCTTGGCTCCGACCTGGCCTTGACGCTTTTGGAGGAGCAGGGCGCCACCGGATATGAGAACTACAGTGAAAATATGGAAAAGCTGCGGGAGGTCGTGGCAAAGGCACCCGAATCCACCTGGACAAGCAGCCTCTATTCCAGCTGGCTTTACACCCTTTCGCCGATTCTCGAGGAAAAGGGCGAGGGCTACCCCTCCTTTATGACCAGTGAGGCGTGGCAGAAGAAGAGCCTGGAGTGCTTTGCCGGCAGCTTTACCGAGCTCAAGCACGACACGGTGCTCTATGCCAAGCAGGTCATGGCAGAGATGGGCGGCGGCCCCGTGGAAGAGATCGACGACCGCGGCTACGTGGAGCCGGAGGTGGAGGTCTATCGCCGCTTTGCCCTCCTTGCCCAGCAGACTGCCGACGGACTGGAACGCTACGGGTATCTGGGCGACAGCGACAAGGAGAATCTCACCCGCCTGGCAGAGCTTGCTGGGATGCTCCAGACCATTTCCGAGAAGGAGCTGCGCAATGAGACGCTCAGCGAGGAGGAGTATGAGCTCATCCGCGCCTATGGCGGCACGCTGGAGCACTTCTGGATTGAGGCGGTGCAGGAGCAATCTCAATCGCCCTACCTGGAGGCCAAGGAGATCCCGTCTGCCCTGGTGACGGACATCGCCACAGATCCCAACGGTACGGTGCTGCAAATTGCCACCGGCCGTCCGGCGAGGATTTATGTGGTGGTGCCGGTGGACGGCACCCTGCGCCTTGCCTCCGGATTGGTATATGACTTCTACCAGTTTGAATATCCCATGTCTGAGCGCCTCACCGACAGCACCTGGCGGCAGATGATCGGCGTCTGGGCTAAGGAGGACGGCACCTATAACTGGGATGCCCAGGTTGCAAAGCCCTGGTGGACGGAGAGCTATTGGTCTAAGTCATGATGAAAAAACGGATTTTTTGGATTGGCATCGCGGCGGGACTTCTCGCCGCGATTGCCCTATTCCTGCTCCTGCGGGGAAGGGACGCACCCCCGGACTGGGTAGCATGGAAAGAAGGGGCGCTCTCCGCGTCTCCGTGGGAGATCCAGCTGGAAAATCAGCACATAAGCGCCGTCTGGAACGGCGAAATCTCCTGGCAGCCCGAGGAAGAAACACTGGTGCAGGACGCACTTTTGTGCGATATTAACCACGACGGGGCGCAGGAGCTGCTGCTTCTCACCTGGCGAAAAGAACGCTACGGCGACAGCCGCCCCTTCTGGGAAGAAGAGGAGGAAGCGGCGTGGTCGCAGCATATCGATATCTATGCCGTCGGGGCAGGAACGGTGCAGCCGCTGTGGATGGCATCGGACATTGGCATGGAGGTGGTGTCGTGGCAGTTTGACCCGGAGGCGCGGCTGCTGATTACCGAC
>ERZ1643250.2543-NODE-2543-length-13601-cov-5.795881_pt1 | contig 13601 bp, 12 predicted proteins | sample MGYA00579262_ERZ1643250 | MGnify/ENA primary metagenome ERZ1643250 (study PRJEB29033, sample SAMEA4952265) | chicken gut metagenome | biome: Broiler Chicken; feature: Gastrointestinal Tract; material: Caecum | place: Ireland | collected 2018 | study: Broiler...
AGATAGCCCCTGGGCAAATTTCTCAAAAAGAGTCTTTACATTGATGAATTTTCGTGCTAAAATAGACCCCCAACCAATCACATCATGGAAAAGAAGAGGGAGTGAACGAAATGTTGGAAGATTCTGTTTTGGAAATGGACCTGGAAATGGACTCTGACCCCGTTCAGGTTACCGTGGTGGGTGTCGGAAACGCAGGCGGCAGCGCGGTGGAAGACATGATAGACAGAGGACTGGAAAATGTAGCCTATGTGGTGGTCAATACCGATCGTCAGGCGCTGGAAGGTTCCCGGGCCGGACAAAAGCTCTGTATGGAAACAAGCAGGCCGGAGGGAATGGAGGCCATCCGGGAAGAGCTGACGGAAATTCTTCGCAGTTCCGATCTGGTGCTGGTCATTGCCGGTATGGGCGGCACCACCGGTACCAACGCAGCGCCGGTGGTAGCTGAAATTGCCCGGAGTCTGGGAATTCTGACCATCGGGCTGGTGACAAAGCCCTTTGACTTCGAAGAGCCTTCCAGAAAGGAGCTTGCTGAAAAAGGGATTTCCGCCCTGTTGGAGCATACGGACTCTACCCTTGTGTTCACCGAAGAGTCCCTGCATCGGATGACCGGACAGGCTGTTACTTCTCAGAACGCCTTTGCTCTCGCCAATGAAATTCTCTCTGCGGCTGTGCGGGATCTGGTCAACCCGATTCTCCTTCCCGGTGTCATTCAGCTGGATCTTGCCGATGTAAGCGATATGACCAAAAATGGCGGTACCATGGAAATGGCCATGGCCCATGCATCCGATGAGAACAAGAGGGAAGAGGTTGTCCAAATGGTAATGGAATCCCCAACGGTAAAAGCAGCGGTTGCTGCTGCCCGCGGCCTGATGATACACATTGCCTGTTCCGCAGATGTTGGGTTTGAAGAAGTGGATTTCATCATCAAGGCGATGTCGGAGTGTGTGGGCGAAACGACGGATGTGATCTGGAGTCTTGTCTTTGACGAGCATACGGAGAATGAGATCCGGATAACAGCCTTTGCCTGCGGTTTGGCAAATGCTGCCTGATTCATTCCGATAAGCTGGCTGCCGGCCTGTGTCAAATCAGGCCGGCAGTTTTTTAATGCCGGGTTTCCGGAAAAACCAGTCAAATAGCGCGATTTTGACGGAATTTCCGCCTTTTATCGCCATCAGAACCAACTATATACCGATATTTCGTAAAATTTCTTTCTTTCTCTTGCAATCGGCTTTTTTTGTGCTATAATACTTTTGGATGATTTCAATTTGAAACTGATTGGAGGTGGCAGTTGTGAAACCTGACCCGCTCAGTAGATTGAACGGCGAAAGTGAAAACAGCGAAGAATATCAAGGGGCACAGTCTGCCGTCTTCGGCGGTGTGCCCTCTCTGACGGCGCCCGCAAACTGAAAAAAACAGGAAGCTGTTTGTGCGGGCGACTCCAAAAGAACAGGAGAGATGCGCAATGGTGACCTATTACAAGACGATTGAAGGATTTATCTGTCCTATAGAAGCCTGTGAGCCCGGCTGCTGGATCAACTGCATTAACCCCGATGAGGCGGAGATCAACCGCCTGATTCAGGAGTTTTCCATTGAGCCGGACTTTTTCCGTGCCGCAATGGATGAAGAGGAATCTTCCCACTTGGACAGCGAAGACGGAAACACCCTGGTGATTCTGGATATCCCTGTGGTGGATCTGGAGGACGACCATCTGACCTATTTCACCCGGCCTCTGGGTATTATTCTCACCGAGAAAAATGTCATCACCGTTTCCGTCCACGAAAACCCCATTCTGGACGAGTTTGCAGAGGGTCTGGTTAAAAACGTCAAGACCAACCTGAAAACCCATTTTACTCTGAATCTGATGCTTCGCATTGCAGGCCGGTACCTGCAATACCTGAAGCAGATCGATAAAATCAGCAGCCAGGTAGAAAAAGAGCTGCGGAAATCCATGAAGAATGCAGAGCTGATTCAGCTGCTGGAAGTGGAAAAGTCCCTGATGTATTTTTCCTCTTCTCTGAAAGCCAACGAAATTACCATTGAAAAGATCATGCGCGGCCGTGCTCTGCGGCTGTATGAAGAGGATCAGGACCTGTTGGAGGATGTGCTCATTGAAATCAAACAGGCCATTGAGATGTCCGGTATTCATCTGAACATTCTGTCCGGTACCATGGATGCCTTTGCGTCTATCATTTCCAATAACCTGAACATCGTGATGAAAGTGCTGGCTTCTATCACCCTGATTATTTCCATCCCGACGGTTATTTCCGGTATTTACGGCATGAACGTGGATCATCTGCCCTTTGCCAATTTCTGGTTCCCTGTTGGAGTGGCTCTTGGATTGATGGCCATTGCCTTTGTCATTCTGAGAAAAAAGCAGATGATTTGACCGCCAGTCATTGCGGCGGTTTGCAAAAAAGCTGTGGGAAGCTTCCTGCGGCTTTTTGTTTTTTCGGGAAAAAGAAAAAACCGACAGGCGATTCTGTCGGTTTGCTTTTGCTGGATATGTATATTATTTTGCAGCCAGTTCCTCTGCCAGAGCAGGAATCTCCACCGGAGTCAGCACCGTGTCGCGTACATCTGCCATTTCCGTGGGACGGAAGCCATAGCGGCAGCCGATAAAGGGGATCCGGTTGGCTTCGGCAGCTTCCTTATCATAAGTGGTGTCGCCTACCATAACAGCGGCGGAGTGGGGAATGCGCTTCAAAAGGGATGCCAGACTCTGAGATTTCTCGGTCATACCCTTTTCCAGAGGCTGAATATAATCAATTTCATGCATCAGGCCGGTAGAGTTGAGGATCATGGAAATGTAGCGGAAAGAGGAATTGGAGCACACGGCGGTTTCCCAGCCGTTTTCACGCAGCACCGTCAGCATCTGCTTACAGCCGTCATAAGCGGCGGCCAGATGCATATAGTCATATTCCACTTCGGCTTCCCGTTTCAGATACCGCTGTTTGGTAGCGTCGTCGGAACCGGGCAGCAGGCGCTCCATATATTCATCGGAGGGTGCGCCGAAAATGGAAGTGATTTCTTCCGGGGACTGAGCCGGCCAGCCGAATTCGGTCTGGAGCATACGGTGTACTTCCACCGCAAACAGTTCGGTTCGGTTCAGGGTACCGTCCAGATCAAAAACAATCAACTTTGGTGCAGGTTTCATGAGATACAATTCCTTTCCTCGCCAAAAAGCGGATGCATGATATTTTTTTATTTGGCAGCCGATGATCGTTTTCACGATATCGACTAAAGATTCCTATTTTATTATAACGCTTTTTTTCTTTTTGAAAAGAGCTCAAAACAAAAACTACTTATAGAATAAATTTTACAGAAAGATCCATATCAACTTGTGCACAACTGCCATTTTCACCTATGGAGTTTCGCCTGTTTACGGCTGTCAAAAGGCGGAGGGTTCCTCTGCCTCTCTTGAAAAGCTTTGACAGCGCCGGGAGATGGAAAGGGAGAGAAAACTCCGGTTAAAAAAATTACCCGTATTTTATCGACTGATGTCGAAAATATAAAAGATGTCCGAACAAGTCAACACAGCCTGTCCGCTGTGGAAAGAAAGGGGCGGCGACTTGCCATCCGGCGGGAAAAAAGGTACAATAGAACTGCTGTCAAACCGGCAGCGGTACCAAAAGAAAGGAATCGTTTCAGCTATGACGAAAGAATACATGGAAGAACTCCGCAGCCTTCGCAGACAGGTGATGGAGAAGGAATTTTCCCGGATGAACGACCGCCAGCGGGAAGCGGTGTTTCATATGGACGGCCCGCTGCTGATTCTGGCCGGCGCAGGCAGCGGAAAAACCACGGTGCTGGTCAACCGGATTGCCGCTATGATCCGGTGGGGCCGGGCCTATGAAAGCGACTGGATTCCCGAAGAGTGCGGGGAAGAGGAGCTGGAAGCCTGCCGGACGTTTCTGGAAACGGGCGCACCCATTCCCAAAGAGCAGCGCCGGCATCTGGCGGTGAACCCCTGTTCCCCCTGGCGGATTCTGGCTATTACCTTTACCAACAAAGCGGCCGGGGAGCTGAAAGAGCGTCTCTGCACCATGCTGGGCGAGGAGGACGGCAGCGACATCTGGGCGTCTACCTTCCACTCTACCTGTGCCCGGATTCTGCGCCGGGATGGGGACCGGCTGGGCTATACCAGCCATTTCACCATTTACGACACCGATGATTCCCGGCGGCTGATGAAGGACTGTCTGAAAGCCCTGAATATTGAGGAGAAAATGCTGCCGGTCCGGGGCGTACTGGGGGAAATTTCCCGGGCAAAGGATTCCCTGATTTCCGTGGAAGAATTTGAGACCCAGGCAGGCATGGACTTCCGACTGTCCCAGATTGCCAAGGCCTATCGGATGTACCAGAAGCGGCTGAAGGATGCCGACGCCATGGACTTTGACGACCTGATTGTCAAGACGGTGGAACTGTTTACCCAGTGCCCCGACGTGCTGGAATTCTATCAGAACAAATTCCGGTATCTGATGGTGGACGAATATCAGGACACCAACCACGCCCAGTATGTCTTTGTGCGGCTGCTGGCTCAGAAATACGGCAACCTGTGCGTGGTGGGCGATGACGACCAGAGTATCTATAAATTCCGGGGCGCTACCATTGAAAATATCCTCAGCTTTGAAAAGACCTTCCCCGATGCCAAGGTCATCCGTCTGGAGCAGAATTACCGCTCCACCCAGACCATTCTGGACGCGGCCAATGAGGTGATTTCCCATAACACCCAGCGAAAGGGCAAGGAGCTTTGGACGGACAACGGCACGGGTAAAAAGATCGTCTGTCACACGGCGGAAAACGAGCAGGACGAAGCGGCTCAGGTGTCCAGACGAATCGAGGACGAGGTGGCGGAAGGCCGGAAGTACGCGGATTTTGCGGTGCTTTACCGGATGAACTCCCAGTCCAACACCTTTGAACGGGCCTTCGTCAAAGCCGGCATTCCCTATCGGATTATCGGCGGAACCCGCTTTTATGAGCGGAAGGAAATCCGGGATATGATCGCCTATCTCAGCGTCATCAACAACCCTGCGGATGAAATCCGTCTGCGCCGGATTATCAATACCCCCAAACGGGCTATCGGAGAGAGAACCGTGTCCCAGGCCGCCGAAATTGCCCGGATGCTGGGCGAGCCCCTGTTTGATATCATTGACCGGGCGGATGAATTCGATGTGCTGAAGCGCTCGGCCAAAAAGCTGAAAGAATTTGCCGCCATGATCCGGGAAGTGATTGACGCTTCCAATGACGAGGAAACCACGCTGGGCGATTTGTACCAGCTGCTGCTGGAAAAGACAGGGTATGAAGCGTTCCTGAAAGCCGAAAACGAGGAGTCGGAGGACCGGATTGAAAACGTCCACGAACTGGCCACCAACCTGATTCAGTATGAGGACGGAAACGAAGAAGCCACTTTGGGGGGCTTCCTGGAAGAGGTTTCCCTGATGACGGACATCGATAATTACGACCAGGCGGCGGACTCTGTGGTCATGATGACCATGCACTCGGCCAAGGGACTGGAATTCCCGGTGGTGTTCCTGCCCGGAATGGAAGAGGGCGTGTTCCCGGGAATGCAGTCCATTTACAACCCCGACGAGGTGGAGGAAGAGCGCCGGCTGGCCTATGTGGCCATTACCCGCGCCCGGGAAGAGCTGGTGCTGCTCCACGCGGAGTCCCGAATGATTTTCGGCAGTACCTCCCGGAACAAGGCCTCCCGGTTTCTGGATGAAATCCCGGAAAGCCTGTTGGAACATACCCGTACCCGGGAATGGCGCAGGCCCCAGACCCCGGCCATGCCGGAAGACCCCATGCTGGCCAGAAGAGCGGCGGTTGCCCGCAGCTTTGGCCCGGTCAATCGGGGAGAAGCCAGCGGCACCGTCTGGAAGCCGGGGGATACCGTGGGACATAAGGCCTTCGGTTCCGGCATGATTCTGTCGGTAACGCCTATGGGCAACGACAGCCTGCTGGAAATCGCCTTTGAAAAAGTGGGAACCAAAAAGCTGATGGCGAACTTTGCCCGGCTGAAAAAGCTGAGCTGATTGGGACTAATTCGATGATTGATGTCCAAAAGGAGGAACCCCCATGGCCGGATGGAACCCGTGGCACGGCTGCCATAAAATCAGCGAAGGCTGCCGTCACTGCTATGTGTACCGCATGGACGCAGAGCACGGCCGGGACAGCAGCCGGGTGTATCAAACCGGGGAATTTACCCTGCCCATACAGAAAAACCGGAAGGGCGACTATAAAATCCCTTCCGGTGAAACGGTGTATACCTGCTTTACCTCTGACTTTTTGCTGGAAGACGCCGACAGCTGGCGGCCTCAGGCGTGGGATATGATCCGGGCCCGGCAGGATCTGCGGTTTTTCTTCGTCACCAAGCGCATTGCAAGGTTTCGGGACTGTCTGCCCTTTGACTGGGGCGACGGCTGGGAGCACGTCCACATTTGCTGTACCGTGGAAAATCAGCAGCAGGCCGCCTTCCGGCTTCCCATTTTTTTGCAGGCGCCCATCCGCCATAAAAGCATCATCTGTGAGCCCTTGCTGGGGGAAATCGACCTGACCCCGTGGCTGTGTCCGCAAATCGAGTCGGTGTCCGTGGGAGGGGAGTCGGGGCCGGATGCCCGGCTGTGCCGGTATGAATGGGTGCAGTCCATTGCCCGCCAGTGCCGGGAAAGAGGCGTTGCTTTCCGGTTTCGCCAGACCGGCGCACGGTTTGTGAAAGACGGGAAGCTGTACCGCATTCCCCGAAAGCTCCAATCCTCACAGGCACAGAAGGCCGGGCTGGACCATGACGGCAGGTAGTTACCACCGCTTTTCCATGGCCTGATGGGGGATGCCTACTTCCAGAAAGGGTTCGCCCACCGGTGTATAGCCGGCTTTTTCATAAAAGCCCTGCGCCGTTTTTCGCGCATGGAGGACAATGCCCGAAGCCCCTTTGCCCCGCAAAGCTTCTTCGCAAAACCGCACCAGCTCCAGGCCGATGCCTTTTTTCTGAAAAGCTTCCGCCGTGGCCACCTGCTTCATCCGGTACAGGCCGTTGGATTCCGGAACCAGCAGGAGAGTGGCGATGAGCTGCCCGTTTTGAAATGCGCCAAAGTGGAGAAAGGCTTTTTCCAGTCCAAGTTCCTCGTCATACAGGCACAGCCCCAGCGGGCGGCGCAGCAGCCGGTTCCGCAAAATCAGCGCCTGTCCGTATTCGTCGCTGCCCCAGTCGTATTGCCGAAAGAGAATCGATTGATTCATGATACTACCTCATTCTGAAAGGAAGATGAAAAAATGAACGCTGTTTTTGTCTGTTATCCCAAGTGCACCACCTGCAAAAAGGCCCGGACGTGGCTGGAATCCCACGGAATTTCCGTGGAAGAGCGGGACATCAAGACCCAGAACCCCACCGAAGAGGAGCTGCGCCTGTGGCATGAGAAAAGCGGCCTGCCCCTCAAGCGCTTTTTCAACACCAGCGGACAGCTGTACCGCTCCATGGAGCTCTCCAAAAAGCTGCCGGGCATGAGCGAAGACGAGCAGTTCGCTTTGCTGGCCTCCGACGGCATGATGGTCAAGCGCCCCATTCTGCTGGCCGGTGACCGGGTGCTGGTGGGCTTTAAAGAAGCGGAGTGGGAAAGCCTCCTGTAACGGTTTATTCCCGGAACCATTCTCGCAAAAGGCGGATTTCCCGAGCGTACCCTTCATTGTCGTTGGGGGTTTCCAGCACAAAGGGCAGATGCCGCAGCGCCGGATGATTGATGATCCGGACAAAGGCGTCCAGCCCGATGGCTCCCTGCCCAATTTTTTCATGGCGGTCCTTGCGGCTGCCCAGCGGGTTCATGCTGTCGTTGAGGTGTACGGCTTTCAGTCTGGACAGCCCCACCACCTTGTCAAACTCCGTCAGTACCTCGTCCAGATGGTTCACAATATCATAGCCCGCGTCGTGGACGTGGCAGGTGTCCAGGCACACTCCCATTTTTTCGGAAAGGGTAACCCGGTCGAGAATTTCCCGCAGCTCTTCAAAGCTCCGGCCCACCTCGGTGCCTTTTCCGGCCATGGTTTCCAACAGCACCGTGGTAGTGGTTTCCGGCGTGAGAAGCTCGTTCAAAAGCCCGGCAATGAGGGAAATGCCCGTTTCCGCACCCTGTCCCACATGGCTGCCGGGGTGGAAGTTGTACAGCCCGCCGGGGGTGTATTCCATCCGCTGTAAGTCGTCGGCCATGGCCATCCGGGCAAATTCCCGGGTGCGCTCTTCGGCAGAACAGGCGTTGAGGGTATAGGGGGCATGAGCGATGACCGGTGCAAAGTGGTGTTCGGCGGCAAATTCCAAATAGCGGGAAACGTCCTGAGGGTCAATGGCCTTGGCCTTGCTGCCCCGGGGGTTCCGGGTGAAATACTGGAAAGTGTCGGCGTCTAGTTTGACCGCCTCTTTTCCCATGGCGAGAAAGCCCTTGGAAGAGGAAAGATGACATCCGATATGAAGCATGAAGAAACTCCTTTGTTGACATAGAAAATCTGTTTTGCAGGGGCACAGATTGTGCATCCCTGATTTCGGAATGTAGTATACCACATTTTTTGCCGGGAGGAAATCCGATGAAAGAAAAAATCCCATTTTGCTATGAGTCCCCGGAACAGGTGCGGACACTGCTTCTCTCCATGGCGGAACCCGGGTATCGGGACTTTGCCGCTTCCCTTTTGCCGGGGGAAACCCGGGTGTTGGGGGTGCGCCTGCCAAAGCTCCGGGCGCTGGCCAAAGAGCTGGCGAAAAACGGCGGTCTCCAGTGGCTGTCCCACCAGGAGGACTGCTGGTTTGAGGAAACCATGCTTCGGGGCATGGTCATCGGAAGCCTGAAAGAAGAGCCGGAGACAGTCTTTGCCCTGTGCCGGGATTTTCTGCCCCGTATCCAAAACTGGTCGGTGTGCGACAGCTTCTGCTCCTCTTTAAAGCTGACGGCAAAGGTTCCTCAGCTGGGCTGGGAATTCCTGTTTCCTTTGGCCCATTCTCCAAAAGAGTTTGAAGCTCGGGTGGCGGCGGTGCTGCTGCTCAATTATTACCTCACCCCGGACTGGATTGACCGGGCCCTCGACTTGCTCTGCCAAATCCGCCAGCCGGATTATTACGCCCAAATGGCGGTGGCCTGGGCCTTTTCCAAGGCATGGCTGGTGTCTCCGGAGAAAACCCGGCCCTATTTTGCCCCCGGGGTACTGGACGAGGAAACCCGAAAAATGGCGTTTCAAAAGGTGCGGGACTCCCACCGGCCGAAAGAACCCCTTCCGGAAGCTTAAAAAACAGCCGAAACCGGCGTGCGCGTGATAGGGGCTATCTGAAAAGTCGAAATCATAGACTTTTCTATCGGCATCATGAAATGATGTCGTGCAACGCCAGCTACTACGTTGAAAATACTCGGAATCCACAAAGGATTCCTGCGTTTTTCGCCTTGTATCTGTCTGTTGCTTGCGAAAAATTCGTCGATTTCTTTATTTTCAGAAACGCCCTAAATGGAAGAAAACCGGAGCTAATTTCCGATTTTTCCCAAAAACGGACGCGTATGCCGGTTTTTTCTTTTTGACCAAAGGACAGGAAAGGTCTAAAATGAAAGTCAAACAAAGTCAAAAGGAGGGATTCCCGTGCGGATGACCGACAGTGTAGTCCAGTATATCCTTTCTTTGCTGGAAGAGGAGCACGGAAGCGCCGAGTTTCGCCGGAATGAGCTGGCGGAAACCATGGGCTGTGTCCCCAGCCAGATCAGCTATGTGATTTCCTCCCGGTTTACGCCGGAACAGGGATATCTGGTGGAAAGCCGGCGGGGCGGCGGCGGGTATGTGCGCATTACCCGGGTGAAACGGGACGCGCCGACGCTGCTGATGCATCTGGTGAACTCCATCGGGGAAAGGCTGGACAGCGCTACCGCCGGGGTGGTGCTCAATAATCTGGCGGAGCGGAAGGTGCTTTCCCTGCGGGATGCAAAGCTGATGGCGGCGGCCGTTTCCGACCAGTCCCTGTCCGCGGCTGACCGGGAAACACGGGATGCCCTGCGGGCGGGAATTCTGAAAAATCTGCTCATGGCGGCTTACAGCGCCACATAGGAATGAAAGTAGCCCCAAGGGGCTTTTGGAAAACAACAGACCATCGGGAGGTATGGATATGATATGCCAGCACTGCGGGAAAAATCCCGCAACCACGCGCATCAAGCGCATTGCAAACGGAGAGCTTTCGGAAATTGCCCTATGCGGCGACTGTGCCCGAAAGCTGGGATATGGCGGCCTGTGGGGAGACTGGGGCATTCCCCTCAGCACCCTGTTTGGCGGCATGATGGAGGAACAGCCGGAACGGGAGCGGGAGCTCCGGTGCCCGGTGTGCGGCAGCACCTTTGACGAGATTGCCCGGACGGGACAGGTAGGGTGTGCCCAGTGCTATCAGACCTTCCGCCAGCGCTTGTCCCCCATGATTCAGCATATACACGGCAGCACGGCTCACCGGGGAAAAAGCCCTCTGAAGGCCCAGTTGGCCGTTGGCCCCAAAACCGGAATGCAGGTGGTGGAGGAAAAGCCTTCCCGTCTGGCGGTTCTGGAAGAAAAGGAAAAACAGCTGCGTCTGGCAGTAGAGGAGCAGAATTTTGAACTGGCCGTGGTGCTTCGGGATGAAATCAAGGCCATGAAGGAGGAAACGGACCATGAATGAATCCATCAAATGGTATGAGACAGAGGGAAAAGAAGAGGATGTGGTGGTCAGCACCCGTGTCCGTCTGGCTCGAAACCTTCCTTCCGTTCCCTTTTCCGGCCGGCTGAATGATGCCGGAAAGATTCAGGTAATGGAGCAGATCCGGGAGGCAGTGCTGGGGCCCAACAGCCTGTTTGCAGGCTTTTTCAGCTGGATTCCCCTTGCAACCCTATCCCGTGGGGCGGCGGTGTCCCTGGCAGAGCGCCAGCTGGTCAGCCCGGAGTTTATCGCCCATCCTCAGGGCCGTGCCCTGCTGCTGGCCAGAGATGACAGCATTTCCGTGGCCATTAACGGGGAAGACCACCTTCACATTCAGATGCTGGCGCGGGGTCTGGCGCTGTCACAGGCGTGGGAAGCCGCCAGCCGGTTGGATGATGCTTTGAACGAGCGGCTGTCCTTTGCTTTCGATCAGGAGCTGGGCTATCTGACCCGGAATCCCGCTGATCTGGGAACCGGTATGGCGGCCTCTCTGACGCTGCACCTGCCCGCGCTGGAAGAGAGCGGGATTATTCTCCGCACTGCGTCCAACCTGTCCAAGCTGGGACTTTCCCTGCGGGCTGTCTGGGGCGAAGTGGGCAAAAGTGCCGGCTGTCTCTATCAGCTTTCCAACCGGGTGACGTTGGGGCTCAGTGAAAAAGAAGCCCTGTCCAATCTGGAAACCATCGCCATGCAGCTGCTGCGGCAGGAGCGGGGCGCACGGGAAAAGCTGATGTCCCGGCTGGAAACCCAGGACGCCGTGGCCCGCTCTCTGGGCATTTTGCAGAATGCTCGGCTGTTGGAGCTGGACGAATTCATGAAGCTGCTGTCCAATGTGCGGCTGGGCGCAGCCAGCGGATTTTTGAAAAATGTGGACTTGGTCACTTTAAACTGTCTGGCCATCCAGATGCAGCCTGCCACCCTACGGCTGCCGAAGGGACAGGAAAGCGGAGAAGAAGAGCCGGTTCTTCGCGCAAGACTGGTGCGGGAGGCACTGGGCGGCGCGTAACCGGTTTGCCAATTGCGGAGGAGGAGGCGTAAAAGAACATGCTGCGATTTGACGGTTTTACGGAAAAAGCCAACCAGGTGCTGAACTGCGCGCTGGAAAAGGCACAGGAACTGGGACATGACTATGTAGGCAGTGAGCATATGTTGTTGGGAATGCTGCTCATTGGGGAGAACACCGCCTCTGAGGTGCTGGAAAAGCTGGGGGCCAGCGCATCGCAGCTGGAAACCCTCATTCGGGAAAAAGTGCCTGCCGGAGAGCCCACCCGTCTGGACTCTTCCGACCTGACGCCCCGAAGCAAGCGGATTTTGCAGACTGCCCGGGCAAAGGCCTCTTCCCATCATCAGCCCTATGTGGGCACGGAGCACATCCTGCTGGCCATTCTGGAAGAGCGGGACAGCTACGGCCTGCGCTTTCTTGTCCAAATGGGCGCAACGCCCAGCGCCATCCGCCAGAGCCTGACGGGGGCGGAAGGAGCCGGGGAAAAGCTGCCGGAACGTTCGGAAAAGCATCCGGAGCATCCGGAAAAGAAGCCCCTGAAATCCCTGGAACGGTTCGGGCGGGATTTGACCTGTCTGGCCAGTGAAGGCAAGCTGGACCCGGTGGTGGGGCGGCAGGCGGAAATTCAGCGGATGATCCAGATTCTGTGCCGCCGCACCAAGAACAACCCGGTGCTTCTGGGAGAACCGGGGGTGGGCAAAACCGCTGTGGTAGAGGGCCTTGCCCAACTGATCCAGTCGGAACAGGTTCCCGACCTGCTGCGGGAAAAGCGCATTTTTTCGCTGGATCTCACCGGCATGGTAGCGGGAACCCGGTACCGGGGCGATTTTGAGGAACGGGTGAAAAATGCGCTGGACGAGGTGCGCCGCTGTGGAAATGTGATTCTCTTCCTCGATGAGCTCCATACGCTGGTGGGAACCGGCGGAGGAGAGGGGACCGCGGATGCCGCCAACATTCTTAAGCCCGCCCTGTCCCGGGGAGAAATTCAGATTATCGGCACCAGTACCGTCAGTGAGTACCGGCGGTATATCGAAAAGGACGGCGCGCTGGAACGACGTTTTCAGCCGGTTAAGGTGGGAGAGCCCACCCAGGAGGAAGCGGAGAAGATTCTCTATGGCCTTCGGGACCGGTACGAAGCCCATCACCGGGTGAAAATCACCGACGAGGCCATCCAGGCCGCCGTGCGCCTTTCCGCCCGGTATATTCCCGACCGGTTCCTGCCGGACAAAGCCATTGACGTCATGGACGAATCAGCGTCCCGGGTGCGGCTCAGCGCATATACCGCGCCGGACGGCATCCGGCAGCTGGAACAGAAGGTGCGGGAGCTGGAACAGGAAAAAACCTCCGCCGTCAATGCCCAGGACTTTGAGCGCGCCGCTTCTCTGCGAGACGAACAGAAGGAGCTTCGCCGCCGTCTGGAAGAGCAGAAGGAGAGCTGGAAGGATGAAACCAAGGAGCAAAAGGGAGAAGTCACCGCCGAGGACGTGGCGGGCGTGGTTTCCCTCTGGACAGGGGTTCCGGTTTCCCGGCTGACGGAAGAAGAGGGGCAGCGGCTGCTCCATCTGGAAGAGCGGCTCCATGGCCGGATTGTAGGGCAGGAAGAAGCGGTCTCCGCCGTGGCGAAAGCCATCCGCCGGGGCCGCGTGGGGCTGAAAGACCCGAAACGCCCCATCGGCTCCTTCCTGTTCCTGGGCCCCACCGGTGTGGGCAAAACGGAGCTTTGCCGGGCGCTGGCAGAGGTGCTGTTCGGGGACGAAACCGCCATGCTCCGGTTTGATATGTCGGAATATATGGAAAAGCACACGGTTTCCCGGCTGGTGGGTTCGCCGCCCGGGTATGTGGGCTATGAAGAAGGGGGACAGCTGACGGAATCCGTCCGCAGCCACCCCTATTCGGTGGTGCTCTTCGATGAAATCGAGAAAGCCC
>ERZ1643250.2544-NODE-2544-length-13587-cov-5.040201_pt1 | contig 13587 bp, 15 predicted proteins | sample MGYA00579262_ERZ1643250 | MGnify/ENA primary metagenome ERZ1643250 (study PRJEB29033, sample SAMEA4952265) | chicken gut metagenome | biome: Broiler Chicken; feature: Gastrointestinal Tract; material: Caecum | place: Ireland | collected 2018 | study: Broiler...
CCAATGTCGTCAATTTAAGAAGCTATAAGCCGATAGAAATCTATTAAGACATCTATCGACTTTTTAATTTTAAAATATAAAAGAATATTTTGGCTATATTGATAGAATTTTCAATGATTTTATGATATAATTGTAGTATAGAAAGAGGTGGTTTTATGTTTGTGAAGGCTGTACCAAATAATAGAGGAAAAAAAGGTACTTATTACTGCTCATTGGTCGAAGCTTATCGAGAAAATGGTAAAATCAAACATCGCACCATCCGTTCTTTTGGTCTTCTGACCGAAGAACAGCTACCTTATCTCAAGGCTATGTATGCAAAGAAAAAACCTCGACTTGTGTATGATGATGAACATTAATGTCTATCACTTCTATTGTTGAATATTTCTATTCTCTTTTATCTCATCCTGATACTTTTAATATAGCTAGAAAACAGCCTAACTATTTCATCAGAGAATCAAAGCTTGGGCTACCAGGACTTCTTAAATTTATGTTTTCAAGAAATGGGCATACTGTTTCTAATGAAATCAATCACTATTTTTCTGGATTTGACGCTCTGGATAAATCAGTTTCAAAACAGGCAATATTTCAGGCACAGGAAAAACTCAGTTATAAAGTATTTCCATATCTTAACCATCAGCTATGCCAGTATTATTATAATAATAATGAATATGATACAATTAAAGGATATACCGCTGTTGCCATTGACGGTTCTACCGGTGAAGCACCTGATACGCCTGAATGTATTAAAGCATTTGGCGATAAAGGTCTGCATAAACATCAGCAGAGAAGAACAAATCCAAGAATATCTGGATTTTATGATATATGCAATGGCATCTATATCAATCTATCTATCCAATCATATCGAAAAGCTGAACTCCCAATGGCTTATGAACAGATGGATGATGTTCATCAATTACTGGACAAACAAAAAAGGCTGTTTCTGGCGGATAGGAATTATGATGCAAGTGATTTGTTTTTCTATTTTGAAATGAACAACGATTTTTATTGTTTTAGAGGGAAACCGAAATTTTATAAAAAACATCTTCAGCAGATTGAAGAAGATGGGTGGATAAATGTTGAATTTGATGATCAGTGGATCAATCGATTTAAAATCGATGAAGTCAGGGAATATGCTAGAAAACATAGAAAACTAAGGATACGAGTCATCAAATATAAGAAATCAGAAATCAAGAAATTAAAGAAAAATGAAGAAGATGAAGAAATAATACTTTTTACCAATCTCAGCAGTGATGAGTGGCCAAGAAAGGAGATAATAGTTCTTTATGGCCATAGATGGACAGAGGAAACAGGGTATGACACATTAAAGAACAAGCTTGAGATGGAGAGAATAACCAGTGAGAAACCAGAACTCATATTACAGGAGATGCATTCACAGGTCCTAGTGCATAATTTAGCTGCAATGATAAAAAAGGAATCAGATAAGATTGTAGTGCACACACCAAAGTATAAGTATCAAACAAACATAAATAATTTAATTCAGCTGCTAAGAGCCAATTTGCCGAAGCTGTTAAATCAGAAGCAAAAGATAAAAGAACTGTTAGAAAAAATAATAAAAAAAGCTGCAAAAAATAAAGAGCCTATTCGACCAAATAGGCTCTATCCAAGATGGGGTGTCTATATCAAATTGCCAAGCCCACTTAAGTTCAGGGTCGATGGAAGAAGAAATCCAAGCATAAAGAAAGTTAAAAACAAATTTCTTCGCATCAAATCATGAGAGTAGTATAGACACCTTATCTATATAAATTATAATCTAAAATTTAAAAAAAATCATAAAAAATCAAGGGGTATTTGTACGCTTTTTTAGCGTTTTCAAACACAAAAAGGATATGATTAGATACTAAATTGGCTAAACATATCCTTTTACCATTTTAAATTGACGACATTGGATTAAAAAATACACTTTTAAATATCGCAAGCTCATCGAAAATTTGAATCATATAAAAATATGAATGACTGTAGAATGAAAGCTTTGTCAATGGAAAAGCTGAACAATCATTTATATATGTGCATATATTAATCTTGGGTGATTCAAATGGATAAACAAGATAAATTATTGGATAAGGTATCGCAGAAAACGAATGTGTCTAAAGCTGATATTTTATCATTAGCAAATGATTTACAGACAAAAGACTTAAAAGATGAACAAAATATCAGAGAATTTGTCAATAAGATTTCACGTTTGACAAATAAACAGGTGAAACCTGAACAAATGGATAAGATCATTCATATTATTCAAAACAATCAGGTCCCTTCTGATATAGATAAGCTTGTAAAATGATATTTTGGCTTGAAAAGGAATATAAGACAAGCTATAATTGAAATGATGAAGGGAAGTGGAAGGATGTATAAATTTTCTTGCAGAAAACTAAAGATTTGCATCTAGAAGATGCACGCAAGAAAATAGCTCTCTTTTTATCATAAATATAATTATAACGACAAGGACTATTTTCTTGTCGTTTTATTTTATAAAGGAGGGATGTTTGATGTCGTTAATTCAGGTACAACACTTAACATTTGGTTATGAAGGAAGTTATGAACTTGTTTTTGATGATATTTCATTTTCATTAGATACTTCTTTTAAAACAGCATTGATTGGTCGCAATGCACGTGGAAAAACAACACTTTTAAAGCTTTTGATGAAAGAATATGATTATCAAGGTCAAATCATCATGAGTGAAGCATGCAGTTATTTTCCTTATACTATCAAAGATCCACAATTATTAACGATAGATATCTGTTATGAGATATGTCCAACACTAGAACAATGGGAACTTGAAAAAGAATTACATTTATTAGATATAGATGGCTTAGATGTCTTTTATCGACCATTTGATACGCTATCTTATGGTGAACAGACGAAAGTATTATTAGCTATTTTGTTTTTAAGAAAGAATTCATTTTTACTAATTGATGAACCAACCAATCATTTGGATCAGAATTCTCGTGAACGCATTGCTGAGTATCTGCAAAGACAAAAAGGCTTTTTATTGGTTAGTCATGATCGTCATTTTATAGATAGCTGTTGTGATCATGTTATGGCGATTAATCCAACAACGATTGATATTGTGAATGGAAATTTTTCTAGCTGGTATAATGATAAGACCAAAAAAGATGAAAGAGAAATGATGCTGAATAAAAAATTAAAGAAAGATATTGTAAAGATGGAAAAATCTAAACAACAAAAAGAAAATTGGGGTCATCAGATTGAAAAATCAAAAAGAGGAGCTGCTGATAAAGGCTATGTAGGCCATATGGCAGCAAAAATGATGAAGCGTTCTAAAAATATTGAAAAACGTCAAATTCAGGCTATTGAAGAAAAAAAGAAGCTTTTAAAGGATATAGAGGAATATGATGATTTAAAAATAAATTGTTTAAAGTATTTTCAAAAACAACTGATTCAGTTTTCACATTTTTCATTGTTTTATCAACAAAAGACTGTTTTTCAGGATTTATCATTAACAATCTGTCAAGGTGATCGTGTGTTATTAAAGGGACCAAATGGTTGTGGAAAATCAAGTCTGATTCATTTTTTATTAGGAGAGAAGATTGATCATGAAGGTGATTTTCATTGTGGCAGTCAACTGAAAATTTCCTATGTTCCTCAGGATTGTACATTTTTAAAAGGGAATTTGAATGATTGGATTCAAAAGTATGGAGCAGATCAGACAATGGTAAAGACTTTACTTAGAAAATTAGGATTTTCACATTCTCATTTTGATATCGCATTAGAAAATTTGAGCCAGGGTCAAAAGAAAAAAATCATGTTAGCTATTTCACTGGCAACCTCGGCCCATTTATATATATGGGATGAACCTTTAAATTATATTGATATTTTCTCACGTATCCAACTTGAAAATGCAATTTTAACTTATCAGCCTACTTTGTTGTTTGTTGAACATGATCAATATTTTCAACAGACCATTGCTACGAAAATAATGGATTTTCAAGAACTGGTTTGACAAATAATGTGTATCCATATACAATAAAAGACAAAGGAGAACACAGATGAAAAATTTAGTTGTTACAGATAGAGATATTTCAACTGACTTTTTTCAAAATTCAGTTATTGTGAATTTAAATAATATTCATTATTCAACATGTACAGGGGGATTATCTTGTTTAAAATGTGAGGGTTCCTGCTATTTTAAAGATGATATGAGTATTATTTCTAAATGGACAAATGATTGTCAGTTGATTATATATATTACAAGGGTGAAATATGGATGCTTTGATATTCCTTTTAAAAAGATGCTGGAAAGACTGGTCGTTAATCATGAACCTTATTATACAATGGTGGATGGGGAAACCTGTCATTTGGGTTTAAGTCAGTTGCGTAAAAAATTATTGGTGATTGGATATGGTCAGGCAACAGATGCAGAAAAGAAGCTGTTTAAAGACATTTTAGATGATTCAACACTTGGTTTTTCTTATTCATCTGTTGATGCTTATTTTTGTGAAGAAGATGAGCTAGATGAAGTTTTGCGTACGTTTGGAGGTGTTGATCTTGGCTAAAATATTATTATTGAATTCGGGATTGAAACATACTCAAACATTTATGAAACCTTTTTTATCAAGATTAGAAGTTTATCTTGATGATCGTTGTGATTGTTTAGATGTTCGTTATGTATCGACTTTTGATGAACGTACTTTTTTTCAATATGATCAGGTTATTTTTCTTTTCTTCATTGCGCTTGATTCTATACCATCTTCAACATTAGAAATTTTTGAACGCCTAGAGTCACAGCCAAAAGGACCGACTGAAATTTATGCATTGATTGCTTGTGATGAATACGAACCTGAAAAATGTGATATTTCAGAGAAAATTTTACAAAATTGGTGTCAAAGAGAGCAATTACATTATAAGGGCAGCTTAAAAATTGGATCAGCACTTTTTATTATGAAGACGATTTCGCGTTTTGTTGTGTCTAATGAAATGAAACGCCTTTCTAATGCTATTATTCATCATCAGGATTTTTATAGCAAGACAACAATGTTAACAGATCGTATTTTTATGAAAAAAGCGAATCAATATTGGAATAAAGAAGTTAAGAAAATGAATAAGTTAAAACGAAAAAGACAAAAGCGTTAATGTGCTTTTGTCTTTTTTATGAATGAGATTCTAAAATTTGCTTAATATAGTCTAAGGGTAAACGTAAGCGATGAGCAAGTTCTTCATAAGAAAAACCTTGACTCACTAATCTTTTGATAATTTTACGCATACTCTCTCCCACTTCTATAATATGACCATCAGGATCATAGAAACGGACAACTCTTTGTCCCCATGTGCCTTCTTTTGGGGGATGTAGTAAAGTCACATGATATTGGTCTAAAACTAACATAAAAGCATCAATATCTTCTGTTTCAAAGGATAATTCCACTGCATGATTAACCATCATAATATCTTGATCAGTTTTGTGAATGAGATCTTTCCAGATTTCTTTTGATTGAAGAACGATACCAGATGACAATGTGACTGAACCATGAAAATCTAATAAAACTTTTAATCCTAGAACTTGTTTGTAGAATTTTTTAGATTGTTCTAGGTTATTGACAATTAAAACAGTATTTTTGAGTTTCATAATATCCTTCCTTTTCACTATGTTTCATTCTACCATAAAAACATGAACTTTTTTTATCTTTTTGTAATTTGTTCTAAATAAAAAAAGAAATTCATATATTGATGTGTGAGAAGGAGGAAGTCTATGCAGACAATAGATATATTAAAAGATATTGGAAAAAGATGTGATGGTGACATCTATTTAGGGGTTGTTGGACCAGTCAGGGTGGGGAAATCATCATTTATTAAGCGTTTTATGGAAAAAGCTGTGATACCATATATTGATAATCCAGACGCTAAAATACGTGCTACTGATGAATTACCCCAATCTGGTGAAGGAAAAATGATTATGACTGTTGAACCTAAATTTGTTCCTAATCAGGCTGCTCACATTCAAATAGAAGATAATTTGGGAGTCAATATTCGCCTTGTTGATTGTGTGGGTTATGTCATAGATGGAGCGAAAGGTTATCAGGATGAGCAAGGTATTCGTTATGTCAAAACACCATGGTATTTAGAAGCTATTCCTTTTGATGAAGCTGCGAAAATAGGGACCCAAAAAGTGATACAGGATCATTCAACGATTGGGATTGTCATGACTTGTGATGGCTCTATTTGTGAAATACCTGGAGCAGATTATGTACAGGCAACAGATGATGTGATTCGTGAACTTAAAGAAATTGGGAAACCATTTGTGATTGTTGTCAATTCAAAAGATCCTCAAAGTCTACAGTGTAATCAGCTTGTTGAAGATTTGAAAGAGAAACATGATGTTCCTGTTATGGCATTAAGGGTAACTGAAATGAATGAGGAAGATATAACGCATTTATTAAAAGAAGCATTATATGAATTTCCAATTCATGAAGTTAAAATTGAAGTTCCTCGCTGGATAGCTTTAATGGATTCATCTCATTGGTTAAAACAGACATTGGATGAGTCATTAGAAAAATCATTATTAGAGATTCATCGTTTTAGAGATGTAGAAAAAATAGCAACGCATATGAGTGAATTTGATTTTAGTCGCAAAGCTTATCTTTCATCTATTGATACATCTTCTTCATCAGCAACTTTACGTATTCAAGAAAGAAATGGTCTATATCAGGAAATATTAAATGAAATTTTGGGACAGGAAAAATTCGATGCTGCATTATTTTTAAAACAGGTACAGGATTTGAAACAGATGAGTCAGGAGTATCAGGCTTATCAAAATGCCATTAGAATGGTTAAACAGACAGGATATGGATATGCTTTACCTTTAATGGATGATATAGAATTAAGTGAACCTGAAGTGATTAAACAGGGACCACGTTATGGAATGAAACTTGTTTCAACAGCATCAACTATTCATATGATTAAGGTTGATATAGAGTCTACATTTGAACCTATTATTGGATCGAAAGAACAGGCAGAAGCATTTATTCAATATTTACAAAGTCATGGTGAAAATAATAAAGAAGCTATCTTTGATTGTGACGTTTTTGGACGTAAATTGGGCGATTTGATTAATGAAGGTATGCGTGTGAAATTAGCCTCTATGAATGAAACCGCTTGTATTAGAGTGCATGATATTTTAAGTAAAATTGTGAATAAAGGGAAGTCAAATGTGATTGCAATAGTTTTATAAATTTGTTATTGCGCTTAGGTTTTTGAAATGTTATACTACTACTTAGATTTAAGTAGGAGGCAGTATAAAAAATGAATAAAAAAGAGCTTATTGATATCGTTTCACTAAAAAAAGATTTAACAAAAAAAGATGCTGAAGCGTTAGTAGATACAGTTTTTGATACAATGATTGAAAGTATTTTGAATGGGGATAAAGTGCTTATTTCTGGATTTGGAACTTTTAAAGTGAATAATCGAAAAGAACGTAAAGGTGTAAGTCCTAAAACAAAAGAAGCAATGATTATCCCAGCTAGTAAAACTGTTTCATTTAAGCCAAGCAATAGATTAAAAGATGCAATGAATTAATTGCATCTTTTTTGACATACTGAGTTAACATAATGGGTATATTATAATTATTGAGGTGATGAAAAAATGTTTTTTCCGTTTTATGGAGTTTACTATAATAGCTATTATATGATTGGAACAATCTTTGTTATTTTGGCTGCTATATTGGCCTTATGGGCACAAATATAGTCGTTATAAAAAGCTAGCTAATATGCGTGGTATAAGTGGAGCACAGGTGGCAAGAGAAATATTGGATAGTGAGGGATTATATGATATTCAGATTTATGAAGTGAAAGGTCAATTAAGTGATCATTATAATCCTGGTCGCAAGACAATTAATCTTTCCAGTGATATTTATCATGGAACTTCTATAGCTTCTTTAGCTGTAGCAGCACATGAATGTGGACATGCCATTCAGTATAAAGAAAAATATATTCCTATTTCATTAAGAAATGCTATTTTACCAATTGCGAATGTTGGACAGTATTTAGGATGGATTGCCATCTTTATTGGGTTGATTCTTGGTCAAACAGACATTGCCTGGATTGGTTTTATTGCAATGTGTGGAATCTTGGCTTTCCAACTGGTGACTCTCCCAGTAGAGTTCAATGCATCTTCTCGAGCACTTTCTATTTTAAAAACACGTTATTTAACGACTTTGGAATATGATGGTGCTAAGAAAATGCTATCAGCTGCAGCCATGACTTATGTTGCGGCTTTGATTTCAACATTAATGAGTATGTTAAGAATATTTTTGATTATTTTAGGTAATTCAAGAGATGAGTAAAGACCAGTGATGGTCTTTTCATTTTTGTTTTGCATTTTAGACTTTTTGTTATATAATAGAAACACTGGAGGTGGACAGATTGAAAAAACATACATTTATTATTTCAGTTGTTGTGTTAGTTATTATTTTAGCAGTTGTTTCTTTTTATATGTTATTTGTTCATGTTCCATATTATCAATATCATCATCAACTTGATGAAATTAGAAATGAAATTTGTGAAACAAATCAATATGAATATGATGATTATTTTAGTGAATATCGTGGTAAAGAAACTTATTATATTGTCAAAGTGAAAATAAATGGTGTTGAATCTTATGTGGCATATAATAAGGATTTAAAACTGGTAGATACTTATCAAGGTGAAGTGGCTGATGAAGCAGTTGTCCAAAAAGCTATTCAAGATAAATATCAGGTCAATATAGAAAGTATGGAAATTGGTTATGAAAATGAACGATTTGTATATTATGGACGTTACCAGGATGAGCAATCTTTGTTATATGTATATTATGATTTGGCAACTGGAGAATTTATAAAAGCAGTAAGGCTAGGAGAATAATATGGATGAATTATTAGATTATCGTTGTGTTGATTTTCAGAAGTTATTGATTTTAAAGTCTAAACAACTGCATATTTCTGATCAGGAGTGTTATGTACTGTTGTTGATTATGACTTTAGATGATATAGGAGTTAAACCTATTACACCATCACAAATTTCACGTATTTGTTCTTTATCACTTCGAAAGATTGATGATATTTTGATGTCATTGGTTGATAAACATTGGATTTCAAGACAACATGGTTCATTAAATCTCAAGCCTTTACAAAAAATGTTGTTAAATCAACCGACTCAAACAGAAAGCCAGGATATTGATTTGGTTAGCATTTTTGAAGATGCCTTTGGACGTAGTTTAAGTCAAAGAGAAGTACAGTTAATTAATTCTTTAAAGTGTCAGGGCTTTGATGATGAAATGATTGTTGATGCTTTAAATGAGTCAGTGAAATCAGGTGTTATTACTTTTCGTTATATCGAAAAAGTATTGGATAATTGGGCACGTTATGGCGTTACAAAGCGCTATGCTCCTGCAAAGCCACAACCAAGTCATAATGAGGTTGAACAAAGTATAAAGGATTATAAATGGTGGGAAGAAAATGAATAAGGAAAGAGTCAAACGTATTTTAGATGTTTTTGATGAGATGTATCCAGATGCTAAATGTGAATTGGTTCATCATAATGAATTAGAATTGTTAATTGCAGTCATGTTATCTGCTCAAACAACAGATGCGAGTGTGAATAAATTAACAGAACAGTTATTTCAAAAATATCAAAGCGTTGAAGATTATGCGAAAGCCCCTTTATCGCAATTAGAAAATGATTTACGTACTATTGGTCTTTATCGAAATAAAGCGAAAAATGTCAAAGCAATGGCGCAAAAACTCATTGATGATTTTGATGGTCAGGTTCCTTGTGATCATGAAGCCTTACAGACATTGCCAGGAGTAGGGCGTAAAACAGCGAATGTCGTCATATCAGAAGGATTTAAAGTGCCTGCTATTGCAGTGGATACACATGTAGAACGTATTTCAAAAAGGCTAGGTTTTGCTTTTAAGAAAGATTCAGTTTTGGTGGTTGAACAAAAGCTACAAAAAGCTATACCTCAAGAAAGATGGATTAAAACGCATCATCAAATGATTTTCTTTGGTAGATATCATTGTAAATCTATAAATCCTGATTGTCAGCATTGTTCACTCATTGATATATGTAAAGAGCCTAAAAGAAAAAAATATTTAAATATAGAAAAAGACTGAAAACTCATTGTTGAGAATTCAGTCTTATTTTTTATTGCGTTGGAGTTTGTGTCGGTGTTGTAGGCTGAGTTGGGTCGGGTTGTTGTGTTTGACTTGTGGTTATGAATGAATCAGTACCAAGAGTCACAGTTTGACCATCAGCTTGTGTATGTGTAAATGTGACAGAATAAGTTGTTCCAGCGGATAATTGACTAAATGTAATTGTACCACTTTGTTGAAGTGTTTGATTTGTTCCATTTAATGAAGCTGTAATGGAAGTTCCAGCAGGGACAGTGACCTGATATGTAACTGAACTTTCTGTTAATGCAGTACGTGTATAGCTTGCAGGCGTTGTGTCTTCTACTGTGATTGTTTGTGAAATCTTATTAGAAGTTCCATTGCCACTTTCAAAAGCATAGTATCCTGTTACAGTATATGTACCAGGTGATAATGTGTAATTTATTGTTCCAGTGGCACTATTTAAAGTTTCACTATGAACAACATTACCAGAGGCATCTGCAATATCAACTTTATAAACAACTTTTCCATATAATTGATTAATATTACCTAGATATGGAAGTGTGTAACTATTTCCACCAGCTGTATATGTTTTTGTAGGTGTTGCATCTTCTGTCATGCTCTTTGGATCATACTCAGTGAATGTGACATTGAGCTTATCATTAGCAAGTTCAGCTGTAAAAGATGACAGATTATTTAAACTAGAACCATTTGCACTACCACTAGGTGTATTGTTCTTTTTGAATAAACCAGAAACAACACGATTATCAGGCACACCTTCACCTGGAGTCACATATGGATAAATACCTGATACACAGCTTGCTTCTACTAATCCAGATGGTTGAGAAGGATATGAATTTTTCATACCATCTTCATGTAAGAATTTGGCAATCATCGTTGCGATATTATTGGAATCGCGATTGCTTTTTGTATAATAACCTTCTTTTTGATCTTTAGCATTATAACCTGTCCAGACACTCCATGTATAATCTGGAGAAAAAGCTGATAACCAGGCATCTTTATTTTGACCACGAATTTTTTCATTAACACTTGTATCATCAGCATGGTTAGAAGTTCCTGATTTAGCACCAATCTGATATCCTAAATTTAACATACTATACATTCCTGTTCCAGATTTGACATAGTCAGTCATGATATCACGAATCATATAAGCTGATTCTTCAGAAAGGGCTTGTGTTTTTTCTTCTTGATATTTTTGATCGATTTCAATAACTTCACCAGTTGTTAATAATTCGATTTTTTGAACTGTATGAGGTTCAATATAAGTTCCACCATTCGCAATGACAGCATAGGCACCAGCTTCAGATTCAGGAGTGACACCTTGTCGCCATGCTCCAATTGCATAACCAATGTCAACTGATTCGCCTTCCATATCAAATCCCAAGCTTTCAAGATATTGAGTTGCACCATCAATACCAATACCATCACCAACATCATTACCATTACAATCTTTTCCAGTAATGACTTCACTAAATGTTTGTAAAGCAGCAGCATTCCATGAATTGCTTAAGGCACTCGAAATAGAAATATCACCATTATATTTTCTTCCGTTCCAGTTGCTAGGAACAAAACCATTCGCATATTCATAAGGAACATCATGGACATAATGGGCTGTTGAATAATCTAAGAATTCAAATGCAGCAGCATATGAAATTAAAGGTTTTAATGAAGAACCAGGCTGGTTCTTTTGACCATAGCTTGCACCTGTTTGAGATGCATATGCATATGTTGTCCCTAAAGGTGTATAATCACGTCCACTTAAAACACCGACAATGCGTCCTGTTGTGGATTCTTGAATAACAGCACCCACTTGAATTCTTGAATCCTGAAAATCATATGTTTCACCACTTGCAATATCATCTAATTGTTTTTGAACATCAGTATCAATATATGTATAGATACGCATAGGTGTTTCATATGGATCATAACCAGTTGTTTCCTGAACTTCACGAATGACTTTATCAGCATATGCCTGATATTGTCCGCTTGTTGAAATTGGATTTGATTTCAATGTGTTTTCAACTGGAATAGCTTTTGTAGCTTCGCATTCTTCTTTAGATATATAACCATGCTGTAACATTAAACCTAGAATTGTATCACGACGATCTTGAGCTAAGTCCAGGTTTCTAAACGGATCAAAACGGTTTGGAGAGTTTAAAGTACCTGCTAACAAAGCCGCTTCTGGTAATGTTAAGTTTTGTACTGATTTATCAAAATAATATCTTGAAGCTGCATAAATTCCTACTGTTTGAGGACCATATCCAAAATAAATTTTATTTAAATAGAGTTCAAGAACTTCTTCTTTTGAAATTTGAGAAGTTGCTTCGATTGAAAGAATAATTTCACCAATTTTTCTTTCAATTGTTTGTTCCTCATCAGGATAGTATGACTTTTTAATTAACTGTTGAGTAATTGTTGAACCACCAGCTGTAATACCACCTGCAGCAATATTACCTACTAAGGCTTTGACAATACGAGGAACATCAAACCCGTTATGTTCAAAAAAACGTGAATCTTCAGCAGCTACAACAGCATCAATCATTACTTGAGGAATGTCATTGTAACTGACATTTTTTTGAACACCACCACGAGCAACGGAAAACCACTCTTCACCGTCTGTTGTACATAAAACAGAAGATTCATCAGAAGTGAGTTTTTCCTTTGAAAAGCCTTCTACCTGTTTGAAAATCCCAAATCCCAAATACATACCAGCAGAAGTAATCATAACCGCAACAATTAAACAAACAACTTTAATAATTCGTCTTTTTTGTTTTTTGTTTTCTGTTTTGGTAGATTTTTTTCGGTTTATTTTTTTCATCATTCATCCTCCTTAAAATACCAATCGTCAACAACTTTTAAATAATCTAATCTTGGTTGATAGCCTTGGGGTATCAGATGTCCAAGATTTTTGATTTTTTCATATGTTATTGATTTTCGCTGGGAATGATAATAATCATTAATGATATGACTTGCGTCAATTAAGTATACCTCATTTAATGAGGTAAATGCAATAATAACAAAAGCAATCCCTCCATGATTGATGATTTTTTGTAGATGATCAATCTGATGTTTTGAAATATTTGCAAAAGGAAAGGTCTTGACTTTTGTTTCTTTAGCTTCAAAATCCACATATTTCCCACGATAAAGTCCATTATAGTCTGTGGTTGAAGGTGTTTTATAATAAGCTTCTACAATTTTAGCGGCTTCACGTCTGGGATAGTTAACTTTGACAATTTGAATAGGCGTTGGCTTTTTATAAATAACCGCAATATCATGTGAAAGATAATATTGATTCGATAATGTAATATCCTCTTCCAATGACATTCCACGATGAGCTGTATAATGTTTTTTATCGTGCGTTGGTAATGTTGAAGATTGCCAGCTGCGTTTCATATTAGGGTAATTAACCATAATTATATCCTTTCATTGATTTACCATGTTATTATAACAT
>ERZ1643250.2546-NODE-2546-length-13577-cov-18.585047_pt1 | contig 13577 bp, 16 predicted proteins | sample MGYA00579262_ERZ1643250 | MGnify/ENA primary metagenome ERZ1643250 (study PRJEB29033, sample SAMEA4952265) | chicken gut metagenome | biome: Broiler Chicken; feature: Gastrointestinal Tract; material: Caecum | place: Ireland | collected 2018 | study: Broiler...
CATACCCGTTGTAAATCTTGTAAGAGTTTTCGCCGGTCTGGTACACCATGGTGCGGTACTTCGCACACATCCGATTGTCCGGGAGGGTTTGTGCGAATACCGGGGTGTTGAACTTGGAAATGAATTGGATATTGTCGTTGAACGTGGTCACATACTTGTCGAGATACGAGGTCCCGTCGTTGCTCATGGGCCTGTACTGATACGAGCCCACATAAATAGTGTAGTAGTCGTCCTGGAACTCCTGCAGGCGCTGGAATACGCAAAAGTCGGTAGAGCCGGAAATACCTCCGTTGTCAACGTTCATGCGGTCCAGAAGTAGCGTGTCAATATACAGCGCACACGCGCCAGTGCCGACAGTTCCGATAGGTGAACCGACACCCTCGGTGTCTCCCCACAACGTAGCGTTTTTCAAACGCACCACACCGGTGCCTGGTACAGTAGTATCGCAGTAGTATGCCGATAGAGAACTGACGCGGCCTGACACCGAACTTACAGTAAACAGGCCGTTATAACCCGCGTTGAGTTTCAACCGTTCCAGGTGAATAACGCCCGCATACAGGTTAGCACATCCAACGATTAGAATGGGGGTGTTGTAACTGCCCCATTCGAGATTGAGAGAGGTAATTTCCATCGACGACATCCACCCAGCAAGATGGAAACCGTATACAGCCGACGTATCTATATTACCATTAGTAATATAGATATTGGTAAAAGTGCAGTTTGTACTGCCGTTTGTAATGATCTCAATGCCCGCGTAGGTAAAATCGGTAATTTCGATTGTGTCGAAATGAATTTCAAAGACGGGGCTGTTTTTATCTTCCATTGCAATGCCGGTTCCGACATTGTAGATGTGAATGTTTCGGATGCTGGTTCTTTGCAGTGGGTACGGGTCTTTACCGCACAAGATACCAATGTAGCTATTCTGTGCCGCGCTTGCCGGTTTGGACGCAAAACACACGTTGAATCCTTGTAGAAACGCTCGGCTGCTTGCTTTTACGATAGGCTTATTTATGGTCGCGTCCATTTGAATTACCGAGCAGTCGCCGAAACCGACAATACAACCGCCCGCGATAGCGATAGTGTCAGTAACTCGGTATGTGCCTTTCCCCAGTACAATATAGCCAACATCCTCATACATGGCCATAATAGCGGCCGTGTCGTCGGTTACGCCGTCGCCCTTTGCGCCATACTGCTGTACAGTTGTTTTGAATAGCTGTTCGGAAACTTCGCTGATCTGCTGTCCCAACTGTTCGATCTGCTGGCCCTGCTGGGCGATCTGCTGCCCCTGTTGGGTGATCTGCTGTCCCTGCTGTTGCACAGTCTCTTTGGTCTCAGCAAGGTTGCTCTTAACCTGGGTGACGGCCTGCGCCGTTGCCGTATCCTTGACGTTGTACGGAACGCCATTGATCTTGATTTTATCAAAATCTGCCATTTAGGTTCCCTCCCCTGTGGTGATAGTGATGGTTTCCTCTCCCGCGTCGTAGGACACATTAACTCGGCTGGCGTTTTCCAGCTCGGTTACCTTTTCCAGCGCCTGGCTGGCCTGCTGTGCAGCACTTTCCGCGGACGAACGGGCGGACGTGTCCTTGACGTTGATGGAAGTGCCTTGAATGTTAAAAATCGATACATCAGGCATAATGGTCACCTCCCTGTGATTCGGATGGTCTCGGCGCGCGGGATATACTCATGCCCGTCAGCCGTGATATTGGACGTGACAGGCACAGTCTGAAAACCGATCGTGATAGACGTGTCCGAAGCGCTATACATAGCAATGGGCGTGTGGTAAACTTCCTCGATAAGCGAGATCACATCCAGCTGCGTACAGTTGCTCCCGACGATAACCAGGGACGTGACGGGGATTGCCGCGTCATTGCGCACCAGACGGTCGCCCACCCAAAATACCGTGCCCGCCGGAATAGCCTGTGTTGCCGCCTGGCCGTCCTCCTGCTGCGGGAAATCAGAGATAGCCTTTTTGAGGGCGTCGGTGAAATTTTGCAGCGTAAATACCGGTGTCCAGTAATCGGTGTTATCGATCTGCACGCCCTGCGGCACAGGCTGCAAGGACAGGTAGGCCGTGCCGGTTTCCGGGTCAATAACCAGGGTGTTTTGTGCGTACTGCGAAGTGATGTTCCACTGGAACGGATCCGCGTACTTGATGGAGTTCAGGCTGACAAAGTTAGTCAGTCTCGTCTCCTGGTCCTTGATCGACTGGATGATCCAGTCAAGGTTTAGTTCGTGCAGGTTAGTCCACGGCCAAAAGTTAGACATAATATGCACCTCCTCAATATACTCTGATGCAGAAGTTGTTTTTAACATCCTCTGCAATATATGTATAAGCGTCGAATTCGGCAGCTTTCCGGGCCGCTTCCAGCAGCTCGCCGGCTGGCCGACGCCTGCCGGTCGTTTTGACAGACCGCTGGATAGTCCGGGCCGTGCTGTCCGTGCCACTCTCCCTGGTTTCCTCGCTGCCTGTGGAATGTACCGTGTTGGTGCTGCCCAGGGTCGTGGTTTGCCGCTCCCGCGGCTCGTAACCATTGGAATTAAATGCGGACACTTGCTGCTCGGTGCTGTCGCTGCCGCCGTTCTGACCGCTCGTGGTGAGGTCAGGTGTGCGGGTATGCAGCAGGTCGGGCGTGCGTATATCTGTGTCGTTTCCGTCCGTCGAGATCTCCATGCCCATTTCGTCCAGCAGGTCATAGTCTTGCTGGGTGGTTTCCCACATGGTTTTCCAGGTATACTTCCGCCGGACAGAAAACAGCGACAGCATCTGCTTGCACAATTCCGGCTGTGGAATCATGACTTCAAACGGCGCACATACCTGAACAATGGTCGCCTTGACCGCGTCGGGGTCCATCCCGTCCGGGAATGACATCCCATCAAGTAATGTCGGGTCGTACGCCAGCAGCGCCTGCATCGAAACTGTCGCTTGCATCGTCGTCACCTCCCATCATATCAGGCGGGAACCGCCAGTCGAACCACAAATCGGACTTGCTCAGGCCGAACATCCTGTGCACTCGCTCGCACGATTCTTGCAGGCTTTCCAGCCACATGGACAATAGCGAGTAGGTGGAGACGTTGTTGGCGTCTACCTCATTGGTAACCAGCCGCTCCTTTTTGTCGGTGTTGGCGTTGGGTATGCCTACCTCGCTGTCAAACATCGCCTCGATCTTGCGCATATCGGACAGAATATCCGACACCACATAGGTATTTTTGACGTTCTGCGAGAACATAAGCCAACCAGGCACCAACTGCCCGCGCTCGTCCTGCTTGAACAGTGATTTGTCGACGGTGGTAGCCGGCTCGCCGGCTGAAATAGAATCGTACAGCTTCTTGAAACTTTCTGCCGCGCTCTTGCTGTCTGCCGCAAAAATCGTGCTGATCTTGCTGTTTTGCAGGTTGACGGCTGCGGTCTCTGCCGCCAGCGCCAACAGGTCGCCGTAGTAGATGCACAAGTCAGCGATGCCGGAATATGTCGGTTGCAGCATAAGCAGCTCGCCATCCGTGCCGATCTGCACCTGGCGGCTCGGCGTAATCAGCGGGTTTGACACGATGAAATAGGACGGCTGGTAAAACACGTTCAGCCCGCCCAGGCCGACGCGGTCAAACATAATACCGTACTCGCTGGTATTGAAAACACCAACATAGCCTGTGCCGAACAGCAGGTACATCAGCCAATTTTTGGCGCGCTTCCACGTTCTGGGGACCGTAACCTTAACCTGGGCAATTGCCTTTTGGAAAAGGTACCGCCTGTAAAAGTATGCCATCTCTGTGTTGGTCACGTGCATTGTGCTCGGCGTGTATGCAGAGTATGCGCGGTTGAGCTGTTTTGCGGAATAAGGCACGCTCATATATATCACCTCCCATTATTTGCAATTTTGAACAGCAGCCAGACCGGGATATTTCCTGTGCCCGGCGTCGGTCCCGGTCCGGGGCCCGGCGGGTCGGTAGCGTCCCATGACACCTGATAGGTGCCGCGTCCGTTTGGGATCCCCAGCAACGGGGACGGGTCCTGCCGGTATGCCGTAGACTGGCCGCCGACCCAATACTCCCAGTGGGTGTGGATGCCCGTGACGTTGCCTGTCTCGCCTTGCGTGCCGATCAAATCACCCTTGGCGATCTGCTCGCCGACCCTATGGGTCTGCGCGGTAAAATGGGCTGCCAACCAATAGCTGCCGTTGCCCATATCAACTACAATGTAGTTACCCCAGCTATCGTTTCCCTCGGTGCCGCCTTGCCACACATGGGCCGTAACAACAGTGCCGGACGCAGGCGCATATGCCAGGCGGTTGTTGTGTACCGTGTCGATGCCGCCGTGGTAGCTGCCGTCTGAGTAGGCCGGATACCCGGCGCTCTCAAAAATCGTAGACTGGTCTGTAATACTCTGCGGATAAACTGGCATTGCTATCACTCCCAGTAAAAACCGGCCGCCATGGCCTGCTCGATCTGGCTGATCTCGTTTGCAGTAGCGTGACATTCCAGGTGCGGGCGGTTACATACAATGTAGCCCGGTAAAGTGCTGATCTGTCGGCGCTCCATAAGCGGCCGGCCCAGTCGCTCGTTATCCTCGCTAGCAACATCGAAAAACTGTGATACCACGCGCATATCGCGGGTGTAGTCCATGATGCCGCCTTGCGTGCCCTTTGTGGACACGTTGGTTAGCGTTGCTGCCGCACTGTCAGCAATCGCCCCAATATCCCCACCACCCAGCACGCTGGACAAAGCCGCGCCGCCAGCAGACAGCGCCGCTTGCAGCGGGTTTGATATGGCGTTTTGTACGGCGCTTGCGGAAATGCCTATCTGCGAGATGGATACATCCACGCCGATATTTGTGCTTTGCGTGCAAAGCAGCACGTCCGCACTCTCCTTGACGGCGTACAGGGATAGGATGCCCTCGCCGGTTACCAGGTCAACGGCGCACTCGGCCTTGAGCGTATCGGAGTAGCCCACCATGGACGTATCCAGAGGGATCGCGCCCCACGGATAGATATACAGTGTACGCTTGGTGTATGGGGCCAGATTGAGATACCGCCCGCGGCTCTCGGCTTGCGGGTGTTGCGGTATGCCGCGCAAATATACCGGGTCGCTCTCCCAATACGCCTGCTTTGCAATATATGCCGTGGTTAGTGGCATCTCCCACCAACCAAATTTAACGGTTGTCGTAAGACCGCCGTCCGGCGGCGTGAACGGAAACCACTTGCACGATACCACATACTGGTAAGGATTGAGCAGTGCTTTGGAAAGCTGCGCGCTGATCTCTGTCGCGTCAATGCCCGCCCAGTCGATAGAGGACAGCATTTTTTCGCGGAACTGCTGCATAGCAGCGTTGTCCATCTGGTAGTATGTCACGCCACCGCCCGGACCGCTGCTGTCGTCCGAAATGATACCCACCACGAAAACCCCGTCCGCGAACGTGTCGGCGCTGAAAAACGGGTGATTGTATACGGTGGACAAGAACGTCTGGCTTGCTAACGTCGGATACATCCGGTCCATAACATATCCGTTATAGTCCGCTGCCGCGCGCAGGATATACTGCGTGCTTCCGCCTATATCTCCGCGCCAGCTCGCCAACGCGTCCACGTGGCAGTGTGCATACCACAGTCCTCGGTTATACTCCCAGTCATCAATCCAGTAGCACCGGTTTTCAAAGGTCTCGATCTGGGCATAGTTAAAACCGGTAGGAAAGTCGGTCTTTCCAAAATCAAAAATCAGTGTGGGGTTGACAATGCTGGTCGCGTCTTTAAGGGTGCAGTTATAAGGATTGCCCGCGCCGGTCGGTCGCCTGGTGCTGTTTTGGTCCTTGACCATCTGAAACAGCCTGACCGTAATTGCCATGCTATCACCACCTTATAAATAACGGGCTGGGCGTCTGCCCAGCCCGTTGGGTTGTTATTCTGCCGGTTCGGGGTCCTTGACGGTCTTGCTGCGGCTCAACACGGCTTTGGCTGCGACCGGGGCGGTCTCGTCTGCCGATGTAAGCAGGAACAGGGCCGCGTTTTCGGTGAAGTCGTTGTAGAACCGGAAACCGTAATGGTACCAGAAATTGGTGTAGCGGCTGCGCGGGTTGCGGATGGGCTCCACGTCGTTGTCAATCGGGGTGTAGCCGATTGCATCGTCGTCGTGCAGGAACGCAAAAATGTTGTTCAGGCCGACGTTGGCGGTGCCGACGGTCGCAGCGCCCGCGGTGTTGGTATAGATGGGCTTGACCTGGACGGCCGCGCGATTGTCTGCGCTCTGCCAGTACGGCACCATGACATAGTCCTGGTAGCGGGCCAGCTCGTCGTGGAACGTGTCGGACAGGACGCGGGAGTCGATCTGCCGCTGCGTACGGCTGAACAGGTACAGGTGCTGCCGGTCATACGGCGTATGGCGCATGAAGTTGTAGTCCGTCCCGCCGATCTGCCAGTTCTGGTGCCAGTTGATGGTGCGGGCGCGCATCATGTCGGAAACATCCTTGATGCGGGCATAGGCGTAGCGCGCGAAATCCGGGAAATTGTCGGGCGCATAGACCGAAGTGGCCGTCAGGGACAAGCCGGTCTCGGCATTGTACTCATCCAACAGGTAGATGACGCTGTTGGGGTTGGTCACGGTCAAGCCGCCCATGTAATTGGCAACTAGGTTCTGGGTAAGGTGTTCCCGGTCGCTCTCGATCTGGTTGGACAGGTGCAGGACAAACGCGGTCCAGAACGCAGCCAGCTCGTCGGGGCCGCGGAATGCGTTCATCATCTGGGTGGTAAACTGCGAGTACAGCCTGGTATAGTTGACCTGGCCGTAGAAGTTGGTCTGCAGGGTCTTGGGGCGCTGAACGATAAACGGGTCGACGTCATCGCCGCCGGCGGAGGTGCCGGTTGTGCCGTCGTCCGGCAGGCTCCAGCTGGTGTCCTTGATGGGGTCTTCGTCGAAGAAGTTGATCTTGCGGACATGGTTGCCCCAGGCGGTGCCGTCCTTTTCAAGGCCGGAGAACAACGCATTGTAGGGCCGCACCGCGAAGATGGTGCGAGTGGCCAGCTGCGAGATCGCGTTCATGACGGGGTCGTAGCCTGTCCGCAGCGTCGCTTCCGCAACGCTGACGAAACTGCTTGTGTCGACGATCTCGCTGGTGGGATCCTGGCCAGTCGCCAGTTTGTTGATTTCGCTCAGGACACTGGAAATGTCCTGGAAAGTCATACCAATAGGCATTTCTTTACTTCTCCTTTCCATAGCTGGGATTGATTAATCGGGCTGTCACCACGTCCGCGCCCTTTTCAGCAGGCGGTTCCATGGCGGCTTTGTTGATGTTGCCCATTTGCACCGCGCCCAGGATTTCCCGCAGCAGCGCCTCGGTCTGCGAGACCTGTGTCGCCGGTGCAGGGACCGGTGCAGGTTCGGGTGCAGGGGCCGGTTCGGGTGCTGGGGCCGGTTCGGGTGCTGGGGCCGGTTCGGGTGCTGGGGCCGGTTCGGGTGCTGGTTCCGGCGCATCCATTGCGGCAATCTCGTCTTTGGTATACCCGGCCCGCACCAGGGCCATAACATCCTCAAATTTCATGCGTTCACACCTCCATTACAAGATCTTGTGTATATAAGTCGAGTTCTCGGCACAGGGCGCGGATCGTCTCCGCGTCGCCGCTGGAAACGGGTCCGATCACAAACTGACTGCCGATTTTTTCAGTGTCCGTGGCCGCAGGACGCTTGACGCTGGTGTAGCTGCCCAGCCGCACGGCAGAAGATGCCGCCGCAAAGTCACCGTCCAGCCAGTTCAGCGGGTTGAAGCGGGTGCCGCTCAGCCGCACTTCAAAGTGCAGGTGCGGGCCGGTGGAGTTGCCAGTGTTGCCGCTGTAGCCGATCAGCTCGCCCTCCCGGACGGCCTGCCCGTTTTTGACTGTCACCCGCTGCAAATGGGCGTACAGCGTCTGCAATTTGCCGCCGTGATAGTCGGCATGGCGGATGCGCACCAGGTTGCCGTAGCTCTGGTTGCCGCTGGTGCTGCGGCCGTCCCAGGTCTGCACCCAGTCCACCGTGCCGTCCTCGGCCGCATAGACCGGCGTGCCGACGGCCGCGCGCAGGTCGATTGCCCGGTGCAGGATGCCGTCGCTGTAATACCAGCCGGCGGTAATGGTATGCTCAGCCAGCGGCCAGGCAAGCAGCACCTCTCCGTTACTTAGTCTCATCGACATCACTTCCTTTCAGCTTCGCGAAAATTTTAGACAGTGGCTCGCGCAATTCAGGGTTGATTTCACCGATATTTTCCAGGATGCTGCCGATCTCCATAATAACCAAATATACACAGCACACCGCGGAAAAATCTACTTCCACAGGGATGCCCAGCCGTGGCAGGCTTGCATCCACCACGACACACAGGGCGACGCTCAGCAGTTCGCCCAGTTTGTGGAAGAAGCCCTGCCGCATCACGCTGCTGTCAAAACCAGTCGTGGCGAAGGCCTTAACCAGCCCGCTGACGACATCCAGCAAGATAAACGCCAGCACAATTACAATTGACAGATAACTCATAAGCAACACCGCCTATATACAAAATCAGCAGGTAGATTCTTGCGGTGAGCGGCCGCGCGCCCGCGCCTCCCGACGTTGCTCTTGGGCTTCTACCTGCTGATCTCATTCTATCATTTACATTTTTCCGTGTCAAGCGTCCCACAGCTGCCGAAAATAGATTTCATCGCTGTATCGTTCAAATATAATTTTCCGGGCCATGTAGCTGTCATACAATCGGCCGTATCGCTGGCGGAATCGCAATAAATCATAGTGGCCAGTGCCATACACCGGCGCAGCGCCGGAACTGTGCTCGCACACGTAATAGCCGCCGTTGGATTTGTGGCGATATATGCACAGGCGGCCGACGCGCACCACCGGCCTGTATTGGATAAGGTCGCGGCTCTCGGTACGGCTTTTTTCCTCGCCCGCATACTGGTTTTCCAGCGCAGACCGGTAAAAGTCAGTACCGGCAAGACTGCGATATAACGCGGTGTCTTTTTTTCGCTCTGCTACCGGGCTGTCAGCCAGGTCTACCAGCATGATACCACGGTCTGGCAGGTACATCCACCTCCGGCGCGTGCCGATCATCTTGTCGATAACATCCACCACGTCCCATTGCATATAGTACGGATTGGCCATACCTACCGCGTTGCTCATCAGGATTAGCTTACAAGGCTGCATGCCCTTGAGTTCCCGGTTTCTGTTGACTGTCTCGTAGATGTTCGCAAGGCCCAGGCCCTCGCCCTTTCGGTAGTAGTCCAGCTCGTCCTTTTGATATTCGTCCAAAATAATTCGGTCCGTGGTGTCGCTAGAAAAGCCGCGGGTCCGGCCCAGCGTCACGACGCTGGAAACCATGCCGACCTGCCGCGGGTTGTCGGGGTCCTGCTCGTCCATGATACGATACATGCCGCGCAGGCCCTTGACACGCTCCGGCATTATCAACCGCCCGGCGTCGCGGTTGATGGGGGAAAAAGGCCACACGCTCGGATCCGCAGCAATCGTCTCTACCTGCCCTGGGGTGCGGCGCAGAAACAAAAAATCCTTTCCGGCGTCAAGCGTGTCCTTAAGGCAGGTGTAGGTTTTCCCGGTGCCGCGCCCGCCCCATATCATAATGATATTGGCGGGGCTAGACAAAATTCCGTCGGTCTCGGAAAAGTTCGGCCATCCGTCATTGTCAAAAAGTCTCATAGTCTGCAGCCTCCATCTCATATCCCAGCAGCCGCGCATACTCGGCAGTAAGCCCCAGGGTATAGTCGCCATCCAAACAGGCAACATTTTTGGGGATATCAAGGGTGTGTCCGTCAATTTCTAGGGGCGGGCAGTCTGGATTGTCATTATACACCAGGTCGTTGCCGCCCGCCAGGCAAAAGCGAAAACCGGGCCGAAATGCCGCGAAACCGCCCCATAGCATGAGCTCCAGACCGCCTTTTTGCTTACTGACGCCCGCAATTGTCGTGGTGATCTTACCGCCCTTGCTGTAAGTTATGGCGTATTTTTTCGCGCCCCAGGTCTTAAACTCTGCGTAGTCTCGTTCCTGCTCGAACACACCCATGTAGTGGACGCGGCCTTTGGGGTCTGTCGCATACGCACCAGCAGCTTTTGCAAGCTGCATCAACTCTCCATTGAGCGCGTCCAGGTCGATGTCCCCCACATACTTTACGCTGTCAGTATCGCAGTAGACTGCATGTTCACCAGCGGCGTTAAGTGCATACCTCAGACGCTTCCTGGCGTGGGCGGTTGTCCAAACAGCCCATTGATAGGGCAAAAACAGCGATCTCCGGTTTTCGTCCAGCGCCTGTTGTAAATCGTCATCAGACACGGGCGTTGTCAGCCACTCGCCGGTCTCCGTGTATGCCACATCGTCCCGCACGGGCTTTTGGGCCGTCATGCCGTACACGCTGTTCAGCTTGTTTTTGGATTTCATATAATACAGCTCCTGCCCGAACACTCCCTTTAAGGACGTCTTGGCCTCATAGTATTTGTAGACTACGTCGGTCAGTTTTTTCGGCAGCTTCCCATAGTGCGCGCTCCATAGGTCAAGCACTCGCATGCCGGACCACCTATACTCCCGGCGCATGATCTTAAGGTCTATATCGGTCATTGCTACGACACACTCCAGGCATTGCAGCACACGACCGTTATCATATACGCCGCCGGTTATATAGACACACTTGCTACGCGACAGGTAGGGGAACCCCCAGTGCTGATCTGTGATTTCCAAATCGTAAAAAACGACCCGACACACTACAGCCCTGCGCATACGCAGGTTGAGCCGGAGCCGGTCCAGACTCGCTCTCTCGTGGAAAAATCTGGTTGTGGGAAAATACTCGGTCAGCTGCACAGCGGGATAAGCACTTGCCATGTCAACGCTGTGAACATCCTCCAGCACCATACCGGCATAATAGCGATTTGCATGCGTGTCGCCACCCCAGAATGCGTCGCGCAGCAGCTTGTATAGCTCCGCGTCGGGCTGCAAGCTGTCGGTCCATTTTTTGAGCGGATACATGGCGCGCTTACAATCACGGCGCACATATCCGGTTGAGGTCATAGGGATGGTGTACAGCGTATCGCCCTCACTCTCCATCTCTGCGCTGATTGCCTCGACCAGGCCGCGGACGTCATTGAGACAGTAGGCAAGTTCCCGGTCTGACAAGGCTGTCCAGGGATAGCGGATTTTGGAGTAGTCCAGCTGGCCGGACAGCTTGGCATGTGCAACGCCCATTTTGTGAGTAAAAGCATCTAGGCTCATGTTTGTTTGCAGATAGCTGCACCGGTACTCCATCCTCCCGAACTCCGCACGCAGGACCCGGCGCGCTTTTGTGGCAAATACCTGGCCGGGGGTCTGGACCCCGGACAAAAACTGGAACTCGTATGACAAATTGTGGTCCCACACTACAAGCATCGCGTCGAGTTCATCCGCCCGGGCAGTGATCTTGCGGCACAGCTCGGCGTACTCTTCCCATGTCCGGCCGATGATCGTAAAATGCCGGCCCGCTTGAAACATCCAGATATACATGATTGCTTGCGGTCCGTCATGACCGGCACGATCGCGCACATGGGGGAGTACGCTTGTCTCAATATCAAACGCGCAGATGCAATCTATATAGGACACGCGGTATTTTTGGCGCTTCCCGCCTGTCTTTTTCGGCAGCACGGACAGGCTTTGCAGCCACTCCGACACGTCGGCACTTTGCACATCTACGATCCTCTCCGCGCAAACCATTGTCAAAAATCCTCCGAACTGCTGTCCGGTTCCGGGCCTTCGGCAGCTTCCTGCTTCCAGGCGTTTTGTCCCTCTGTCCAGGCGATAAAGTCCTGTCTATTTAGGTATTTACGGTCAGGAACAGTATAAAAGTACTCCACGATCTCGTCCGAGTTATAGATCTCGTCAAGGCCATGGGCGTGGCAATAGGCAAACCAGTCGCCCAGCTTCCCGACATACTGCTCGTCAACATCGCCCATGGTCTGTTGCGCCATGGACCGTACGCGCGCCATACGCTGGCGTACGCCTGATACGGTACTAATCTCAGGGTTCCGCAGAAACCACGCGACGTCGGCAAGCGCACGTTCAACACCCTGCCGGTCCTGTATGTCACGCAGCCGGGGAAGGTGAGAACTTAAGTAGCGGTATTCCTCCGTAGCGCGCAGCTCCTGATCCTGGCCCATACGGACCAGTCGTTTGTGCATGATGTCACGCAGCCGCGTATATTCCTGCCGCAATTCCCGTTCAGGCCAGTCATGCAGGGCAACAGGTGTATACCAATTTTCCGGATGCGACAGGCTCGCCCTGGCCATTGCGTTACCTCTCGCCATCGTCTTTACCTCCCTTTATCATACGTAGCACGTCACGTCCATTCATGCTAATACCAACATACTCTAGCAGATCGTCGCACCAGGCGGTATGGAAAAAATTCCACGCATGGTCACGGTACGCCTGCTTAATTATGGCGGCTGCGAGTGCTCGCCAGCCTGGATTTTCCATGGTTTCACCACCTTTATAAAATAAGCCGGCCGGCAACGCCGGCCGGCGTCTTTTCAGAACGGGAGGTCACCAACGCCGCTGATAACCAGCTCGGGATAGCCCTTATCGTTCTCCACAACGTCAAGGCATACATTCCGCAGCTTGATTTTGCGGGTCCAGTCGCTGAGGGTGTGCTCATCGTCGATCGCGATGGTGACGCCCGGCTGCGCGTACTTCCCATTTTGCAGCCACATGTCGCCATCTTCCACTTCGACGACCCGGTCCAGGTCTTTGAACTTCACGTACTCGCACTGTTTGCGGGTGGTGTTCTTGTTGGTCTTCTTTGCATACGGCATTAAAATCACTCTCCATTTCTATAAGTTGCCGTTGGCCTGTCTCATCAGTGCCGGGCGGCCGTTCCCGGCAGACGGCCCATAGGCCGTTTCGACTTAATACCCGTTTTCCATCCAAAGATCTTCGCAAGCAGCAGTATATCCAGCATACCACTCGTCACTCATTCCCGGATGTTTTTTGCGCCCATTCCAGGGCATGGTGTGCAACATCCGATCAAGAAAAGATTTCGCCTCTCTGAAAACCTCCCTCCTACTCGTTGCAGGTTCCTCATACTCGTTCCACGTGACCGTGCCGTCGGTGTGGAATTCGATGATGTATTTACGCATTTCCATGCTCGTCAACCTCGCTTTCAAACCAATGCTCATAACATGATGCGCAGTCCTGAAATTCCCGGCAGACGGCCCTATGGGCCGTTGATAAGTTGCATGTTCAATCCTCCTGCGCGATGTGGATGTACACCATTACTCAACAGTAAACTTGCCACCAACCAGAACCAGTGCGGCAATGATAACATTTGTTTCAGCTTCACCAAAATGCATATCACGGAACATCTGCGCCATATCGGCCATGTTCAAGCTACCATCAAAATAACCTGTCAGGTCTTTGTAATGCTCAATAGCTTCTTTGGCTGCATTCCTTGTTGCGTATTTCATTTGTAAACCTCCATGCGCTTGATACTGTTACGGATTGCGACGGCTGTTGTTTTCTTGCCGTCATTTCATTGTCTATAGTATACACGGTAATTATGAACTGAATATGAACAAAGGGTTGCAAATTAGTTACAGACCGCCCTCTTGTG
>ERZ1643250.2556-NODE-2556-length-13544-cov-8.984951_pt1 | contig 13544 bp, 8 predicted proteins | sample MGYA00579262_ERZ1643250 | MGnify/ENA primary metagenome ERZ1643250 (study PRJEB29033, sample SAMEA4952265) | chicken gut metagenome | biome: Broiler Chicken; feature: Gastrointestinal Tract; material: Caecum | place: Ireland | collected 2018 | study: Broiler...
CTGAAAGCCGTCAATCTGGGTTCTGACACCGACACAGTGGCCGCGGTGGCCGGTGGGCTGGCCGGAATCCTCTATGGCGCGGAATCCATTCCCGAAGACTGGCTGAACGTACTGGCGAAAAAAGAAGAGATTGTCCGGCTGTGTGAAAATTTTCTGTCTGCATAGTTTTTATGCTGGAACTATGGGAAAATTCGCCCTTCTGCCCTTGACTTTTTCCCCCGGATGGGATACCATATATCCATATGGAAAAAGACGTTGACGGAGACAGTACGCAGGGAGCCAGTGCTCCAGCGAGCCGGGGACAGTGCAAGCCCGGCGCCATCGGGCCCTGACGGAACATCACTCTATCAGTCGCAGGCTGAACGGATTTTCTCAGTAGGTTCTGTCGGATTCCCGCCGTTATCGGGAGCGCATATGATGGTATGCCGCGAAAATAGGTGGTACAGCGAAGTCACAGCCTTCGTCCTGTTTTGCAGGATGAAGGCTTTTTTATTTGCCTCGCGGCTGTTACAGGATGAATTCAAAGGAGGAAACACCATGTACAACAAGGTATCCACAAATCTGAACTTTGTGGAACGGGAAAAGCAGGTGGAGGAATTCTGGCGCCAGGAACACATCTTTGAAAAGAGCATGGAGATGCGCCGGGATTGCCCCAATTACACTTTTTATGACGGTCCGCCCACGGCCAACGGCAAGCCCCACATCGGCCATGTGGAGACCCGCGCCATCAAGGACATGATTCCCCGCTATCGCACCATGAAGGGCTATGACGTGCCCCGTAAGGCCGGTTGGGACACCCACGGCCTGCCCGTAGAGCTGGAAGTGGAAAAACTGCTGGGTCTGGACGGTAAAGAGCAGATCGAGGAATACGGTCTGGAACCCTTTATCGACCGCTGCAAAGAGAGCGTGTGGAAATATAAGGGTATGTGGGAGGATTTCTCCGGCACCGTCGGTTTCTGGGCTGACATGGACAATCCCTATGTTACCTATCACAACGAGTTTATCGAGTCTGAGTGGTGGGCACTAAAGCAGATCTGGGAAAAGGGCCTGCTGTATAAGGGCTTTAAAATTGTTCCTTACTGCCCCCGCTGCGGAACTCCCCTGTCCAGCCACGAAGTTGCTCAGGGCTATAAGGACGTAAAAGAGCGCTCCGCGATTGCCCGTTTCCGCGTGAAGGGCGAGGATGCCGCTTTCCTGGCATGGACCACCACCCCCTGGACCCTGCCCTCCAACGTGGCGCTGTGCGTTAACCCCGTGGAAGAGTATGTCAAGGTCAAGATGAACGAGGACGGCCAGGTATACTATCTGGCTCATGCCCTGTGCGATACCGTATTGGGCGAAGGCACCTACACCGTTCTGGAAACCTATGTAGGTAAAGATCTGGAATATAAAGAGTACGAACCCCTGTTCCATTATGTGGAACCCAAGGAAAAGTGCTGGTATGTCACCTGTGACGAGTACGTCACTTTGACCGACGGTACCGGCGTGGTTCACATTGCTCCCGCCTTTGGTGAGGACGACGCCAACGTGGGCCGGAAATACGGTCTGCCCTTTGTCCAGCTGGTGGACGCCAAGGGCGAAATGACCAAGGAAACCGAGTGGCCCGGCGTGTTCTGCAAGGACGCCGACAAGGAAGTGCTGAAGAATCTGGAAAGCCGCGGCCTGCTGTTCTCTGCGCCCCAGTTCACCCACAGCTATCCCCACTGCTGGCGCTGCGATACCCCCCTCATCTATTACGCCCGCGACAGCTGGTTCATCCGCATGACCGACGTAAAAGAGGACCTGATCCGCAATAACAACACCATCAACTGGATTCCCGAGACCATCGGCAAGGGCCGTTTCGGCGACTGGCTGGAAAATGTCCAGGACTGGGGCATCAGCCGTAACCGTTACTGGGGCACCCCGCTGAACATCTGGGAGTGCGAATGCGGCCATCGTCACGCCATCGGCAGCATTGAGGAACTGAAATCCATGTCCCCCAACTGCCCCGATGACATCGAGCTGCACCGCCCCTTCATCGACGCCGTGACCATCACCTGCCCCCACTGCGGCAAGCAGATGAAGCGCGTCCCCGAGGTTATCGACTGCTGGTTCGACTCCGGCTCCATGCCCTTTGCCCAGCATCACTATCCCTTTGAGAATAAAGACCTGTTCGAGGAGCAGTTCCCCGCCGACTTCATCTCCGAAGCCGTTGACCAGACCCGCGGCTGGTTCTACTCCCTGCTGGCCATCTCCACTTTGATCTTCAACAAGGCTCCCTTTAAGAACGTCATCGTGCTGGGCCATGTGCAGGACGAAAACGGCCAGAAGATGTCCAAGTCCAAGGGCAACGCTGTTGACCCCTTTGAGGCACTGGCCACTTACGGCGCAGACGCCATCCGCTGGTACTTCTACACCAGCTCCGCCCCGTGGATTCCCAAGCGCTTCTCCGGCAAGGCCGTGCGCGAAGGCCAGAGAAAGCTGCTTTCCACCCTGTGGAACACCTATGCATTCTATGTGCTGTATGCCAATATCGACGAGTTCGATCCCAACCAGTACGAGTGGAAGAAAGATACCCTTTCTGTTATGGACAAGTGGCTGCTTTCCAAGCTGAATACCATGGTTCGGGAAATGGACACCAATCTGGAAAACTACCGCATCCCCGAGGCTGCCCGTGCTTTGCAGGACTTTGTGGATGATATGAGTAACTGGTATGTGCGCCGCAGCCGCCAGCGTTTCTGGGGCAAAGAGCTGACCCAGGACAAGATCAACGCTTACAAGACCCTGTACACCGCGCTGGTCACCACTGCCAAGGCTGCCGCTCCCATGATTCCCTTCATGACTGAGGACATTTATCAGAATCTGGTTCGCAATCTGGACAAGAACGCTCCCGAGAGCGTGCACCTGTGCGACTACCCTGTATGCGATGAGAGCGCCATTGACCCCGAGCTGGAGCGTCAGATGGAGCAGGTGCTGCAAATCGTGGCTCTGGGCCGTGCCGCCCGTAACGAGGCCAACCTGAAGAACCGTCAGCCCCTCGCCCAGATGTTTGTCCGGGCAGAGTTCGAGTCTGACCCGCTGTTCCAGCAGGTCATTGCTGAAGAGCTGAACGTGAAGGAGCTGCATTTTGTCAACGATGCTTCCAAGTTCACCAACTATACCTTCAAGCCTCAGCTGAAGCTGTTGGGCAAGAAGTTCGGCAAGCAGATCAACGAAGTGCGCACAGCACTGGCAGAGCTGGACGGCAGCAAGGCCAAGCAGGAGCTGGACGAGACCGGCAAGCTGACCATTACCCTGTCCACCGGCGAGACCTCCCTCACCGAGGAAGAGCTGCTCATCGAGACCTCCCAGATGGAGGGCTTTGCCTCCATCACCGACCGCGGTGTCACCGTGGTTCTGGATACCCGCCTGACTCCCGAACTGATCGAGGAAGGCTTTGTCCGCGAGGTCATCAGCAAGATCCAGTCCATGCGCCGCGACGCGGACTTTGACGTTCTGGACCACATCAACGTGACCATCAAGGCCGGCGACAAGCTCATGACCATCGTAGAAGCCCATAAGGACGAGATCAGCCATGATACCCTGGCAGACAGCATCACCGCAGGCGAGCCTGCTGGTACCGTTGCCGAATGGGACATCAATGGTGAAAACGCTGTGATTGGCGTAGAAGTCGTTAAATAATGAAATGAAAAACGAGGCTTTTTGCCGGTGGGCAAAAGGCCTCAGTTTTTCTCCTCTCCGCTGTTCCGGGAAGAAAATCTGGAACCATAAAGAAAGTAAGCAGAGAAACAGATATTTTTCATAAAGGAACCCCCTTTGCCAACCGGCAAAGGGGGTTCCCTTCTTTTTCAAAATCAAATTTATTGAGCGGCTTCTTTCAACAGGTCGAGATATTCCGCTACGTCCATTTCTTTTTGGCTGTCTTCTATTTCTTCCGGCAGAAAACTGGAGGTGAGCTTTCCGTTTTCCACAGGAATGACCATGATTGGGGAAAGAGGAGCGCCCCTGTCACTGAGAATCAGGACGTATTCTTTTCCCACTTCCAGCGGGTCAAGGCCTTCCGTATCGTAAATATGAGTGTCGGTTTCCACATCAAAATCCAGATAGGTAATTTTTCCGGTCCACCCGGTGCTGCCCTTAATCAGGGTAATGGGTTCCACAGAAACTTCCTGATAGTATTCTTTCAGCTCCTCACCTCCGGCGGAACCGATGACATGATCCTTGACGGCGCCCCGATTGGTGACTTTTCCGTAGACGATGGTTGCGGCCTTGTCCACGCCTTCTTCAAAGGTATAATACGGCCAGCTTCCGTAGCCGGTTACTACCGTTTTTTCCGAACGCTCCAGTTTGGGTTGGCTGTTTGTCCAAAAGAAGACAGCCAGACCAGCTATGAGGATAACGGCCAGAACCGCGCAGAGAATACCAATTTTTTTCCGACTGTTTTTCATAAATCTTCCCCCTTTTCTTTTTCAGGGTTTGCCGTTATCAAAAGTTCATGGGAATCCTCTCCAGTCAAAACAATATCTATTACTATAATATCATAAACAAAGAAATGCATATATAGTTGTTTTTCACAAAGTTGATTTGAAATATTTTCTGAAAGTTACATGAAATCTTTTTTATAAAACAGGGGGAGCGCGGCGTTTTTTTCTTCGTTACAATGAAACTGCGCCCGGGTTTTGAAAAGCGGGCGGGAAAGGATGACCAAGATGAAAGAAAAAGAAATGCTCGCTGAAATTACGCCTATCATTGGCACCCCGGAAATTCGCGCCGCGGCGGAAATCCTGAAGCAATACCGGCAGGGGAAAGCCAATCTGGAAAAGCGAATTATCGAAAACGACCAGTGGTTCAAAATGCGTCACTGGCAGCAGTTTCGGAAAAACGCCCGGGAGGGAGATCCGGAACCGGCTTCTGCGTGGCTGTTCAATTCGCTGGCCAATAAGCACGCAGATGCGATGGACAATTATCCGGAGCCCAATGTGCTGCCCAGAGAGGAAAGCGACCGGAATACGGCACAGGCCCTCAGCGCCATTCTGCCGGTGGTGTTGGAGCGCAGTCATTTTGAACAGGTATATTCCGATGTCTGGTGGAAAAAGCTGAAAAGCGGAACCGGCGTGTACGGCGTTTTCTGGAATACCCGGCTGGAAAACGGGCTGGGGGAAATCGATATTCGCCCGGTGGATCTGCTGAATCTGTTCTGGGAGCCGGGCATTCGGGATTTACAGGACAGCCGGAATCTGTTTACCGTGGAGCTGGTGGACAATGAGGTGCTGGAAGAGGAATATCCCCAACTGGCCGGAACTCTTCACGGCGCTTCGCTGGATGTGGGACGGTATCTCTATGATGACAGTATCGACACCAGTGAGAAATCCGCAGTGGTGGACTGGTACTATAAGCGGGGCGGTGTGCTCCACTACTGCAAGTTCGTCAATGAAACCGTGCTGTTTGCCAGCGAAAACGACCCGGTGCTGCGGGAAACCGGGTGGTATGAACACGGGCAGTATCCCTTTGTGATGGATGTGCTGTTCCCTGACGAGGGAACCCCGGCGGGGTTTGGCTATGTGGACGTGATGAAGGATTGTCAGATGTATATTGACAAGCTGAATCAGGCGCTGATGCGCCACGCCCTGATGGCTTCCCGAAAGCGGTATTTTATCCGGGATAACGGCTCTGTCAACGAGAAGGAGTTTGCCGACTGGAACCGGGATTTTATCCATGTGGCAGGCTCTGGGCTGGGACAGGACAGCATCCGGGAAGTGGATGTGGGGAATCTGGACAGCACCATTCCCACTATGCTCAGCCAGAAAATCGAGGAGCTGAAGGAAACCAGCGGCAACCGGGACTTTTCACAGGGAAGCCCCAGCGGCGGTGTGACAGCGGCCAGCGCCATTGCCGCATTGCAGGAAGCGGGCAACAAGCTTTCCCGGGATATGATTAAGGGCAGTTATTTTGCCTTTGTCCAGGTCAATTATCTGTGCATTGAGCTGATCCGCCAGTTTTACACAGAACCACGGTGCTTCCGTATCACCGGAGACGAGGGGGAAACCTTTCAGCATATCGACAACCGCGGCCTTCGTCCCCAGCCTCAGGGCAACGCTTTCGGGCTGGATCTGGGCAGCCGCCTGCCGGTATTTGATATCCGGGTGACCAGCCAGAAATCCTCGCCTTTCCACAAAGCGGCACAGAACGAACTGGCAAAAGAGCTGTTTACTATGGGATTTTTCCGGCCTGATATGGGGGAACAGGCGCTGGCGGTGCTGGAAATGATGGATTTTGAAGGGAAAGAGCTGGTTCGACGCTCGGTTTCCAAAAATCTGCAAATTCAGAAACAGCTGGTACAGATGCAGCAGCAGCTCACCCAGCTGGCCCAGGTGACGGTATCCGCAGTTCCCAAAGAAGAACCGGATGTCAGTACTGGGGAAGAGGGGGAAACCCTATGATTCAGGCGTCGTTTTTTCAGGAAGAGGTTGGCTTTCGGGTACTGATTACCGGGCACAGTGGGTTTGCTCCAGCGGGGCAGGATATTGTGTGTGCCGGAGCTTCCATGCTGGCTTTTGCCCTAGCGGAAACACTTGGACAGGAAAAAGAACGGGGCGGTTTGCGTTTTTTCTCAGAGAAACAGGAATCGGGCCGGATGGAGCTGGTGCTGTTTCCCACAATGGCAGGAGTGGAGCGGGTTCTGCTGCTGCTGAAAATGGCCGAAACCGGATTTCGTCAGTTGGAAAGACAGTACCCGGAGTATGTATCATTGAAACATTCTATATAGAGGATTGGAAGTCCGGCATCTGGAAACAGGTGCCGGATTTTCTTTTGTTTGGGTTCCAAGACAGTAGATATATTTTGGAAAGCAGAGCCATATGCTGGAAAGGACAGCCTTCAAATTGCAGTGGTTTTTTTTCGGAAAAGGCAAGGTTTTGTCGAAATGCACTGTTTTTTGGCGAAGCCTTGACTTTGCCGTCGATTTGGGGGTATTATGAACAAGTAAATAGTTACCTTTTTTAACTATTTGTTTCCCTTTGGCACAATACGGTTTCCATGTGAGACGGGGATTGTGCCGAAAAAATATAGACGGTTCCGGGTGAGGTGAAATCGATTGATGAAAGAAAATGTCTATCAGGCGGCAGCACAGGTTTCTCTGTTCTGTCGGTTGAATCTGCGGCAGAAAATCGACATTCCCATACGCCGGAGCGAGCTGGGGGTATTGCTGTATCTGTACAGTGCAGAGGAAGCGATTACCCCGGTGCTGGTCAGTGACTTCATGGGAATTTCCAGGCCCTGTACCACAGCGCTGCTGAAACGGTTGGAGCGGGACGGCTATATTCACCGCCAGCCCAGTTGTTCGGATGGAAGAAGCTGGACCCTGTCTCTGACGGAGAAAGGGGAGCGGCTGATTCAGGACGCCCACGAGGAATACGGCAAGTCCATGCAGTTGTTGGAAAAGGAGATGGGCGCCGAACGGTTTCATACCTTTGTGAAACTGATCGAGGAATCCAATGGAATTCTCCGCACGAAATTGTAACAGGGACAAATCCCCTTTGAGATACCGCTTAAACAGAGAGGAATGGTTAGCATGATGAAAATCGGACTGGATGTAGGTTCCACTACCATCAAATGTGTGGTACTGGACGAAAAAGAGAACATCCTGTATCAATCCTATGAACGCCACTACTCCCAGATCACCGAGAAGATGGCGGAACTGCTGCAAAAAATTCAAAAGGAATATGTGGGGAACGAGGACGCCATGGTTTCCGTGTCCGGAAGCGCCGGTATGGGTGTTGCCGAAAGCTGCGGGCTTCCCTTTATTCAGGAAGTGTACGCCACTCGTCTGGCTCTGAAAAAGCGCATTCCCGATGCGGATTCCGTCATTGAGCTGGGCGGCGAGGACGCGAAAATTCTGTTTCTCACCGGCGGACTGGAAGTCCGTATGAACGGCTCCTGTGCAGGCGGTACCGGTGCGTTTATTGACCAGATGGCTACGCTGCTGAATGTGACGCCAGATGAAATGAACGAGATGGCCAAAGAGCATGAAAAGATCTATACCATTGCTTCCCGGTGCGGTGTGTTTGCCAAAACCGATGTGCAGCCCCTTTTGAATCAGGGCGCCAGAAAAAGCGACGTAGCCGCCAGCATTCTTGCGGCGGTTGCCAACCAGACCATTGCCGGTCTGGCACAGGGCCGTCCCATTACCGGTAAAGTGATTTATCTGGGCGGCCCGCTCACCTTCCTCTCCGAACTGCGGGAAGCCTTTGACACCGCTCTTTCCACCAAGGGTGTGTGTCCGGAAAACTCCCTGTATTTTGTGGCGCTGGGCGCAGCTTATAACAGTGAAATCGCCGTTGATCTGAATACCGCTCTGAAAAACGTTTCGGAATACAGCGGCCATGCTTCTTTCCTGTTCATTCCTCCTCTGTTCAACAATCAGGAAGAATATGACGAGTTCAAAGCCCGCCACGAAGCGTGCAGAGCGCCCCGGGCAGAGCTGGAAGGCTATACCGGCAAGTGCTTTTTGGGTGTGGACGCCGGTTCTACCACTGTCAAGGCGGTTTTGCTGGACGAACAGGGCAAGCTGCTGGACTCCATCTATCAGAGCAACGCCGGTAACCCGGTGCCTATTATCCGGGAATACCTTTTGAATCTGTATCACAACCATCCCGGAATTCATATTGTAACCGGTGCAGTGACCGGTTACGGCGAAGAGCTGCTGAAAAACGCCTTTGCCATTGAATACGGCATTGTAGAAACGGTAGCTCACTTTACTGCCGCCAAAACCTTTATGCCTGACGTGGATTTCGTTATCGACATTGGCGGACAGGACATGAAGTGCTTTAAGATTCGGGGTGGCGCCATTGACAATATCTTCCTCAATGAGGCTTGCTCTTCCGGCTGTGGTTCTTTCCTGCAAACCTTTGCCAACACATTGGGCTATGACATTGCCGAATTTGCAAAAATGGGCCTGTTTGCCAAGCATCCGGTGGATCTGGGCTCTCGCTGTACTGTGTTTATGAACTCCTCTGTGAAGCAGGCCCAAAAGGACGGCGCAACCACCGAGGATATTTCCGCCGGTCTTTCCGTCAGCGTGGTGAAGAATGCGATTTATAAAGTCATCCGTGCCGCTTCTGCCGAAGAGCTGGGTCGCCGCATTGTAGTGCAGGGCGGCACCTTCCTCAACGACGCCGTGCTTCGGGTGTTTGAAAAAGAGTTGGGCGTCAACGTCATCCGCCCCGACATCTCCGGCCTGATGGGTGCTTACGGTGCGGCTGTGTATGCCATGAGCCGCTGGAACAAGCAGCCCGATGAGAGCAAGAGCATTATCTCCAAAGAAGAACTGGAAAACTTTGTCCACGAAGTCCATGTGACCTCCTGCGGCCTGTGCAGCAACCACTGCCGCCTGACGGTCAACGTGTTCGGCGGTAACCGTCGGTTCATTGGCGGCAACCGCTGTGAGAAACCCGTCACCCGCCGCTCCGGTGCCGGGGACGAACTGGATTTGTATACCTATAAACTGAATAAACTCCGCTCCTATGAGCCCCGTGAAGGCAAGCGCGGCAGAATCGGCATCCCCATGGGATTGAACATGTATGAGCTGCTCCCCTTCTGGCACACCTTCTTCACCCGTCTGGGCTTTGAAGTGGTGGTGTCCCCGGTTTCCAGCCGTGAGCTGTATATCGAGGGCCAGCACACCATTCCCTCCGATACCGTATGCTTCCCGGCCAAGCTCATGCACGGCCATGTTATCTCCCTTCTGAAAGAAGGTATAGACCACATCTTCTACCCCTGCATGTCCTATAACTTTGACGAGAATTTGGGCGACAACCACTATAACTGCCCGGTGGTGGCCTATTACCCCGAAGTGATTTCCGCCAACATGCCCGAGCTGGAACACGCTACCTTTATTAAGGATTATGTGGGTATTCATCGCCGGAAGGACTTCCCCGGCAAGATGACCGAGATTCTCGGCCAGTATTTTGAGGGAATTTCCCTCCATGATGTGAAAACCGCCGCGGATGCCGCCTATGACGCCTACTCCTGCTATCTGGAGGACGTGCGCCATCAGGGCGAGGTGATTATCGAAAAGGCACGGGAGAAAAAGCTGCCCATCATCGTTCTCAGCGGCCGTCCCTATCATCTGGACCCCGAAATCAACCACGGTATCAACAAGCTGATTACCAGTCTGGGCGCAGCGGTGGTCTCTGAGGATTCCGTCAGCTTCCACGAGCACCGGTTCCGCACCGGCGTGCTCAACCAGTGGACGTATCACGCACGCCTGTATGCAGCGGCTAAATATATCGCTGACCAGCCGGACATGAATTTGGTGCAGCTGGTGTCCTTCGGCTGCGGCGTGGACGCCATCACCACCGACGAGGTCCGGGAAATTCTGGAAGACGAGCACAAAATCTATACACAGATTAAAATTGATGAAATTACCAATCTGGGCGCAGTGAAAATCCGGCTTCGCAGCCTGTTTGCCGCCCTGGAAGCATGAGGTGAAATGATATGGCAGAATTGATTCGCGATAAGACCGGACGGCTTCTCTTCACCAAGGAGATGAAGGAGGAATACACCATCCTGTGCCCCATGATGCTCCGCATTCACTTTGAGCTGTTCGTGAGCATTTTCCGGCACTATGGCTATAAAGCGGAGCTGCTGACCACCAGCGGCCCCAATATTGTGCAGGAAGGTCTGAAATACGTCCACAACGACACCTGCTATCCCGCCCTGCTGGTCATCGGCCAGTTTATTGACGCCCTGAAAAGCGGCAAGTACGATGTGAGCAAAACCGCCCTCATCATTACCCAGACCGGCGGCGGCTGCCGCGCCTCCAACTATATCCATCTGCTCCGCAAGGCTCTGCGCAAGGCGGGCTTTGCCGATGTGCCGGTCATCTCCCTGAACCTGTCCGGACTGGAAAAAAATCCCGGTTTCTCCCTGTCTATCCCGCTGGTTCGGAAAATGATTGCCGCCATCGTCTATGGCGACGCCCTGATGCTGCTGGAAAACCAGGTGAAGCCCTATGAGGTCATTAAGGGCGACAGCCATGCCATGGTGAAGAAGTGGACCAAATACCTGTCCGAAAAAATCAACAAGGGCGACGCTTGCTCCATCAAGCAGCAGAAGGAATACCTGCATAAGCTGACCGCTGACTTTGCCTCCATCCCTGTGAAGAGAGTGCCCAAGGTCAAGGTGGGTATCGTAGGCGAAATCTATGTAAAATATGCTCCCTTCGCCAACAACCATCTGGAAGATTTTCTGGCGGAGCAGGACTGTGAGGTCAATGTGCCCGGTCTGATTAACTTTGTGCTGTTCAAAGTGGATAACCGTCTGGACGATATCCGCATTTACGGCGGCAGCAAGGCCAAGTACCATGTGATTAAGGTGCTGTACGATTATCTGGAAAAGATGCAGCAGGTGCTTATTGAAGCCATCAAGTCCCAGCCCTGTTTTGAGCCGCCCGCTTCCTATGGCCATGTGAAAAAGCTGGTGGACGGTGTCATCGGTTACGGCGACAAAATGGGCGAAGGCTGGCTGCTCACTGCTGAAATGTTGGAGCTGGCCGAAGCAGGTTTTGAAAACATCGTTTGCGCCCAACCCTTTGGCTGCCTGCCCAACCACATCTGTGGCAAGGGTATGATCCGCAAAATCAAGGCCATCAACGAAAAGGCCAACATTGTGCCCATCGACTACGACCCCAGCGCTACCCGGGTCAATCAGGAAAACCGCATCAAGCTGATGCTGGCTGTGGCGAAAGAAAACCTGAAAGAAGAAGCCTGATGCAGGCATGAAAAACCCGCTCCCGAGTCCTTTACAGGACAGGGGAGCGGGTTTTCTTTGTGTACAGTTTTGTGTTTTGCTATCCCGCCGCACGTTCCAGATCCCGGCGCAGGCGTTGGATAATCCGTTTTTCCAGCCGGGAGATATAGGACTGGGAGATGCCCAGACGATCCGCGACTTCTTTTTGGGTGTGTTCCTTTTGTGCCCGCAGTCCGAAGCGCAGCTCCATAATGGTCTGTTCCCGGGGTGTCAGCCGGGAAACCGCTTCCAGCAGCAGGACTTCCTCCGCCTCCTTTTCCACGCCGCGGTTCACCGTGTCCGGTTCGCTGCCCAGAATGTCCGACAGCAGCAGCTCGTTGCCGTCCCAGTCCACATTCAGCGGGTCATCGATGGAAACCTCGTTTTTCAGCTGGCTGCTTTTCCGCAGGTACATGAGAATTTCATTTTCGATGCACCGGGACGCATAGGTGGCCAGCTTGATTTTTTTCTCCGGCCGGAAGGTGTTCACCGCCTTGATGAGCCCAATGGTTCCGATAGAGATCAAATCCTCCGTACCGGCTCCCGGGGACTCGAATTTTTTCGCGATATACACCACCAGCCGCAAATTGTGGGTAATCAGCGGTTCCCGGGAAGGCTCTTCTCCCCGGCAGATGGCCTCCATAATGGCGGCTTCCTGCTGGGGAGACAAAGGCGGCGGAAGGGCATCCGCGCCGTTAATATAGTAGATTTCGCCTCCTTTCGGATGCAGCTTTCCGGCAAGCTTCCCCAGCAGCCGTGCCCACAGAGTTTTCCACCATAACAGGGCGGGAGCGTTCATAACCGTCCTCCTTTCAGTCAAAAATTGCAGGCGGAATCAGTGCCTGAAAACGTCCGTCCCCCAATTGCCGGTCACAGACCGCAATCCAGCAATCCCGCAGAACAAGGCTTTCCTCTCTGCCGGATACTTTCATCTCTTCCGGCACAAATCCGGGGAGAAAACCCGGCCCGGAAACCGCGTGATAGGGGATGAGCCTCACCCCTTCCGACCAGTTTTCCGGAGCCGTATTCTGTTTCAAACAGGAGGGGAGCACCGGCAAAAGCACGGACTTTTCCACCACCAGCGCAGGCCGGTGTGAAAAAGGTTCCGTCAGGGTGCTGCCGGTATCCACTTTTCCCTGAAAAACCACTTGACGGCTGCCGCTGCGGACCGAAACGGTGCAGAAACGGCTTCCCGGTTCCCGGGGACCGGTGATGCGGTGAAGCAGTTTCATTACCAGATAGGCCGCCGCCGCCAGCAGCAGGAGCAGCATGGGGGAGACTGGCAGATACAGAATACCGTTATTCATCAGCAGCCCGGAAGACTGCCCCATGGCCCACAGCGCCAGCATGAATCCTGCAAAACCGAAGGCTGCCAGATACAGCAGCCCCATCAGTTTCCAGAAAAGCCGGGGAGAGACGGGACAGAAACAGACTGCCGTCATAACGGCGGAAAGGGCCAGACGGTAGAAAAGGCCCACACTCCAGTGGGGCTGGGGAAGAAGGATCATCAGGGAGCCCAGCGCCCCAGCCAGCGCTCCCAGAAATAGTCTTCCCCGCCCGGCCTGTACATGGAGAAAGCTGCGGACCAGCAGGAGCAGAAAGTAGTTTACCAGCAGATTGACCAGTACCAGAACATCTATGTAGACAGTCTGCTTCATGAACCGCCCCCTTTCGGGTTTCGCCTGCTTCTCCAGTATACTCCCCCGCTGCCGTTGATTTTGTCGCAACCGGCAGGGGGAATTTTCCCTTTTCTTCCCGAATTCCGGGAGATTGTTTCC
>ERZ1643250.2559-NODE-2559-length-13534-cov-19.516062_pt1 | contig 13534 bp, 16 predicted proteins | sample MGYA00579262_ERZ1643250 | MGnify/ENA primary metagenome ERZ1643250 (study PRJEB29033, sample SAMEA4952265) | chicken gut metagenome | biome: Broiler Chicken; feature: Gastrointestinal Tract; material: Caecum | place: Ireland | collected 2018 | study: Broiler...
ACCAATACTCTTTTCATTTATTTTTTTATCAACTGACTATTTCTTTACTCCAACGTACCAGACTCCCCCTCTATACCATATACCAGCCTCCTCTTCGCTGTTACATTCTGTATCCGGTCACTGCAGATCAACAGTCAGGACTTCTCCGTACCGATTGGCCGGATCGGAGGAATCCCACTTCTCCCATCTCTCGCTTTTAAGACGGCTCATCAGCTGCAGATTCACCTGTGTCTGTCCGTCTTCAGGGATCTCATAGTAAAAATATCCTTCCTCATGATTTTCATCTGCTGAGAGTGTTGTTACATCTTCTCTTAATGGAAGATCCTGCCACCGCCTTCCGTCTGCACTTTCCAGGGCCATGGACACGATCTCTCTGTCTTCTCCTTCACAGGTATTCTGCTGTTCCGGCGTCCTTTCGATCTGGATCCTTCCGGCAAAAGCCGTCAGTGACCTGCGCATTTCCGTCAGCTTCACCGTGCAGCTCTCCAGATCAAACTCCTGATCCGGGATCTGTTCCGCCGCCTTTCCTTCTACAGTAAAAAGAAGTTCCTGGTTTTCGTATCGTTCATTATCTCTGTATACACTCAGCGGAAGAACAACCTCCATCTGATCCGCGGGCTCCATATCATAAAGCTGCGCGGTAAAGATAAAGTAATCCTGCTTTCCCATGTTGTCGTCCATCTCATTTGGGCCGGTCTTCTGCCCGTTGACAATCATGGACCAGGATTCTATCGTATATCCTTCTATCTCCTCTGTGGGATAGGCGCATACCGCAAGCTGAAGGCCGTCGTACATTATCCGGTCTATGGTGATCAGCGGCCCGTCTGTTTTCAGGTCTTTCATATCCTCCAGTATTTCCGGATGCAGTTCATTTACATATCGGGGTTCTTCCGCTATGCTCACCTCAACGTCTCCGAACCAGACTTCCTCAAGATCTGACCTTTCTCCAAGTCCCAGTTTTTCCTGAAAATCCACTTCCGCTGTCCTCACCGGTTTCCGTCCGGAAACTGCCGCCGCAGATATCAGGCCGCCGCAGAGAACCGCCGCAAGAATGAGCAGACGCCATTTTTTCCTTTTATTCAAGGATGCGGCTCCACGGATATTCTGGTCGGAGCGTTCCCTCTCCACAGTTCCCTGACCGGTGTATACTGTTTCGTTCCCGACCGCTCTGTTCACCGCCTGTTCTACTGCCAGATGGAAGAGTTCCGGCATCTCCGGATACTGTTCTTCCCAAATTTTCTTATCCATTATTTACCCTCCTTCTGACATAAACGCTGTTTCAGTTTTTCCCGCCCTCTTCCCAGCCGACTTTTCACCGTGCCTTCCGGGATTCCCATAAGTTCCGATATTTCCTTCACGGAAAACTCTTCAAGATAATAAAGTTCCAGTATAACGCGGAATTCCCGCGGCAGCTGCGCCAGCGCCTGATAAAGCTCACTGTACTCTTCCTCCCGGACATTTCCCGGCGTCTGTTCTTTATGCGCCTGTTCTTCACAGTTTTTTACCTTATCTGCCAGCATCCGCTCCCGTTTCTGTTTATCTGCTATACGGAAGCACTCGTTGATAAGGATCCGGATCAGCCAGGTCTTCGCATATCTGTCATCGCGCAGGGTATGTAGCTTCTCGAACGCTTTCATCACCGTCTCCTGGGCTGCGTCCGCACAGTCCTCGTCGCTTCTCAGAATGGATTTCGCGATCCGGTAAAGCTGCCGTTCATTCTCCAGGATCAGATTCCCGAATTCTTTCCTGTCCATACACAGTCTCCTTTGTGCTGTTCTGTCTGTTTTATCTATATATTAGACCATTCCGCTGATCCAATGGTTCCCTGTCTCATAATTTTTCATAAAAAAAGCGTTATGGAAACTTCTGATCCAGTCTCCATAACGCCATATAAACTCAGTATTTCTCAGTCGCCCTTCAGGACTACGCGGATCCTCTTGTAAATAAAGAATACGATCACGGAAGTCAGGGTGTATTTAAACAGATTAAAGGGCACGATGATCAGCGCCACGAATCCAAGCAGGCTGTCAACAGAGGAATGCACCGCGGATCCCATCTCGATGAAAGCCTCGATCGGCATTCCGAAAGCCCTGCCGTAAGCCGGAAGCAGAACAAACGCATTCATCAGGCAGGCTGCCGCCGTTGTAAGAACCGTACCTACAGCCATTCCTTCTACTGCGTGTCTCCTGCTTTTTACATGATGCAGGCGGTACAGTAGCCCTGCCGGAACCACAAAAGTACAGCCGAAGATAAAGTTGGCCAGATCTCCCACGCCAGCAGTTAATGTTCCCTTCGTCACCAGATGCACCAGAATCTTTACCAGCTCAATAATCACTCCTGCCAGCGGTCCCATGGCAAAACTTCCTACAAGCACCGGAATCTCCGAGAAATCCAGCTGATAGAAGGACGGAGCCAGGAAGGGAATAGGGAACTCCAGATTCATCAGTACGCCGGCCACCGCTCCCAGCATAGCCACCTGGGTAATGGTCCTCGTCCGGCTCCTATCCATTGCATTTCCACTTCTTAATACCTGTTCACTCATAATTGTCCTCTCCTTTTTTGAAAAATTTCCGTATAAAAGAAAATTCCTGCAAAAGGAAAATCCCCGGGAATACTCCCGGGGAACTGAGCACTTAAAATATTTCGTGTTCTTCTCTCATCCAGACTATACTGTCGGTTCTGGAATTCCATCCATACTGCTTCTGCAGTCTTTCCGGTCACCAGATCAGCCGCATTACGCGGGTCGCGGACTTTACCGCCGGTAGGGAATTCCACCTGCTGCGCATCTTCACAGCCTGCAGTCACCCTGCCCCGAAGAATTTTCTTTTACCTGCTATGTATTATAAAGCTTTACAACGTTAATTTCAAGATTTTTTTCTTATATTCTATCAAGAATCTCCCCAACTGCTTTTTCATACGCTGCCAGCGCATCCTCGCTGAACAGCACAAAGCGTACCGTCTCAATCTTTCCTGGATTCTGCGCACAAAAATCTCTCACCGTTTTCACAGCAATCGAAGCCGCCTGCTTCAGCGGGTAGTGGTAAACCCCTGTAGAAATCGACGGAAAAGCAATTGTTTTAATCCCATGATCCACAGCGCACTGCAGCGAATTTCTGTAAGCGTTTGCCAGGAGCTGCAGCTCTCCATGATCTCCACCGCGCCAGACCGGTCCAACGGTGTGAATCACGTATTTACAGGGCAGCCGATATGCCTTCGTAATCTTCGCCTCCCCTGTTTCGCATCCGTGCAGGGTGCGGCATTCCGCCAGAAGCTCCGGCCCTGCCGCCCTGTGGATGGCGCCATCAACTCCGCCTCCGCCAAGCAGACTGTTATTTGCCGCATTTACAATGGCTTCCAGATCATCAACCTTTGTGATATCTCCCAGTACCGTCTGAATAGGAAAACTCATAGTCTCTGCCTCCTTCAAATCATATGAATCCGAATTTTATATGCTGCTCTTTCAATCAACTGCAAATTTTTGCGATTGATTTTTCATCCGTTTCCGGTTATTAAACTATAACAGTGATTATAGCCGATGAAAAAACGACATAACTAGGGGTTAAATTTTTTTATTTCAAACAATTCATGATGACACTTATCATCATCTCTTTTTCTTCCGGATTTGATTCCGCTATCATAATCGTAAGAGCCACAAGCGTATGATCATCAATTAATTTTTCTCCATTTTTAAACAAAGCATTATTTTTATCCAGAAAGTATAAAAACATGGTCGCAGCTATCCTTTTATTTCCGTCCGAAAAACTATGATTCTTTGTTATAAAATACAATAAATTTGCAGCTTTTTCCTCCAATGTTGGATACAGGTCTTCTCCGCCAAAGCTCTGATAAATTGCTCCAATACTGCCTTTAAAAGAATCATCTTTTTCATTTCCAAACAGCTTGCTACTATTACCAAATTTCATGCTGTCAATCACTTTTCTACATTCTTCATACGTTAGAATGTAAGTTGCAATATTCCCTTTCGGACGTATCATGTTTTGATGATCATATGCGTCCAGTAAATCCAGGGCTTGACTATACCGTTCTACCACCGTCAGCACCTGTTTTGAATCAAGGTTGTTTTCCACTCTTTTCATAACCCGTATTACCTCATTCAATTGATTCATACGCTTATGATTCACTGCATAGCCTTTAAGTATGTATTCTCTCAATACAGAATTTGCCCATCGTCTAAATTCAACACCCCGTTTTGATTTTACACGATACCCAACCGAAATAATAACATCCAGATTGTAATGTTCAACCATATATTTTTTATTGTCAGTGGCAGTTGTCGCAAATTTTGCGACAACTGAATTCAGTCCGGATAATTCTTCTTTTAGTGCATTATTAATATGTTTTCCAATAGTTTTAACATCACGTTCAAACAATACCGCTATCTGGTTTCTATTCAGCCACACGGAATCATTTTCTATTCTAACAGGTAAAGAAATACTTTTATCTTCCGCTTCAAATATAATAATTTCATTTTCATTAGCCATCGAATTTCCTCATTTCCCAATGAAATATATTCCACAATTATAAATTATGCATGCTGCTCTTTCAATCAACTGCAAATTTTTGCGATTGATTTTTCATCCGTTTCCGGTTATTCAATTATCACAGCACTTTCCCTAAGAAAAACTTTCTTAACCTCAATCCATCCACGAAATCAAAGTGTTTCTCAAAAAATCTGCTGTCAATATTAAATCTTGCAGATATTTCTTTTACAAATAATTCGTACGCCTCAGGTGAAATATATGTATGAAATAGAAAAGATACCCCAATTGCGCAGGTTATAAGCCCCGTAACGTAACACACTGTTCCTGGGAAAATCCCGGTTCCCGGGACCAGGCCAACCACTTTTATCATAATATCAAGCACGTTTCCATGGATAAAAGCCGTTATAAATAAAAAAGCGTGACCAGTCCAATAAAATATGCCGCTTCCGTATAAAACATCCTTTTCATAAAAAATCCTTTCTCTGAATGACGTTTGATACAGAAACGGCAAAAGATGAATTTGAATAATTATTTCACTTCAACCAGTTCGATTCTGAAGTTCAGTTCCTTGCCCGCCATTTCATGGTTGGCGTCAAATGTGATGGTGCTTCCCTCTTTTGCTGTGACTTTAACCGGGAAAGGCTGTCCCATCTGATTGGAAAGATATACCTGCTGGCCCACTTCCAGATCCTCGGAACCGGGAAGCTGCGCGGTTTCAATCGTAAAAATGGCGTTGGGATCAGGCTGGCCATACGCCTCTTCCGGGGTCAGATGGATATCCACGATCTGGCCCACTTCCAGATCTGCCACCGCCGCGTCAAATCCTCTGATCATCATGCCTGCGCCGCAGATAAACTCCAGCGGTTCGCCGCGGTCATAGGAAGAATCGAACTGTGTTCCGTCATTAAAGGTGCCTCTGTAATGTGTGCGGCAGGTTTTTCCTACATTGCGTCCCTTGAGGGCCGGAGCCGCTCCGCATCCCCCTCCGCAGTTGCCGCCGCAGGAATGTCCGTCTCCATGATCTCCGCAGGAGTGTCCTTCTTCATGGTGATGATCACAGTTTGCCCCTGTTGATACCAGCTCGCCTTTCAAATATGCTTCCACCGCCTGATCAGCGTCACCCTGCGCGCCGGAACAAAGCTCAACGCCGGCTTCCGCAAGGGCGCTCTGGGCTCCTCCGCCGATACCTCCGCAGATCAGCACGTCCACAGACTGGTCTGCAAGAAGTCCTGCCAGCGCGCCGTGTCCTGTGCCGTTGGATCCGATCACTTCACTGGAAACCACTTTATTATCCTCAACCTCATACACCTTGAAATACTCTGTCTTTCCAAAATGCTGAAAGATGTTTCCGTTGTCATAAGTTACTGCGATTTTCATTATCTGATTCCTCCGATATCGTATTTAATTAGAGTAATGTGCAAGAATCCATACTCTCTTGTACATCACGCTAATATTTTAATATATTTTTGTTATTTCCGCAATTCCATACTGCTGTCTGAACCGTTCCAGGTCCGTTTCATTCCGGATCAGCATCACTTCTTCGAATTTTCCTGTTTCCACATCCATGAAACCGGCGACCTGTTCTCCGGTGCAGATGCTGCAGCGTAAGACCGCCTTCTGCTTCTCCGGGTTATATTTCACCGTCCGCTCTTCATTTTTTCTTTTCCTTTTGAATACAGAAAACATATCATCACCCGGTCTTTCTTCGTTCCATATTCTATTCCATCACCAACGCGGGACGGAAATTCAGATAATCTCCTGATACCAGCATGTACCTGATTCCCTGAAAATCGCCCCGGATGCTGTCGCCGAAACGGCTTTCCCCGTGGCAGTGGGAATATACCACTGCTTCGGCGCCGTATTCTTTCGCAATTTCTGTAAATGGCGAGGTTTCTTCCAGTATACTGGTCGGCGGATAATGGAGAAACATGATGAATTTACAGAAACCGGCCTTCTCCGCCTGATCGAAAGAGTCCCGCAGCCGTTCCGTTTCTCTTGCCACCAGTTTACGGGCATGGGCTTCTTTCTCCTCATCCCAGCCGATGATCTCTCCTCTTCTGTTCAGATAAAACGGACCTTCAAATGTAAATCCCTTCGTTCCCACAAGGGCGTAATCCTTATAGACGGCAAAATTATTCTGAAGGAAAAACAGTCTGTCCCTGTATTCTTCATTCAGATACTTTGTTTTTTTCGCGTCCCAGAACATGTCATGATTTCCCCTGAGCAGAATCTTTCTTCCTGGAAGGTTCTGGATAAACGCAAGATCTTCCCGGCACTCTTCCAGTTTTCTTCCCCAGGAGTGATCGCCGGTAAGCACAAGGGTGTCCTCCGGCTTTACGATTTTGTTTACATACTTTTCAATCTTTCTTTCATGATGTCTCCAGACTCTCCCGAAAACATCCATGGTTTTGTCAGCCTGGAAGCTGAGATGCAGATCGCCGAGCGCGTATAATGCCATATGATTTCCATCCTTTATTCTCTGCCTTAATTCTCTGTCATTGTACTCCTTGTGTTCATGACTGCTGATCACCAGACTGGCCGGTTCTCTGACGCTCCCTATTCATGAAGCTCGATGGGAAGCCCGTCGGGATCTGCGAAAAAAGTAAACTTTTTCCCCGAAAACTCATCAACGCGGATTGGTTCCGTTACAATCCCTTTCTCTTTCAGTTCCGCCACTGTTTCCTCAATATTATCCGTAAAAAACGCCAGATGACGAAGGCCCGCCGCTTCCGGCCTGGTCACACGCGCCGGAGGATTTTCCACCCCGAAAATCTCCAGTTCTGTGGTCTCGTTTATTTTCAGATCCAGCTTCCAGTCCTTCCGTTCCGGCCGGAAATTTTCCCGGACGATCTGAAATCCCAGCTTATTCACATAAAAATCCTTTGACGCTTCATAATCTGATACGATGATCGCGATATGATGTATTCGAGATAAATTCATAACTGTTCTCCTCCGGTATATTCTTATTGAATTCCTTCTGTAATAAAGTATAAAACATTCCCGGTTTCCACGCAAGAAATATACCGGGCTTCACGAAAAAACCGGCAGACGAAAACGTTCGTCTGCCAATCAAAAAATTTTTTGGTTCTTTTAAGTATCGAAAACTGGATCATAGCTCCTTAAAAAGCAGATTTCAAGGATTTTTTTACAGCAGGCCCTACCGCCAGAGCCGCAATCATTTTCAGGATATCTCCCGGAATAAAGGGAATCACGCAGGTACTCAGCGCGGCTGCCACGGTGGAATCCATCAGCACGCAGAACCAGGCGGTTCCAAAAACATAGCAGACAGCCGTTCCCACAACCATTCCCACAAACTGAACAAACCGGTTTTTAAAATAACGGATCGTCAGTCCGGCGATGATTGCCATGGGAATAAATCCAACGATATAGCCTCCGGTAGGTCCGGCCAGTTTTGCCGGACCGCCGGAAAATCCGGAAAACACAGGCAGTCCTGCCAGGCCGATGAGGATATATACTATATAACTTACTGTAGCCATCTTCCACCCAAGAAGATACAGGGAAATATAGATCACCAGATTGGTAAGGGAAATGGGCACCGGTCCGATGGGAATGGAAAAAGGCGCCAGAACACAGGTCACCGCCGTCATCACGGCAGTTACGCACAGAATATAAATCCTGCTCTTCCTGCCCTCATTTATATTTGTTGCAGTCTCGTACATTTTACTCTTTCCTTTCTTTCTGCTCACAGCTCGTAGCCAAGCTGCTCCAGCATTTTTATATCTTCCGCAATACCTGTCCCCGTAGTGGTCAGCATATCGCCCGTGATGGCAGAATTCGCTCCCGCCCGGAACAATTCTGCCCCGCCCCGGGGAAACTGCCCGCGCCCAGGATCCCTCCGGAACAGACTTCCAGGCCGGCCTCCTGTGCCCGTCTGATATTTTCCACTTTATCCTCAAACGTATGGGTGGTGCATACCTGGGGAAAGTATCTTTCTGACGCCTCCAGGTTGCAGTGATACCGCTCCGCGCCTGCTTCTTTCAGTCTCCGGAATTCTTCCGTTGTCTGCAGTCCGTGGGAAGCGCATAATCTCAGCCCTGTTTCCCGGCGGAGAAGCCGGTAGGCGGCCAGCGCTTTTTCCAGTTCCTCCCCATGGATCCCGCGTCCTGAAGTCACAATGGAATAACGGTGCACACCGGCAGCCTCGTTTCGCTTCCCTTCCGCAAGGATTTCCCCCGGATCAAGAAAAGGATACTCCCGGGCGCTGGTAGGATACCGGCAGGACTGGGCGCAGAAACGGCAGTCTTCACTGCAGCGTCCGCTGCGGCCGTTGACAATAGTGCACAGATCCGCCTTATTCCCGCAGAATTTCCGACGGATGGCGTCTGCTCCTTCACATACGGCCTCCAGCGGGGCGGTCAGAAGAACCCCAAAATCATCCTTCCGCCCCATACGGTATCCGTCAAGGATTTTTTCCGTCAGTTTCTCTATAGAATTTTTATCTGCCTGTAAATTATACATTGATCCTTTCGCCTCCAATGGCCAAAGAATAACATATGCGCCCGCAATTGTCAACTTATTTATTTTATATGGTTGACATTTGTTTTATATCTGAATCCTCATACAAAAGGAAAGTAATGCAAAAAACAGCGCCCGATCTCCTGTCAGTCCAAAAGAAAACCTGCGGGAGATCATCCCGCAGGCTTCTGTCTGCACATACAAAGTATTTTTTTATCGCTCCTCACGGAAGTACGGAAGTCCCAGTCCCGCCGGAGGCTGGTGCTCCTTCTTCTTACGGAAGCTGGTGATCACAAGAACGATGATGGTAACCACATAGGGCAGCGCCTTGAAAACTTCCTGCATACTTCTTCCCAGACCCGGAATATACAGATAAAGAATATACAGCGCGCCGAAAAGGAAAGCGCCCCAGACTGCGTTCAATGGTTTCCAGAGAGCAAAGATAACAAGAGCTACCGCCAGCCATCCGCGGTCTCCGAAACCGTTGTCCGTCCATGTCCCGCCTGAATACTCCATAACGAAGTACAGTCCGCCAAGACCTGCAAGACCTGCGCCGATGCAGGTCGCAAGATACTTATACTTGGTCACGTTGATGCCCGCGGCGTCTGCTGTGGCCGGACTTTCGCCAATAGCTCTAAGATTCAGCCCGTATCTTGTACGGAACAGGAAAACGGAAAGCACCACCGCCGCAATAATGCAGAGATAAGTCATAAAACCGTAGCTGAAAAGCAGATCCCCCAGCACCGGGATCTTGGAAAGCCCGGGAATCTTCGCCGTGTAAGCGCTTCCTGTTACTTTTACAGAAATCTGTCCTACGCCGCCTGCCAACTTGGAAATGGAACCGCCGAAGAAGTTTCCGAAGCCGGTACCGAATATCGTCAGCGCAAGACCGGTTACGTTCTGGTTTACGCGAAGCGTGATCGTCAGCACACTATAGATAAGACCGCCGATGGCCGCGCAGATAAAAGCACATAAAAATGAGATCAGAACGCCTACAAGAGCATTGGGATCCGGGTTGTCTTTTTCATAGAGAAAAGCTCCCATCAGTCCGGCAATGCCGCCCATATACATGATTCCCGGGATACCAAGGTTCAGGTTTCCGGATTTCTCCGTCATGATCTCTCCCAGCGCACCATACAGGATACAGATGCCCTGCACAATGGCTTTCTGAATAAAGATAATAAGTACACTCATCGCATCTTCCTCCTATTTCTTTGTACGCTCCAGTTTATAGTTGATAAAGAATTCCGCGCCGATCAGGAAAAACAGAATGATTCCCAGAATAACGTCCGAGGCGTTCTCGTTCAGCCCGTACTGAGAAGCGATCTGAACAGCTCCCTGCTGCATGAATACAATACCAAAGGATACCGCCAGCATGATAAACGTATTGAATTTGGACAGCCAGGCAACGATGATCGCTGTGAATCCTCTTCCGTCCGCAGTCATAGTGGAGATCGTATGGCTGGCGCCGCTGACGATAACAAAGCCGGCGATTCCGCAGATCGCGCCGGAAATAGCCATGGTGCGGATAATGACTCTTTTTACATGGATGCCCGCATATCTGGCCGTGTTCTCGCTCTCGCCTACAACGGCGATCTCATATCCCTGTTTGCTGTACTTCAGATAAATAAACATTACTACCGTAAGAACAAGTACGATCAGCAGGTTCCACCCGTATTTCTGTCCGAACAGCTCCGGAAGCCATCCCGCCTGAGTAGCCTGGTTGATGATCCCCACCGTGTTGGAACCCTTGGGATTCTCCCAGAATACGATACAGTAAGTCACTACCTGCATGGCTACATAGTTCAGCATCAGGGTGAACAGCGTTTCGTTTGTATTCCAGTATGCCTTAAACACTGCCGGGATAATTCCCCAGATCATACCGCCTATCATACTGGCAATAAACATTACGATCAGAAGCAACACCGGAGACATGGCGTCTCCCGCATAGATCATAGCTGCAGCGGCACAGGCGCCTCCGATCAGGATCTGTCCCTCCGCTCCGATATTCCAGAAGCGCATCTTAAAAGCAGGAGCCAAACCGATGGAAATACACAAAAGCACCATCGTATCACGAAGTGTCTGCCATACCCGGCGCTCGGAACCCAGGGCGCCGTCCCAGATGGCTTTGTATACGTCCATGGGGTTCATCTTTACCAGAGCAAATATCACGCCCGCACAGACGATCAGCGCCAGGACCAGGGCGATAATGCGGATCAGAAGCCGTTTCTGCCAGCCAATGTGATCACGCTTGGACATTTTTAAGAAAGGTTCTTTATGCATTACTCTTCCCCTCCTTTTTCATGTTTCGTCATCAGAAGTCCGATTCCCTCTTTTGTAGCCGTCCTTCCGTCCACCACTCCGCTGACTCTGCCGCCGCAAAGCACCGCGATCCTGTCGCAGAGAGCAAGAAGAACGTCAAGATCCTCGATCACGCAGATCACCGCCACACCATGCTTTTTCTGCTCGTTCAGAAGCCGGTATATAGTGTGGGAAGAATTAATGTCAATGCCCCTGGTAGGATAGGCAACCATAAGGACTTTGGGATTCTGTGCGATCTCTCTTCCTACAAGGACCTTCTGAACATTTCCTCCTGACATCTGGCGGACCGGAGAAGAAATGCTGGGAGTCATGATCTCAAGCTGGTCTTTGATCTCTGCCGCCAGCTTCCTGGGACCCTTCCGGTCCAGAAGAGCTCCCTTTCCGTCATGGTAGCTTCTGAGCATCATATTGTCCGTCATATCCATATCGCCTACAAGTCCCATACCGATACGGTCCTCCGGCACAAAGGCAAGGCTTACGCCCAGCTCCTGGATCTCTACGGAATTCATCTTTGCCAGATCCTTCTGGCTTCCGTCGTCGTCATAGAAGAGAATCTGCCCGCTTTCTGACCCCTGCAGGCCGGCTACAGCCTCCAGAAGCTCCTTCTGGCCGCTTCCGGAAATACCTGCGATACCCAGGATCTCTCCGCTGTTTACAGTAACGTCCACATCATCCAGAGTCTTGACCCCCTCTTTGTCCTTGCAGGTAAGGCCCTTGATCTCCAGACGCTTCTTCATATTTTCCGGCTCCGGCCGTTCAATGTCCAGATCCACTTTTGCTCCTACCATCATCTCGGAAAGGCTCTGTACATTTGTTTTGGCAGTCTCCACTGTGTCTATGTAACGTCCCTTTCTGAGAATTGCCACTCTGTCGGAAAGAGCCAGCACCTCCTGGAGTTTGTGCGTGATGATAATAATGGAGCAGCCGTCTTTTTTCATATTGCGCAGAATATCAAAAAGGCGGTCCGCTTCCTGCGGCGTCAGCACAGCGGTAGGCTCGTCCAGGATCAGGATACGGGCTCCTCTGTAAAGCATCTTTACAATTTCCACCGTCTGCTTCTGGGAAACCGACATCTGGTAGATTTTTTCAGACAGGTTCAGATCGAATCCGTATTTGTCCAGAAGCACCTGGATCTCCTCTGTCACCTTCTTCATATTCAGCATCTGTTTTCCCGGAAGGCCGAGAATAATATTTTCTGCCGCTGTCAGCACGTCCACCAGTTTAAAATGCTGATGTACCATACCGATCCCAAGAGCAAACGAATCCTTCGGAGAACGGATCGTCACCTCTTTGCCGTCTACCAGAATATGCCCGGAATCCGGATAATAAATTCCGTAGATCATATTCATCAGCGTTGTCTTGCCGCTTCCGTTCTCTCCCAAGATCGCGAGAATCTCTGATTTCTTCAGAGTGAGATCCACATGGTCGTTCGCCAGCACAGAACCAAAACGCTTTGTGATCTGTTTCAGTTCAAGAGCATAATTGTCTCCCACTTCCATTCCCTCCTTCTGTGTATTCCTGCAGTGCGCTTTGCACTGTCCGGTATTCTATTATTGGCAGAACTCCTATCGAAAACAGGATAGAATCCAAAGATCAAAAGCCTTCTTTTCCGAAAGCCTCTGATATTTGAATTTTATCAGAAAAACGGAGCTGCTGGCAAGCAGCTCCGCCCATTTTTATGCTTATTCTTCTACGATAGAAGTGATTCCGTCGATGGCAAGATCAAATGCCGGAGCGGAACCGTACTCGGATTCATGGAAATATCCGTCGGAAATGTATTCGATGCCGTTCTTCTCATATGTGGTAACTTCTTTTCCATCCACAGTAAATGTAGAAGTATCAAATACATGAAGAGATCCGTCGATGATCGCGTTCTCTACTTCTTCAACCTTCTCTGCGGTGCCTTCTGCAACAACTGCTTCATTGAGAGGAGTCAGCTTGTCTGCGCCTTCTGCAAAGCCTTTGCACCAGTCAACGTCGATAGGAGTTCCGTCGATCATGCACTGTACCGCATAGGTATAATATACGCCCCAGTCGATAGACGCGGAAGTCAGAGCAGTATTCGGAGCAACAGAGGTCATGTCAATGTTGTATCCAACGCAGGGTACGCCTGCCGCTTCACATGCAGTAGGAGCTCCTGTAGTATCCGCATGCTGGCTGATGAGTACGCAGCCGTCGGAGATCAGAGCGTCCGCACATTCTTTTTCAAGGTCAAAGCTTGCCCAGCTGTTGGT
>ERZ1643250.2560-NODE-2560-length-13532-cov-12.183275_pt1 | contig 13532 bp, 6 predicted proteins | sample MGYA00579262_ERZ1643250 | MGnify/ENA primary metagenome ERZ1643250 (study PRJEB29033, sample SAMEA4952265) | chicken gut metagenome | biome: Broiler Chicken; feature: Gastrointestinal Tract; material: Caecum | place: Ireland | collected 2018 | study: Broiler...
AACGTGACGGTCTGCAAGGAATATTTCATTCAACTTTCATTCCTGTTGATTAGTATCACCCCTCACTTATTAGAGGAAAATTACTCATCCTACACCCACCTTTGGAGAAAGATTGTGCAATTTGCATAAGTTGTTATGCGCTTTGCATAGAAGCCTTCACTATACGTGCAAATGAAGGCGCCAAAATTAAAGTTTTTAAAGGCAGGCCTACGATATTTCATTAAATTTTCTATCTACACTGTACAGCTCCTCACTTATTAGAGAAAAATCATTGGTTACTTGAGTGGTTTCAGAAAAACTTTATGCAACTTGACCATAAGTGACAATTGCCTTCCATATTAACAAGGACATAAGATTGCAAAATATTAACGTCTCCTCATAATTAAGGAGTGGCAGGGGCACAAAACGGACATTTTTTAAAAAATTTACCTCCTTCAAGTGGTAGCTCACTTAAAGCCTGCTTTTATGCAGTTCTAAAAAAATTTTCAATATTTCTTGCAGACAGAAGTAAATCCCTACAATAGGTAGGCAATTAAAAGCGCCAAAAGTTAACCTGTTTCCGATAATTTCATCTATATTTCGTTTAACTCTGTGTAAAGCCTCTCACTTAATAGCCACGGAAAGTGGACTTTTTGGGGGTAGCGCTTTTAAACTTTCTCAAATATTTTGCTTGCAGAGTACACAGTCTCTCACTTAGTAGCCACGAGAATGGCAAAAGTTCACCCCTAACAAGCTTTGCATATCCCCTAAAAGTGGTAGCCAGTTATAAGGGTAAAATCGCAACCATTCTTTGAAAATTCCATCAAAATTTCATTTATGCCAGCTAATAACCTCTCACTTAGTAGCCACGGCGGAGAGCGCTTTTCAACGGGGGGAATAGAAATTTTAAGCAACAAAAAAACAGCTCCCTACAAGTGGTAGCCATGTAAGGAGCCGTTTTTACAACCGTTTTGTTGAATTTTTCTAAAGATTAGAATACCCACGGTCAAATACATACTTGTCCGTGGGTAATCACTATAAAGCCTATTCCGCTATCTTAAAGAATTTTTCAATTTAATAAAATTTCAAAATCTCTGTCACTCTAGTTCATTCATTTCCGATAAGAATGCTACAACATATTTTCTTTTTATTATATCATGATGTCTTTGATTTTGGTATGTTCTAAGGCACGAATAACAAGAGGAATCGCCCTCTTCACCCCCACAGGTGCAATTTTTAGCTTTAACATAGGCACCTAACAACACCTTTTCAATCATTTCTTTGGAATTAAGGCGTTTGACATGCCCAGCGCCACCGGGAGTTGTATCATATAGAACATAATAGAAAACCCCATCAGTACAATATTGCAAGCACCCAGCAATCTCCGTATTGTCAATGTTGAGCTGCGCACAAGCCGAAAGAATAATTGCCTGCAAAACTGAATAGGCTTGTTCAAAGGAACAAATTTTATTGATTCTAATACGAATTACATCTGTTTCAAAGCGATAGCCTAATGAAAATCTTTCGAGATTTGAGCATGAGCACTTTTTCCCAGAAGGAGCAGTATGAGGTTTTACAACCATCTTTAAGAAAGGTGTTCCCGTTTCTGTGGTTTCACATGCATATCCGCATTTTTGACACACAAAAAATTCATCTGTTGTTAGGATAGCCATAGGGCCATTATCTACTATGGCTGTTTGAACTTTAAGTCCGTTTATAATGTAGTCCTTTTCTGGTAAATGATGATCATAGTTGACAAATGCGGCTTCAGTGCGGGAAGTTCTCTCAGGCTTAATCAAAGTTGGTGTGCTGATATTATGTTCGGCAATAAAACCAAAATCGGGTATCAGAAATGTCTTGCGCTGGTTCTCTCTTAAAATTGCCCTGCATTGCCTACACTCTTTAAGTTGTGAACCATACTCAGTATGTATATCCATATTCAGCGTTTGGCAGTCTTCACATTTAATATAGTCATACATTTTCCAATGTTCATGCGGAATTTTTCGAATGTATCTGCTAGTTATCAGTCTTCCGTTAGCAACAATCTGGCAACCGGGAGCATATTCTGATATTGCCATCGACAAATCTCTGGAAAGATCAAGTCCTGCCGCACTATCATTTTTATCCGTTATGCGTAGCTGAACAGTATCTACAGGAAAACCATATTTAGGAAGTATGCTGTTTTTGGACAGAAAAGAAATCACTTTCTCATTCCTGTAATTCTTTATCTGATAAGTTATATAGTCGGATTTATTTCCCGCAGCATCCGCCTTTTCTTTTTCGGTTTGAAGCGTAGATATTTCTGAGTTGTACATTTCAAATACACGATTAAAATTAGGATAATTTACGTTCGGAGCATCGAAAAGCCATCTAACCCAGCCAAAAGTTTCTATTTTAAACTGTTTGATAAGCGATTGTGGCAAACATAATTTCAAATACTTTTTTAAATCTGACGGTTTAGATAGAAGATATTCTTTAAAAGCAGCAAAACCACTCTTCTTTTTTCCGTCCACTTCCATCATCGCATGAGCATCGCTGAAATACTGGGGATATTTTTTCCAAAAGAACGATAATGCAGAGGCATAAACATGCCTTATACAAATTTTTTCATTATCAGTTTTAAAGACAGGCGGCGTAATTGTTCCCTTTATCATGCTGACAGGATTTTTAAAAAAGTTAAAATCGTGGTTCGATTTAGTGCAAAACGTCAAGGCAAAGGCAGCGGAATGGGTGCTGCGCCCCGCTCGGCCTGCACGCTGTGCATAATTCGAAGGTGTCGGCGGCATATTGCGCATAAATACTGTTTCAAGTTCGCCGACATCGACGCCCATTTCAAATGTCGTTGAACAACTCAAAACATCTATCTTTTTCTGTTTAAATAAGTTCTGATACTTGTACGCCTCATCTCGGTTGAGTTGAGCGGTATGTTCCACTATTCTCAAGGAATGAGGTTCAAGTTCATTATATATTTTGTAGTAATGATTATCTCTATTAAGCTCATCAGCATCCACGGGTTCTAAAACACCGTCGCACATATAGCTTGGACAAACCCCTGAAACATTGAATGGCGTAAGCCTTTGACATCTCGGGCACCTGTACCATTTTTTTGCGTTGCCTATCGTCAGTTTTTCCGTGTTTACCCTGTAGCCCTCATAACCATTCTTATTTGTTATGTTTTTCAGCAATCCGTATTTAAGTAAGAATTTATCCCAAAATGCAGAAAGCAAATTATTGACTGAATCACTGTCAGCAACAATGCCTTTGCTTTTCAATATTCTTTCAAGATATTCTTTACGTTTATTTGTTCTTGAATTATTTTTCGGTATAAAAGCATGTATTGACCTATCATTACCGCCGTGCAATAGATATGATGTTTCTACACCCCCATGAGCAAAGAACAGAATATCACTTTCAGAAAGTGTTTTTTTATAGTATATAGCAGATTCCGTAAGCATTCCCGCAATAAAGTTAAGACATATATTCTTTACGTCTTCCGCAGAAAATCCGTATTTTTTATTTTGCATAAAAATGACGTCATCTGTTATGCTAAGCGACAACAGGCCGAGACCTGCAAGTGAATTTCTCGTTTTATTTTCAACAAGTTCTTTCAAAACGGCTACCCATGCTTCGGCTTCGTAGTCGGGACGACTGTCATCAGTAAAAGGAGAAATATTATTATTCCTGAATATTGTAGCGAGTTCTGCAACAAACCTCGGTATAGGCTGTTGCTCTGTTCCGAGAGATTTTATTTTTGCATTAATAAGGCTGCTATAAAGTATTCCGTCGTATGTATCAGAAAAATAGCTTGCGAAATAAGCGGCAGCTTGTCTGCTGTCGGAAAAAGCAATAAATTGTTTAGCTTTTGGTACTTTTATTGAAGTAGGTTGCGTTACTTCATCAGCCCACTCATCAAAGCCATCATCCGTCACGGTAGTTGTCTCTACAGGGGTTTCTACTTTATTTATATAGCCTGGAAGCTGTTCAAAGAGAGCTGTCCCTATTACGCTGGTAGAGGCCTCTTGCCCTGTAAAAAAGCTACGCAGGATACCTAACCTGTTTACGCTTTCACAACACACACATTTTGTAACGCGACCGGTGACTTTACTCGTTTTAACCTTTATAAGTTTTATATAATCTGATGAACCATGCTCGCATGCTTTTTTATGTACTTCATTTGCAGGGCGTATATATCCGCAGTAAGGGCAAAGTTCATACGCGGAAGTCGTCAAGTCTTCAGAAGCGAGCTGATTTTCCTCGTCGTCATCATTTGTAACCTCTCCTATATAAAACGCTTCTTTGATGTTTTGAGAATCATAATTGGATTTTTGGACGAGATGATTATCTTCGATATTGCCAAGTATATATAGAGCATGACATTGCGAACAAGTTACCACCTCAAATACCTTGTAATCCTTACCGTTGTGATGCTCATAATTTTTTCTCGTTAAAGACAGCGATTTATATGGGGGAAGAGTTATAAATACGCCCTCAGTTGCTCTGATAAACAGATGGTATCTTGCATCGAATATCTTTGTCCTGTCCTTGATAGCGCGGGAGGCAACATCTACAAAATCAGAAAGCTGCTGAGATGTCCAGTTAAGTTCGCTACATAAAGCACTCACGCTACGCGGTGATACCAAAAGCTCTTTTACTTTCCAGTATGTTTCGTCTTGCAGCATCAAATCGTACAAAAATTCGGGTAGCAGCGAGTAATCTTTTGAAACAATTCCAAAACTCTCATAAATTTTTTGAAGGATATAGCTATCTTCATAGCCACAGTCGATAAGGTCGTGTACGGCAGTATAAAAATCTGTACCAAGTTTATATTTTTCTTGTGCATATTCTCGTAAGTTTACGCGGTATGCCCTAATCACGTCGTCCGCACAAAAAGACGCCGAACATAAATTTGCTGCAAATTCAACCACTTTATCGTTAGAATTTTCATCCCCGAGCGTTGCACTCGTAAGAATATACTGTATTTGAGGGTTGTGAAGTTTTGCCATGACGCGACGCATAAGCATAGAGACTTCTATGCCTGTAGACCCCGTATATGTATGGGCTTCATCCAAAACGATAAATTTCCAACTATGTGCGTACTTCCCCTCATAGAAAACGCTATCTTCGGGGCGCAACATTAAGTATTCAAGCATAGCATAGTTAGTTATGAGAATGTGCGGAGGTGTTTCTTTCATCTCCTCACGGGAGAGCAGCTCGTTTTCAAGGCGAACAGGGACTTCACCCGTTTCTGGATTTGTGTTAATTTTTTTGAATATCTCTAATGCCTTTTCCTTTTTGTACTCTGTCTGTCCCGTATAGCTGCCAAAGGTTATTTCGGGATATTTTGCAAGCGTGCGTCGCAATCTATCTATCTGGTCGTTTGCCAGCGCGTTCATCGGATATATCAATAATGCCCGCACACCCGGCTTAATTTTCCCGTAAGTTTCCTTTTCGCGCAAGAGGTGGTTTATTATAGGAATAAGGAAGCATTCCGTTTTGCCTGAACCGGTACCCGTCGAAACGACGATATTTTTTCCGTCCAAGGTCTTTTCAATGGCTTTTTGTTGATGGAGATATAATGTCTTATCATATATATCAGGCAATCTTTTAAACTCAGAACTTAAAACGCCATTGTCAACGAGTTGGCTTACGCTTTGCCCCCTTACAAAAGAATCTGTAACATCCAAATAAGGCCCCTTTGAAAAAGGGTCTGCGCTTTCGAGCTGTTCATTAAACAGTTGCTTATACTCTGGCTGTGCAATGTCAAATATTGTTTTTAGATAATAGCGATACTGCTCAGTTATTTTTGCCGATGCGTTTATTACGTTAAAACTCATTATTTTCCCTCGTTATTTATTTTTGATTTGAGAATCTCAACCTCACATTCGTATTTATCGTCAGATAATAGTTCAATTCTTTCCAGCTTTTGTAGACGTGTCAATCCTTCATCGCTTTGCGTCAGGGCGTGCGTCTTATAGTCATATAATAGCTCAACATATTCTCCATCGTATTCCCTTAAAACCGAAAGTTGGGTTGTGTCTGCTTTACTGAAAAATACAACAAGAACACTAAAATCTTTTATTGGAGTTGCGCCATCATAATGTCCCAGTGTACCGCGATAGAAAGTGCATTTCTTTAATTGAGCTTCGTCATATAAATCAGCTTTCCAAATACCAATAATCAAGCTGATATCTGGATTTTCTAACAGCTTGTCTACTGTAATAAAATACTTTAAGTCAAATTTTAGAGACAAAAATTTACCCTTAGTGTCATGAAAAGCTTTTATAGCTATTATATTCCCTGCAAGTTTTGAAATATCAAACAACGATAATGTATATTCGCCGATTTTGATAGTATCTGCGTCAAACCCATCGTCGCCGTCAATTATTTCGTAGACCGTAACCAAATAATCACCACCTGGCGAGTCTGTTTCGAGCAGGAATTGTCCATTTTCCAAAGGTATATCCTGACCAATAATTTGTCCGTCATGCTCTACCTTAACTGTAAAATCCGAATTACCTATTATACTAAATTTACCATGCAACTCCTGCGTTTCATAATCATAGTATATTGAGCCACTCGTTATTATACTGTGGCAAATAACCTTTAAAAACTGATACGATACTCCATCCAAAACTATATTTATAGTCCTGCACGCTTTACTGTAATCTATCCACGATTTTACATTACTGAGATTAAAACCATAATAGTCTGTGCCATTTTGATGTGAGGCATAAACATCGGTTTCATCAAAGCTTTCACTGTTATCCACGTAAAGCTTAGAACTTTTATTTCTAAAATCGAATGGACCACGGACATACAGTGTACGTGGTAAATTTTTAAGCGAAACATCGGCAGGGCAACGATAATTCCAGTCATCTTCTTTAGAATATTTCCAGAACAATGCGGGGACATCAATTGAAATGACTACAGAATTACCGTAAAGGTTATACTCAACGTCAATTTTGCAGTCTTTTACACTCTTGCCATATTCGGTCTGCTCATTGAAACTGAACGCCAGGCTCTTATCCGTTTGGGTTATCGTCCAATCGTCATCGGTGTTCAATGTAATGTAGGCGGGGAACAATATTTCACCCGAATCCTTAAATATATATGGTGCATTTATAAATTTGTATTTGAAATCTTTTAAGTAGGCAAATTCATAAATTTTATTTGTTTTTGTACCGGGAATATTCAGCAGCACTTTATAAATACCATCTTCGCCTATAAACTCACTTAGATCAATAATATAAGCATATGAATCGTCTAAAGACGAATCTAATTTTAACTCAAAATAGTGTTGTTCTGAAACCTTGACAAATTGTTCGTTCCCATTAGCACGGGTTACAGTAAGTGCCGTGCCTGTAAGCCTATCTCTTGTTGTTTTAAATATTATTTTAGGCAAAACGGGATATATTGACAACATATCTCCGTTATGTTCCATTTTTGCGCCATCTAAAGCATTTTCTGTCAACCCTTCAGATATGTCATTGCCGACAGGAATGGCGTGTCCGTCATTGAACTTAAGAATATCGCCGCGCTTCACATTGTATAAGCACCTATATATTCCGTCACTATAATCCTGAGGCACTGGCGGCTGATATATAATCTGTGGAATATCAGGGCTGTTAGAGTATGCAAGTAACATCCCTTCCGGCAAAAATCCTTTGGAATGATCCACGCATACGCCTTTATCATTGAAAAAACGTATGTCGCTTTTTTTGAAATTGAAAGATGCGTACCTACGCTTTTCGGAACTGAGCGTCATGCGGATGTTATCGAACAGGTTGCTTACAGGCAATGAGATTTCGCATTCTTCAGTGTATAAACCTATCCGCCCTTCCATTAGTTTGGCTTCCTCGGAAACTCTACCGTTATCGCCTACTATTGTCCAAACAGGATATTCATCTTGCTCGCAATGCGGCAAAATTTGCCTCGGCAATTTTATTGAAAAGCTTCCATCTTTGACCCGAACAGCCAAAATAGGATGGGATAATAGTTTTTGACGCGGCCCCTGGCCTGGACCTGGACCAGCCTTTTGATATTCAGTCTGAAATTTTCCTTTTGGATTGTCCATCCAATCTTTAAGCAAGCGATTAAAGCGATTGCCTGTCTGAGGAACTTCAATGTGCTCCCAAAAACATTTATCAATCAGCTGTAAAAAGCGTTTTATTCTCATGCGGCCGCTTTTTTCATTCATTCCCAACGCCATAGAGGTGTGCTTCATTATATTGTTTACTGCCGTAACGTTTTTGGCTTTAATTTCATCGATGAGCCTGTTAAAAAGCGCAGGTCCGCCTTCCCCATAAATATTTTCTATATTGCGGTTTAAATCAAGCCTCCAATAATCAAATATATAATCAAAAAACTGAGGCGCACATTTGTCTGTAACAAAACAGTGCATGTTAATGTTATCTATTCTTGTTGCTGCTTTTTCGTCATAAAGCTTATCATATTCTACCATTATGCATTGAAAAATATCATGTAGCTGGCCTTGATTGGCGGCATTTAATTCAATACCATATTCATGTTTAAAATAAGGGAAGAATGTACCCCTACCATAGTATTTCATTGCATAACGAACAAGCCCGAAAGCAAAAACCTTCGGGTAAAAGGGCATGTTCGCTGAACTTGTGTTTTTGACAAGTATGCTTAAGAAATTAGACATATAATCATGCAGATATTTTTCTTCTACCTCAGATATTGCTATATCTCCAAGCAAAACTTTTTTATCAAATTCCACATTTATCCGTTTATAAAATTTTTCTTCGGGAGAAAGCACTTCTCCGTTTATGTGAGCTATAAAATAGCGGGCACTCTTTTCCTTTTTTCTATCTTTACAGTCTTTGTCTGTAAGCTTTTTGATGATTTGATTTGTTTGGCTTTCTATTGTTTTTGCGTCAGCTTCAGGGTTGCTCAAATAAATTGTAGGTCTTTTTAGTTTAAGGTCGTTTGCTACTTGATTTATTACAGTTAGATTGTCTATTACAGAATATTCCAAGCCAGTAAACCGATTGGGAGTACTTGTTTCATAACATGAGACATAACAAGTTTTACTGAACTTAACGCCATCATAGGCGGAAAACTGTGTGGAAGAAAATATATATTTCTGTTTAATTTGATAAATCGTATGGGCTATATTCCTATCAGTTCTTGCAAATCTGCCATTAATAACGCTTATAAAACGGTCTTTTAGGCTATCAAAGTATTCCGCATTTTTACTGTCTGCTTTATAACATAAATAATAAAATATCTTAAGCAATGCTTTCCACGAGGAGATTCTAAAAATTGTTTTATTAAAAACAAGAATGGCAGGAGAAAACTTACTCCAGCTCACCCTATCAATGTTCTTAAAATCAACTTTTATAATTGCTTTTGTAGACATGCTCATATCTCTTCCCCATTTGTTAAAATAATATATGCGATAACGTTATTTTAAAAATTTAGCTCCAGTTATGATAGAACAAATGACATAAATCATAACATCAGCACTATCCAAATAACTTTTCCTCAAATATGATGCCATGCTTTTCACAAAAATCATTAAATCTACCAATTGACGCAAGCTGTGGCTCAAGGTCTTTGTTTTCCCATCTGTTTATGGTTGCAAATGATACACCTATTTCCTTGGCAAGTTGCGATTGACTCAGGTAAAGTTTCATTCTCACATATTTGACTTTATCTGCGAATGTCATATTCGACCTCTTATTATTCTTTATATAACATATTATAACATAAACCTCATTACATATCAAGGGGGAAGGACAGAATATTTGCTCTATTATAAGTGTAGTAAGTCCATTTTAAAAGCAGCGACTGTTTAAGCCGCTGCTTTGCCCTTCACCGAATAGCTGTTTTGTATTTCCCTTATGTAACCTGCTCTGTGGGGCCGGTGGGACCCGTTGCACCCCTGGGCCCGGTGGGACCCGTGGGACCGGTTCTGTCGTAGACTACCTTTTCCACGACTATATCGGCCGCCCCGCAAACAGGGCGGCAATCATTATCAAAATTCATACATACCTCTTGTAAAACAGGCGCATCTGCGCCTATTAACATTATATGCAGGCCTGCTCCGCTTTGTCATTTTCGCACCCCCCTCCTTTCCCCCTCGCATGCGCTCCTGAAAATGCCGATTTTTTTAGCCACGGCCGCGATACGTCCATACACCGCATGGCATTTATTTGACATTTTAGGGGATTTGATTATATAATTTTTCTATGAAAAAAAAGCCAAGAATAATTATTTCGGCAACAGCCGTTTTGCTCTGTGCCGCCGCTTTTGCGGTATTTTATTTCGCCCCCGTCAATCTTTCAAACGACGAACTTGAAAACGCACTGTGGCGGGATGCCCTTGCCCGTGCGGCCCTTACGGGCGCAATAGCAGGCGTGGCGGCGCTGTGCAACTACAACATATTTTTTGTGCGGGGCACACGCATGCGCGGCGCAGATTATCTATGGTGCCTGCCCTGTCTGGCCGTTGCGCTGGCAAACTTCCCATATTCGGCGCTTATTTCAGGGACGGCCGTCATCGAACGCGCCGACCTGCTGCCGGCGTTTATTTCAAAATGCCTGTTTATAGCAACGAGCGAGGAACTTCTGTTCCGCGGAGTGCTGCTCAGGTTGCTTGATGAAGTTTTTTCAGAAAGCTGTCACAAATTTTTGAAATGCACAATAATATCTTCGGCGGTATTTGCACTCTTTCACCTTCTTAACCTGCTCGATGGCACCGCGGCAGGCGCCACGTTGCTTCAGGTAGGCTACACCTTTTTAACAGGCCTGATGTTCGCATGCGTCACAATACGCACACACAATATTTTTACGGCGATAATTTTGCATTTTATATTTGATATAGGCGGCTTTATCGTGAGCGATCTGGGTACAGGGCCGTTCCAAGACGTATGCTTCTGGATACTTACGGCCGTCGCCGCGGTGGTGTGCGCAACACATCTTATAATTTTCGCCGTAAAACGCGACCGGGCAGAGCGCAGCCGATAAAAGTATATTTCATTTCTGATCTTACTTAAATACAGAAGAGGGCCGCGGCAGGAAAATCCTGCCGCGGCCCTTCAAATTATAAGGAGAGAAACGAATGTATACTGCCCGTCAACCGGGTGCCTGACCTGGCCGGGGCGATAATTGCATGAATTTGAAACATCAATTTAAAACATCAATTCAACAAGCTTTTTTCATAGTGTCGTTTTCAGCCGACGATTGCGCGCGGCGGACATTTAAGATGGAGGACACTTACCCGCCGCGCGCGTCGGCAATTCTGAGGTAATGCTGAGATTAAATTATTATTTCGACATTGTAACCGTAATCTGTCCGCCCTCAAGCGTCCACGAGCCATTGAATGTAGTCTCAGAGAACGGTCCGAAAGCGCCAACAGTGCACGATACGGTATTATCGGCAACTATTTCAAGCGTACCTGTTATTGACTCGCCCATGCCGCCCGTGCCGGAGAGACTGTAAGTATAAGCAGACCCGTCGGTAGGAACAGCCTCAAGCGTACCTGTAAGCGTGCATGCCGTACCCATAGCGTCGACAGTAACTGTGACCGTATCGGCGCCCTGGGCAAAGGCCTCTATCTGCGTGAGCGTTATCGTTGCTCCGCAGCCTCCGGGATTGCCACCGCCACCGGGACCTCCGGGATTGCCACCGCCACCGGGACCTCCGGGATTGCCACCGCCGCTGCTGCCCTGATAGTTATCTTCGGTAGCGGTGAATTCCACAACTTCGCTCCAGTCGGAATCTTCGAAGACCACGCCGCCGTCGCCCTTTATCATTACGCGGTAATAATATGCGGTATCGAGCGAGAGAGTCTCTTCAACGTCGATGCTGACGTAGTTGTTGACTATTGCAATACCGAACATCTCCCTTGACGTGTAGGTAAACTCTGCCGTAGTAACAAGGTCGGTGCAAGCTGCGTCGGAGTAAACCTCTACGGTGAATACGTCGCCCGCGAAGTAATCTGCATAGTTATCGACGAATATCGTCACGCCGTCGGTGCTTGCAGACTCAGGGCCGAAATTCTCGTAATAGCCGTACTGCACGCTGATCTCGGGCGTAAGATACTTGCCGTAAGTCCACACGGTGCTTGCGGTGACAACGTCGCCGTTCTCATAGCGGTTGGTATTGTTGGGCCTTGCATAGATATCGATATCGTAGCAGCCGGGAGTGAAGTCGCCGTACTGGTCGGCCGTGAGCTCATACACAACCTCCGAAGAGCTGCCCGCGGGCACGTTGAAGAATGCGACGGCGTCGCCCTCCGCCCTGTTGCCCTCGGTATCGGTGCTGAAGAACTCTACGCTGTAGTACTGCACGTCTTCGGGATTATCCACGCCGGAAAAAGACAGAACGGGATACTGCTGATTTTCGATATCCACCGTCCAGTCCATCTCCACGTCAGATACGGTGCCGAGCTGAGCTATCTCCCACTTCTCGAGCGTGAACTCCTGGGGTTCGGAACCGTTGGAGTTGGTATAATTTATACCGTTGCCCACCGCCAGCACCGAAAGCATGTAATCGCCCGGCTCAAGGTCGTTGGGCAGTTCGCCCGTGGTAGTCGTTGTGGAAGTTACTTTTGCCTGGGTATCGCCCTCCTGATATACGTATATCCTGTATGGAGAGGCGTTTTCCACCGCGTCGAAAGTTACGCTGAAGGCTTCGACGTCGGTGTTGTCCGTCGTCGTTATCTGAACATTGGCGGGAACAGCGAGCGGAGTTGAAGTAATATTGCTTTCGCCGCTTTCGGTACATGCGGCCAGCGGGATTATAAAACATGCGCTGAGCGCTATACTGCCCAAAACCAAGAATTTTTTATTTTTCATATATATCTCCTTGATTGAAATTTACATCACCAGCCCCATGCAAACGAGCGTGATGACCATGACAGCCGTAAGCACATAGGTGCCTATGCTTATCTCTTTGAACTTAAGCCTGAGCATCTTTAATACAGTGTGGGAAGTTATGCCCACGGCCACGCCGGCGGTTATGTTTGCCGATACGAACGCCACCACTACCATAAGAAGGGCGGGGAGAGCGGCGTTGATGTCGCTGAAATCTACGTGTTTGAGCGATGTGAGAAGCATCAGCCCTACATAGATCATTATACCGCAGACGATCATCCCGTTCATGAAGATGCCGCTGAAGAAGGTGTTGTATACAGCCACAATGAGAAGCAGTCCGGCGACTATGGCCGAAAGGCCCGTTTTGCCGCCCTCGGAGCCGCCCACGGCGCTGTCTGCGCGCACAGCTACGGGTCCCGCGCCTATCGCGCAGCCTATCACGCTTGAGATGGCGTTTACCGTATACACGTTCGCGCACGACTCTATCGTGCCGACAATGCGGTTGCCGCTCATGAATGTATGGCTTGTATAGAGAGCCTTGCCGTTTTCGTCAAGCCCGCCCGTGATACAGCCGTGCGCACTGACTGCGGCGCCCGTCTCGGAAACGCCTATCACGAGGAAGGAGACCATTGCGGAAAGGAATACGCCGACTACGCCGCCCGTACCGATATTTGCCGCCAGAGCGGAGAAATCGAAGCCCGTCTTGAATGCC
>ERZ1643250.2565-NODE-2565-length-13481-cov-5.654625_pt1 | contig 13481 bp, 13 predicted proteins | sample MGYA00579262_ERZ1643250 | MGnify/ENA primary metagenome ERZ1643250 (study PRJEB29033, sample SAMEA4952265) | chicken gut metagenome | biome: Broiler Chicken; feature: Gastrointestinal Tract; material: Caecum | place: Ireland | collected 2018 | study: Broiler...
ATGGATGAAGCGTTGACTACGGGATACGGAGCGGTGAAATGCGCTGGAGGAATCGTTCTGGGAATTGTATTGGCATTTGAGATACCACAGAGATTTTTTCGAATTACCGAAAGAGAGAGGTAATCGTGAAGAAATCTGCAGGTAGAAGCAAGTCAAGGAATGTGAAATAAAAAGACTGATAAATCGGGAGGCGTCCACTCCTGATTTACCAGCCTTGATGTTTTAATATTGTTTTACGCTGTATCTGCCATTCAAACCGGCAGCTTACAGAAGCGCAAGCTTCTGCAGAGCCTGTTCTCTGACCATGGCCTCTTCATGCTCATCCAGATAGGCTTCGCTGGCAGAGGAATACTTGCCGCTGGAGCCGTATTCGGAAAGAATATTGGCTACTTTATTGAATTCTTCCGGGCTGTGGCCGCTTTTGCGGATCACCAGGCAGTAGCTGCCGTCTTTGGCCAGACGGTACAGGGAGTTGTATCCTTTATAATATCCCTGAAGCACATGGGCGGCCGAAATGACCGTATCCAGATTCGGGAAAAAGTACATACGGGTCAAATCAAGCTCGGAGGCCAGTTCTACGGCCTTTTCCGCCTGCTCCTCCCTGCCGCTCTCTTTCAGGTGGCGGTCGATCAGCCGGCGGAACATATCCAGCACATTGTCGGCGCCTTCCGGAAGCAGTCCATTCAAATCGCCTGCCTCATCACCGGCGCTTTCGCCGCCCGGGGCGAACTTGGAGAATCTGGTATCCAGCTCCTCCGGATCTTCCACCTTGGTGATAATCAGAACGATGCATTCATTGGGAAGCGGTATCGCCTCTATCATCAACGGGATATTATCAGCTTCAAAACCGAATTCAATGGCTGCCTGCTGCATCATATCCCGAAACAGCTCTTTTGCCTTTTCCGTGCCATAAGCCAGCTCGCTCAGCTTAATCTGGCGGTTGGCCAGGTCATCCCTGGTCAGGGTACAGCGTATCTGGTTGTCATTCAGTTTTTCTATTCTCATAATCCTCACATCCAAATCTGCAAATCAACTGGTTCTTTTCTATTATATACATTTTTGAAAGTATATACAATATTTAATCGGAAGTCAATACGTTAAAAATACCAATTTTTTATAAAGATTTTCTAAACAAAAAATGAAATTTCAGGAACGCTTGCATTTATTTTCCATTTTGTTTTATAATGAAAAAGCGAAGAAGCCGCCGGAAGAAAGGAGGCGGATTACGAATGATTCTCCGGATCTCCCGGAGTCCTGTGCCTGTGTAAGCCAGGCTGTTTCTTGTTTTCATTCACCAGATCGGTGGAATTTCCACAGAATCACGATTGTCAGAGAAAGATGTTTTTGAAAGAATAAGGCGGTTTTTTCGGATAATATATCACGAATCCTTTTGGAAAAGAGAGGAAGCCGCGGCTTTTTACTTACTGTTACGCAGGTGAGGCCCCTCCGAACCGGACAGAAGCGGAAGCCGCAGCTTCCTTTTGCGCTTTGCGGGCAGGAAGCTTCTAAAAGCCTTTCTGTGAACAGCCTTTCTCAGAAAATTCCGTGAATTCTTCCGAATGACGAACCGGGGAGAAAAATGTAGAAAACAGGGGTGACGTACCGTGGAAATTCTGTTATTATAATGGAAACAGGAGGATTCTGCAATGACGGCAAAAAAACGAAGGAAAAAAAGGAAAATGCAGGTAAACAGACGGGTAGCGCCTGTACTGGCAGTGCTGCTGCTGATCATTGTCGTGCTGGCTGGTATATTTGTCAGCTATCTGATAGATAAATACAGCCCTTCCAAGGAGCGCATGGCGTGGACGGAATATTATTCTGTGTCGGAAGCGGACGAAGTGGCAGTGATTCTGAACGATGAGTTGACGGAGATCAAGGGGCGTATGTTTGACGGCGAGGTCTATGTGACGACCGATACGCTGTACGATTACCTGAATTCACGTTTCTACTGGGATCAGGCGGAAAATCTGCTTTTGTATACGACGCCTACAGAAGTGGTTACGGCTGCAGTGGGAAGTAATACCTATACCCAGGGGAACCAGAGTTATACGGAAAGCTATGTGCCTGTTAAGGTGGATGGAGATACGGCATATGTTGCGCTTTCATATATCCAGAAGTATACAGCCCTTCAGTATGAGGTTATGACGGACGAGGTGAACCGGGTCGTGATTACCACAGAATTCGGCACGGTAGAGACAGTGACCGCGAAGAGAACGGGTCAGGTGCGTTACCGCGCCGGTATCAAGAGCCCGATTCTCACGGAAGTGAAAAAGGGAGACATACTCTATGTGCTGGAAGAGGAGGAGGATATCGGAGACTGGACAAAGGTAAGGACAGCGGACGGCTTTATCGGCTATATCCGGAACAGAAGTCTGGGCAGCCGGGGCGAAGAGACGATTGAATCCAATTACGAAGAGCCGGAGTACACAAGCATTTCAAAAGATTACACCATCAACATGGCCTGGCATCAGGTGACGAATTCGGACGCAAACAGCAACGTGCTGGAAATGATAGCGAATACAAAGGGACTTACGACGATTTCGCCCACCTGGTTTTTCCTCAATGACAACGAAGGAAACATAGAGTCTCTGGCCAGCCAGACTTATGTAAATTACTGCCACCAGAACGGAATCGAGGTATGGGCTCTGGTGGAGGATATTACCTATAAAGACAGTATCGTGGATTATGAGATCCTGTCCCGGACTTCTTCCCGCCAGCGTCTGGTAAGCAACCTGATTGCGAGGGCCATCGAGTATGATCTGGATGGTCTGAATATCGATTTTGAGTATATTAACGCGGATTCCGCAAAGGCATTTCTGCAGTTCCTGCGGGAGCTGTCCATCCGATGCCGCCAGAATGGAATCGTGCTTTCCGTGGACAACTACCGTCCGGCGGATCACAATACGTTCTATGATCTGGAAGAGCAGGCAGTGGTGGTGGATTACGTGATTCTGATGGGCTATGATGAGCATTATGCAGGTTCTGAGACAGCGGGAAGCGTAGCCAGCATCAACTGGGTGCGTGAGGGCATCGAGCTGGCGCTGGAACAGGTTCCGGCTGAGAAGCTGATCAATGCCGTTCCGTTCTATACACGCCTGTGGGAGGAGCGGCCCCTTACTGAAGAAGAAGAGGCAGAGCTTCCGGCGACAGATACCAGTGTACACGTGAAGGTATCCAGCCGGGCCTACGGCATGGATGCCATTGACGAGGTTCTGGCAGATAATGGAGCTGAAAAAACCTGGGACGAGACTTCGGGCCAGTATTACGCTGAATATACGGCGGATGGAAATACCTATAAAGTCTGGCTGGAAGAAGAGGAATCCATAGCTTTGAAGGCGTCGCTTATCAAGGAATACAATCTGGCCGGTATTTCTGCATGGAAGCTCGGCTTTGAGCGGCAGGATATCTGGGATGTGATTCTGAGATATGTCAATTAGTAAATGATAAATGGGAAATGATAAAGATACAGCAAACAGCAGCAGTATGCCGGCTTTGTCCGGCACAGGAAGCGCCCGCGGCATCCGCCGCGGGCGCTTCCTGTTACTGTCTTCCGGTTTCTGCTTCCCGCGGCTGCTTCCGGCTCCGGTTTTCAGCTCTGCGTTTCTGTTCCGGCTTCCGGCACCGCCCGGTATGAAACATTTATATCTGCCATATATTTTTAATAAAGAGATAAGCGGCGGATGAACACAGCATGGAATTTTTGCGCAGAATCAGAAGCAGGCTGAAAATGGACAGCAGAAGCCTGGGAATCGGGATGGCGTTTGTAGTTCTTGCGGCAGCCTCCTATTTTTCAAGAGAGAGTTTCTGGGAGGAAGCCTGGACGGGAGCAAAGCGGGAGGATACAAGACTGATTATGATTGACGCGGGGCATGGCGGAAATGATCCCGGCAAGGTGGGAGTGGACGGCGTGCTGGAAAAGGATTTGAATCTTCAGCTTGCCAAAAAACTGAAAACACTTCTGGAGCAGCAGGATATGGAGGTTATGCTGGTCAGAGAGGAAGACCGGGGGCTGTATGATGAGAACGCTTCCAATAAAAAGGTGCAGGATATGAAAAGGCGCTGTGAACTGATCAATGAAGAGCAGCCGGTCTGCGTCGTCAGTATTCATCAGAACAGTTATCATGAGGAAAGCATTCATGGGGCTCAGGTCTTTTATTACAGTACGTCGCGGGAAAGTGAAAAGCTGGCAAAGGTTCTGCAGTCGGAGCTTGTCCGCGTGGCTGAGCCGGAAAATACCAGGCAGGCCAAGGCAAATGACACCTACTACCTGCTGAAAAAGACGGAAGCTCCGGTTGTTATCGTAGAGTGCGGGTTTTTAAGCAACTGGGCAGACTGCGCGAAGCTTCAGGATGAGAACTATCAGGATAAACTGGTCTGGGCGATTCACATGGGAATTCTGAAATATATGAACAGCGTATAGTTCTCTTCCCTTCAGACGCCGCTTCTGCGGCCGGATTTCATTGCCATTCTCCAGAAAAAATGATATAATCTCTAAAAGAAAAACAGTCCGGTGCGCTTCATGACTGAACTGTTGGGAAAATACTTCATAGGAGGAGAAACGCATGATAGCATTGGGGTGTGATCACGGCGGCTATGATCTGATGCAGGCTGTGATCGCGTATCTGGATCGTGAGGGAATTGCCTATAAAAACCTGGGCTGTGAGAATAATCATGATTCCGTGGATTATCCGGATTACGGAAGAAAGGTTGTCAAGGCCATTTTGAGCGGAGAGTGTGAGAAAGGGATCGTGATCTGCGGAACGGGAATCGGAATTTCCATTACCTGCAACCGGTATAAGGGAATCCGCGCGGCGCTCTGCAGCGACTGCTTCAGCGCGGAAGCTACCAGAGAGCATAATGACGCAAACATTCTGGCTATGGGCGGCCGTGTCGTGGGTCCGGGGCTGGCAGTAAAGATTGTGGATACTTTCCTGCACACAGAATTTTCGGGCGACGAGCGGCATAAGAGAAGAATCAGCAAAATTGAAGATTGCTAGAGAGGGGACAAAAGAAATGTCAAAGGTAGTAGTAATGGAGCATCCGCTGATTCAGCACAAGATCGGGGTGATTCGGCGCAAGGAGACGGGTTCAAAGGATTTTCGGGCAATGATAGGCGAGATAGCCAGCCTGATTACCTACGAAGCCACAAAGGATCTGAAGCTTCAGGATGTGGAGATTGAGACGCCTATCTGCAAAACTACAGTGAAAGAGCTGGCCGGAAAGAAAATGGCAATCGTTCCGATTCTCCGGGCGGGTCTCGGAATGGTGGACGGCATGCTTGCCATGATACCGTCAGCCAAGGTCGGCCATATCGGCCTGTACCGGAACGAGGAGACGCTGGAGCCGGTGGAGTATTACTGCAAGCTTCCGGCAGACTGCAGTGAAAGGGATGTGTTCGTGGTAGACCCCATGCTTGCCACAGGAGGTTCTGCAGTGGCGGCCATTCAGATGCTGAAGGAGCGCGGGGTTAAGAATATCCGCCTGCTCTGCATCATCGGAGCGCCGGAGGGCGTGAAGAAAATGCAGGAGGTTCATCCTGATGTGGATATCTATATCGGCGCGCTGGACGCTCACCTGAACGAGCACGGCTATATTGTTCCCGGACTGGGAGACGCGGGAGACCGTATCTTCGGAACAAAATAAAGAGGTGTCCCACAGGAGGAAAGGGAGAGATTCATGGGAGAGAAAAGACAGGATTATATCAGCTGGGACGAGTATTTTATGGGAGTAGCCATGCTGTCCGGAATGCGTTCCAAGGACCCGAACACTCAGGTGGGAGCCTGCATCGTCAGCCAGGACAATAAGATACTGTCCATGGGGTATAACGGATTCCCCAAAGGCTGTGACGACGATGAATTTCCCTGGGCGAGAACCGGCGAAAGCAATGAGACCAAATATCCCTTTGTGACGCACGCGGAGCTGAACGCCATTCTGAATTACCGGGGAGGAAGCCTGGAAGGCGCCAAGATCTACGTGGCTCTCTTCCCCTGCAACGAGTGCGCCAAGGCGATCATTCAGGCAGGACTGAAGACGGTGGTCTATGCTTCTGACAAATATGCAGATACGGCGGCGACCCTGGCTTCCAAGAGGATGTTCCGGGCGGCCGGCGTGGAGCTGGTGCCATATCAGCATACGGGCAGGAAGATCGAGCTTGAGGTATAGGTGGATTTTACTGATTGACGGTGTGCGAGCCCTGCATGTGGACAAAGCAGAATTAATCATATGGTAAAAAGATAACGCGGAGCACTTTAAGACAAGACGGTCTTAAAGTGCTCCGCGTTTGTATGTGGGAACTGAGTTGGTGCAAAGATACCCATACTATCTTCTGCTGCACTAACGCAGTCTATTCCTCGAAACAGTCGATGGTGTCTTCTGTCGCAATCGTAATTGGCACGCGGATGTAATAAGATTCCGGTTTCTGCCTTTTGATAATGTAATCGAACAGAAGCTTTACCAGCTGATATCCCTGGTTTCTGGCGCTCTGGCCGATGGCAAAATCAACAGTACCATTTTGCAGGAGGGTTACGGTATCCGGCACGAGATCGTGGCAGATGACTTTGATCTGTCCTGCTTTTCCGGCGATATCCAGAGCGGAGCCGACACCGCCGATGCCGCCGCCGGTGATATAGATGCCTTTCAGATTTGGATAGCGGTTACAGTATTCCAGCGTAATTTTGAAGGCCTCGTCCTTCCGGTCCTGGTTTTCACGGACTTCCACAATCTTTAAATTCGGGTAGCGGCTGGCCGTTTTCTCCTGAAAACCGGACAGACGGCACTGATGGCAGGAAAGGTGGCTGGAGCTGATGATAATACCTACCTCGCCACCATCAGGGAGAAGGTGTCCCATGAGGCCGCCGGCAGCTTTTCCTCCCTGTACATGATCCTGCCCCAGAAAACAGAGATCGTTGATGCCGTCGATTCTGGAATTGAAGGTAATAATTACGATACCCTGCTCTACAAGCTGATTGATCTTTGCTTTTACCTGCGAGTCGTCCAATGGGAAAACTGCGATGCCGGCGTATCCGTCGGTGCTCATTTCTGTCAGAAGGTTGACCAGCTCTGCGGGTTCCAGGGTGGTCAGCATCTTGATGTCAATTTTCAGGCCGAAAGCGGAGAATTCTTCCTCGGCCTGATGGATTCCGCGAAGGGTGGCCTGGATAAATGGGTTATAATCCGGGGTCAGGATGATTCCCAGTCTGGTAGGCTCTTTGCTTTGTACAAGTGCCTTCCCCAGGAAATTTGGCTGATAATTCAGCTCTTTTGCGATCTGAAGAATTTTATTTTTGGTTTCTTCTTTGACGCCGGGGCGGTTGTTCAGGACCTTATCGACAGTACCCCGCGACACATTTGCAAGTTCAGCGATTTGTTTGATGGTTACGCTCATGTCTTTCCTGCGATGCCTCCTGTGTATAAAAGTGAATAGAAACTGAGGGTTTTAACAGTAAAATATTTCTGAAAAAAGAATAACAAAAAAATGTGCTCGTGTCTAGTAAATTAATGCCGGTAAAATCAAAACAGATTTTTTTTAGTGAGATCTACTAAAAATATAATTTTTTTTCTATGAAATCTGACCATTGATATCATAAAAAACTGATGCTATAATAAACTCACAAAATGAGCTCGAGCACAAACAAGAACGAAAAAATAAATCTCGGGGTTACAAAACAGGGTGAAAGAGCCCTGTAAAATTTAAAACATTGAATTGCTCGAGCACAATTTAGAAAGAGAGGAAATGAAAATGAAATTCGGTATGGGATATGCCTATTGGGGAAATACCTGGTCCTGCGATTTGAAGAAATATGAACGTGTGGCAAAAAAACTTTCAGGTTTTGGTTTTACGATGCTGGAGGTCAGCGCAGACCATATTTACCACATGGATGAAAAACAGTTAAAAGAACTGGATGCAATCGGACGGGAGTACGGACTGACATTATCGACCAACAGTGGCCCTGCAAAACCCTATGATCTTTCTTCTCCGGATGAGGCGGTGAGAAAAAATGGTCTGGCATATCTGACACAGGTGGTCAGAAATATGGCAGTGATACACTCCCCGGTACTTGCAGGAGCAATTTATTCTTTCTGGCCCTCTGATTTTGTAGAATCGGATAAAGAAGCGGCCTGGGAGAGAAGCATTCCGCTGATTCGTGAGCTGGGCAGCAGAGCAGAAGAATTTGGTATCGACTGTGCTTTGGAGGTACTGAACAGAAACGAAACTTACATTTTGACGGACTGCGCAGAGGCATTGGAATACTGCCGGCAGGTGGGAAAGAAAAACGTGAATCTTCTTCTGGACACCTACCACATGAACATCGAAGAAGATGATATGTGTGAAGCGGTCCGAAAGGCTGGAGACATGCTGGGACATTTCCATGTGGGTGAGGCGAACAGGAAGCTTCCGGGCATGAACAATACCATTGACTGGACGGGTTTGGGCCAGGCTCTCCGTGATATTCATTATGAAAAAGGTGTCGTAATGGAACCCTTCCTGATTAAAGGAGGAGATGTGGGAAGAGATGTTCGGGTCTGGAGAGATCTGAGCGGAGGAGCTTCTGGCGACGAGGCGAAGCTGGACGAATATCTGAAAACTTCCCTTGCATTTTTGAAAAACCAGTTTGAAGCTGCACAGTAAAAAGAATCTAAAGAGAAAGAAGGAGAAGGATTATGCCGGAAATTGTTACGATGGGTGAGCTGCTTTGTGAAATTATGCGTCCCTCAGAGGATACGGAACTGTATGAGACAGGAGAGTTTCGCGGGCCATTTCCAAGTGGAGCGCCAGGAATCTTTATCAGTACAGCCGCGCGGCTGGGCTGCCGTGCAGGTATTATTGCAGGAGTTGGAAAAGACGATTTTGGAAAGAATATTCTGGATCGCTTGAAAAAAGATGGTGTAGACCTGAGCAGGGTGCTGGAGAGCGATAAGGGACCTACGGGGACAGCCTTTGTCACTTATTATTCCAACGGAGACAGGAAATTTATTTTCCATGTGGTCGGTACTCCGGCTGTAGAGCCAAAGGCTCCGGCTGATATGAAAGGTCTGGAAGAAGCAAAGTATTTTCATATCATGGGATGCTCACTGATGGCTGCTGTAGATTTTGGAAAAGAAGTGGTAAAAACCATGTATCTCTTCCGGAATCAGGGGACAAAGATCAGCTTTGATCCGAATGTGCGCCTGGAGATGATGCACGATCCGAAGGTGCTGGATACAGTGCAGGAGGTGTTCCGGAATTCCAATATCTTCATGCCGGGTGTTTCGGAACTGAAGATGATTACCGGAAAGAACAGTATAGAGGAAGCGGTAGAAGAAGCGTTTAAGAATGAAGCACTGGAGCTTCTGGTACTGAAGAACGGTTCCCGGGGTTCCCAGGTTTATACAAGAGAAGGGCTGGCCCTGACGATGGGAGTTTATAAGGTGGAGCAGATTGACGCTACGGGAGCGGGAGACAGCTTTGACGCAGCCTTTCTGTGCGGACTTGCTCAGGGCAGGAGTCTGGAAGAAGCAGCTCAGATGGGGGCGGCGGCAGGAGCGCTGAATGCAGCAGCCTTCGGCCCCATGGAAGGACACATTACTCCGGAGACAGTCCGGGAAATGATAGAAAAAAACAGGTAAGGGGTGAAAAGGATGGAAGAATACCGTCTGGAAGTGCGGGGGCTGCACAAAAGGTTTCCTGGTGTCTATGCAGTGAAGGATGTGAGCTTTCAGATAGCGCCGGGAGAAGTGCACGCTCTGGTCGGCGAGAACGGAGCCGGAAAGTCTACATTGATGAAGATGATTACGGGAGAATATATTCCCGATGAAGGAGTAGTGCTTCATAACGGAAAAGAAATTCACCCGAAGTCCATCTCTGATTCTATCAAGGAAGGGATTGCGATGATTCATCAGGAGCTGGCGCCGCTGCCGGAAATGAATATCGCACAGAATATTTTTCTGGGAGAGGAGCTGATGGCGGGAAAGTTCCTGAATGACAGAGAGATGTACCGTCAGACAGCAGAGATTCTGAAAGAGTACGGGCTGGATTTTGCGCCGCAGACCAAAGTGAAAATGCTCAGCGTAGCGCAGATGCAGATGCTGGAGATTATCAAAGCTGTACGAAAGAACGCAGATATCATTATTATGGATGAGCCCACATCCTCTCTGTCGGATGAGGAGTCCCGCAAACTGTTTCAGCTGATTCATGAGCTGACAGAGAAAAAGGTTTCCATTATCTATATTTCCCACCGGCTGGAAGAAATTCTGATGCTGACAGACCGTATCACGGTGCTGAGAGACGGAGAATTTGTCAAAACGGTGTCGGCTGAGGGAGTCACCCAGGATGAACTGGTGGAGATGATGGTGGGCCGGACCCTGGACAATATTTATCCGAAAGAGAACGTGGACATTGGCGGGCCGGTGCTGGAGGTAAAAAATCTCACTTCAGAAGGTGTCTTTGAAAACATTTCCTTTACAGTCCATGCAGGAGAGATTCTGGGATTTTCCGGTCTGGTAGGAGCTGGACGCAGCGAGATTATGAACAGTATCTTTGGAGTGGATAAGTATGATTCCGGAGAAATCTGGATGGAAGGACAGAGACTTTTCATCAAAAGTCCCAGAGATGCTATTGCAAATAAAATTGCCATGGTAAGTGAGGACAGGAAAGTATGGGGGCTTGTGCTCTGCCGATCCATCCGGGAGAACATTTCTCTGCCTAATCTGAAAAAAAGACATCCGAGACTTTTTATTGATGGCAGAAGAGAAAAGAAAGAGGCTGAAGAATACAGCAGCTCCATGAATACAAAATGTGCCTCGATCAATGTTGAGACCGGAACCTTAAGCGGTGGAAACCAGCAGAAGGTAGTGCTGGCCAAATGGCTGATGTCGGAGCCGAAGGTTCTGATTCTTGACGAACCCACAAGAGGAATTGATGTGGGGGCAAAGTATGAGATATACAAAATCATGTGCGCCCTGGCGAAAAAGGGAATTGCCATTATTATGATTTCTTCTGAACTTCCCGAGGTTATGGGTATGAGCGATCGGATTCTGGTGGTATCGGGAGGAAAGATTACCGGAGAATTTAAACGGGACGATATTACAAGCGGACAGGTGACACAGAAGAATCTTTTGAACAGTGCGCTTCGGGAGGTATAGGAAGATGAATAAAAGTAAAATAAATATGGAATTTGCCAGAAAATATGGTATCTTAATCGTTCTGATTGTCATGTGGGTTCTTTTGATGGCAGTATCACCCACGTTTCGTACAGCGACAAATGCTGTGAATATTTTAAGACAGGTAGCAGTCAATGGCATTATTGCAATCGGAATGACCTTTGTCATTATGACGGGCGGCATTGATTTGACAGTAGGCTCTCTGGTAGCTGTGGCTGGTGTTGTTTCGGGCAGTATTCTGGTGGCGAATCCTGATAATGTGGTACTTGCTGTGGCGGCGGGAATTCTGGTCTGCGCGCTGTTTGGAGCAATGAACGGCTTCTTTGCAGCATATATGGGAGTACCGCCCTTCGTGGCCACTCTTGCAGGGCAGACGATAGCCAGAGGATTTGCGTATGTATATTCCGATGGAAAGCCCTATACTCTGGCCAGTGACGGCTTTAGTATGATAGGCAAGGGAATGGCTCCGATTATCATTTTTATCGTGATTCTGGCAATATGTCACATCATGTTGTCAAAGATGAAATTCGGACGCTATATATATGCGGTAGGCGGTAATCCGAAGGCGGCGGAGGCTTCCGGAGTGCGTGTAAAGTACATTTTGATGAAGGTGTATATCCTGAGTGGAGTACTGGCGGGAATTGCGGGAATTGTCCTGGCTTCCAGAACCAATTCGGGACAGCCGGCAGTCGGAACGGGTTATGAGACGGATGCTATCGCGGCGGCGGTAATCGGCGGAACGAGCATGACAGGAGGAATCGGTACAATCCCGGGAACCCTGATTGGTATTCTGATCATTGGTACTTTAAATAACGGACTGAATCTGCTGGATGTATCCTCGTACTGGCAGCAGATTATCAAGGGTCTGATTATTCTTGGCGCAGTTTGCTTCGATATTGTATCCAAAAAGGTATCGAAGTAAAGATAGAAAAAAATTAAAATCAAAAAAGGAAAGGTGAGAGTATTATGAAAAAGAAAATTTTAGCGGCAATCTTAGCTGGAGCTATGCTGGCAGGCCTCGCAGGCTGTTCTTCCGGAGCAGGAGATGCTCAGAGCACAGAAAGCGATTCTTCCTCTGAGGAGAGTGCGGAGGCTTCATCAGATTCCTGCAAGATTGGAGTATTGATGAAAACAATGTCGGATACCTATTCTAACAAGCTGGGCGAAGCGATTGAAAGCTATGCGGAAGAGGCGTATCCGGACTGCGATCTCTATCTGATGGATGGACAGGCTGATGTGGCAAAACAGATTTCTCAGGCGGAAGATCTGATAGCCAAGCAGGTCGATGTGATTATTCTGAATCCGCAGGATGCGGACGGTTCCGCACAGGTACTGGATCTTGCGGCAGACGCCAATATTCCGGTTATTGAGATTAATACAGAAACCACGCGTACAGATTATGTATCCTACATTGGTTCTGACGATACGCAGGCAGGCGAAATTATGGGTAATTTTGTAATGGAGCAGCTGGGAGAAGAGGGCGGTCAGTACGCAATCCTGGAAGGCGAGATGGGACAGAGCGCTCAGCTTCTCAGATATGAAGGGCTTGAGAATACGATTCTTGCAGACGATACTTATGAGTGTGTAGCGACGCTTTCTGCAAACTGGTCCAGAGATGAGGCTATGTCCACTACAGAAGACTGGCTGGGGAAATATCCGGAACTGAAAGCGATTATCTGTGAAAACGATGATATGGCCATGGGTGCCCTTCAGGCTGCAGAATCACAGAACAGAGACCTGATCATTATCGGAACAGATGCTATTCCCGATGCGCTCCAGGCAGTAAAAGATGGCAGACTTTCCGGCACGGTGCTTCAGGACGCAAACTCACAGGCAAGTACAGCAGTAGATACTGCCGTAAAAGTAGCATCTGGTGAAGAAGTAGAAGAAAGGTATGATATTTCTTTCCAGCTTATTACTATTGACAATGTAGATCAGTACATTGAGGAGTGAGAATAATCATGGCAAGAATACTGGAAGACGGAATATTTCCGGGATACGATAAAAATATGTCGCTGGAAGGGAAAGTTGCCATCATAACCGGCGCTGCGGGCTCTATTGCCCGCAGCACAGCGGAGCTCTTTGCGGGAAGAGACCATGATGATCTGGCGGAAAAATTATCAACATGGCATCTCAGGCCGGTATTGTGGGACTTCCGCGGCATGCTCTGTACGGAGCGGCTAAAGCGGGAGTTATTAACATTACGAAAACACTGGCAAATGAATGGGGACGCTATCATATTAACGTAAATGCAGTTTCTCCCACGGTGGTTCTGACACCACTGGCAGTAAAATGCTGGGGCGGGGAACGCGGACAGGAATTTTTGAAATCTGTTCCGGCAG
>ERZ1643250.2566-NODE-2566-length-13479-cov-67.387664_pt1 | contig 13479 bp, 9 predicted proteins | sample MGYA00579262_ERZ1643250 | MGnify/ENA primary metagenome ERZ1643250 (study PRJEB29033, sample SAMEA4952265) | chicken gut metagenome | biome: Broiler Chicken; feature: Gastrointestinal Tract; material: Caecum | place: Ireland | collected 2018 | study: Broiler...
CTCTGGCATATTTCCGCACCCGATCTACATATTCTGCATAATCCTTCAGGTCCCGCCATCGGAACACGGGCTTTGCGAGTACCTGCCATGACCTATCCTCCATAATTGTAGTGAAATAGTCTAAATATCTATCGACTACATTATAGGTAAAGCTTGAGGATCAGGAAATCCGCAGGAATATTTGGCGCTTACCAAATCCTCATGAACCATTACGAATCTCTCAAAGAACACTTACACGAAATTGAAACAGATCTTAAGGAAGATATGACCCCATTCGCTATGCAGATCGAGCAGTTGAATAGTATCTATGGAATAAGTACGACTGCTTCCTGTGCAATCATTGCAGAAATCGGTATTGATATGAAGCCATTTAAAACTGCAGAACACATCTGTTCATGGGCCGGTCTCTGTCCTGGTAATACTGAAAGTGCTGGAAAACGAAAAAGCACATCTGTTACGAAAGGCAATCCTTATATCAAAAGTATGCTTTGTGAAATTGCCTGGGTAATCGCCGGGAAACGGAATACATATCTTTCTGCCTGGTACTGGAGAAGCAAGCAGAAAAAAGGTGCTAAAAAAGCCATTGTCGCCCTTGCCAGAAAACTTCTTGTTATCATTTACACTATGTTAAAACAAGGAACTCTCTTTGATGAATCCTGTTCTGAGACTAGACGTAAAAACTGTGAGCAAAAGCAGCTTTCCCGCTATATACGGGAATTAGAAAAACATGGCTATCATGTAGAAGCTCAGAGTTAGTTGCGTTTGAATGGTCTATATTTCACTATCGGTAGCCGATATCGTGACTGCTTTATAGAGATGTCTTCATAATTGTTGAAAACATTTGTTGTCAAGGTTCAATTCCTGGCTACGGATTTTATTTTCGTAGCAAGGTACAAAAAGCCTGTAAAGGCGAATGTCCATGTTAGCATTAATATATCATTGAAGCGGAGCCGTTCTGGGGAATGCTGAAATCATTTTCCAGGCGGCATAGCCGCAGATGATACCATGATACTTTTTAATTTGCCCTTTGATACAATAGAGCAAACACGAAAGAGGGAATCATCGGTCTCGTTCCCGTGATCACTGATCTAAATCTCCATGACAAGTGATTTATTTATCCGTGAACACTGATTTATTCACGCGTAATATACAGCAGTCTTAGATCAGCTGTGCAAGAAGTGCCCCCTCCGTCACGCTGATAGCTGATAAAAACCTCATATCCTGACCTGCTCATTTTTTCTCCGCCCGGTTCTTCTCCAGAAATTCCTTCAAGCTTCCTTCCCGGATACACTGTGTAATAGCGTGTTCCACTTTTTACGCATTTCTTTTACGTTTGTTATGTATAAGTTGACATAAAAATTTTCCTGACACGTCCTATATCTTCATTGAAATAATGAATAAGTGTCTCCGCATCTAGGCTACCAGGTTCTAAATAAGCACGATTCTTTTCTTTGAAAAACAAACGAACATGTTGCATTAAATCATTAAATTCTTCTCTGCTTATCCCTATTTTCGAAAATACCTTTTCGTTCATTAATAGATTCTCGCATTCTGCTATCATAGAAGTTTCTCCATACCAGCTAATATTCTGCGAAAATAACAAAGCTGTAAGTGCATGGTAATACATATAGAAAACATCTGTTACAAATACTCTATAGTCATCCTCATGCCTCTGTGCATGCTTTATAAAATATTCTATCATCTCACTATAATTGCTTGGGGTCCCGTTATAGTCTCTGATGCTTTTTCTAATTTCAGGCGATTTATAACAACATTTACCCTTACTTATATTTTTTATAAACTGGGTGCATCTATTTGCAGTAATGTCATCTTCAGTGATGATATTTATATCCAAGCTGATTCCCTTTACAGAATACTGCTTTTCAATTTCGTTCATTTTCCCTTCCAATACGTAATTCTCATCAATTTTATCATGTATAATAACTGCTATATCTACATCATTATAATACATGCTTGATAAATAAGAGCCAAACAAAAAAATTTCTATCTTATACTGATTTAATGTTTCTTTTATAACGTTAATAATTTTATCAATATCCATAACTTTTAGGTCATAAATAGCTTTATCTACCGGATATTTCTTTTCCGAATTATTTTTTCTCCAATCCATGTAACTTTCTTCTGACACACTAGGAGATAATAAAGATATCCTACTTAGTTCTTCAGATATATCATTCAACTTTTCTCGCCAAACATCCAGTGAAAAATCACCATACATCGAGCAAAAAAACTGACATTTTCTATATAATTCAGAATACATTTGTGCTGACTTCCAATGTTCCATTGCTTTTTCCTCGTATCTTAATATATAGGACAATATTTCAAGTAATGTAGATGCCAGCACAAGCATAATGCTAATATTGTTAAAGCAGGCGTTAGGTTCTATCCCCGACACAATCAATACATATGTAGCTATTGTTATCAGAAATACTACTGATTTTATTATATTAAATGCATGTGCTTTTGTTCTATATCTTTTTTCTTCATAGAAGTGTTGCCCTTTGGCGCAATCACTGTCCAATGTGTGTTCTTTGAGTTCATTTAACAAAAATTCTCGCTCATTCTTCATCTTTTACTCCCAAAGTTCCAGTTCTTCATCAGTATAATTTTCCTCGCCATTTTTTATCCCCTCCTGAGCTTTATTATAATCCTTTTGACTAGTAGGGAATTGTGACCCCATTTCATTAGCCTCGCTTATTTCTCTACAGATTTCTTCTGTCTTTTCCATAATTTCTTGTCTTGACAAGCTCCCATCTTTTATATAGTTCAGAGTAAGGCTAATTTTTTTACTAATTCGCAAATACATATCCCCAACCTTTGCGTTTCCCTGTGCCTGCTTTTCATAGTCACATGCTTTTTGCACACCTGCCAATATAGTTGCTGCAATAGTAAAAATCAGTGCTATTATCTCAGCTGCCTTACTTCCCTCTCCAAAAAATATTGTAATTAACGTTGTTCCTGTAATTGCATTTAGGATAATCTGAGCCAATGACATCCATCTATAGCATCTACGTTTCCTATCTGCCGCATTATAATGCTTTTTCTTCTCATAAATTGCATCCGTTTTAAACTGTTTTAATTGTTTAATTACATTCTCCATGCTTCGTCATTTCCTCTGTCCACTAGGGATTCTCTATTAAAGCGACTTCATTGTCTACTCCCACTCAGGCAAATTACTGCTTTTGTCACTTTTTTCATTGATTCTATTCTGAAATAGCTCCAAAGATTTCTTCGAATCGTAATTCTCTTTCTTCTGTGAATCGACAGTCCTGCAAATAAAGCTCTGTTCAAGCCCCATTTGTCTTACTTGATCCGCCCATGCATAAATGTCTGCTCTATTATATACAAAATTTCCTTCTGCGTCCTTTTCGAATTCCTTTGCATAGACCAAAAACCCGTATTCATTTTCAAGGGATGTACTAAATACTCCTAAATCGTCTGTATTTACAGAAACTGAGATTTGATGCATCTCATCAGGCATCTCATCTTTAAGCAGTCCTTTATTATAAAAATGAAATATCGGATGCTTTCCATAGTCTTTAAATGTACTGATTAAATAATTAGATGTCGGATTAGTTTCGATTCCGATGCCTCTAGCCTCAATTTGGTTTTGTAATGCTTTCTGAATGAAAAAAATGCCCTTAATATAGACTGAATCTGCCAATACTTCTATTCTTTTTCTTCCTTCTATTCTTACTGCGTTATTAAAATGATAATAATAATTCAAAAGGAAGACCTCCGGTATATATCTGATATTATAATCTTCGGGATAATGTTGATTTACATAGTATTCCGCTACTCCTAGGCAATCCCCCTCATTTCTCTCAAAGTATCCATGCTCATACAGCTTTGGGTCATCTCCCCGGATCTGCCATGCCATGGAATAATGAAAAATATTAAAGTCATATCTATCATTAAGCAAAGTTTGCAGTATTCCCGTTCTTTTATATCTTCTCTGGGCGTTTTCAATAATATACTTAATCTCTTTGTAATCCATATGTCTTCCATAAATCTCATGGAACAAGGTGCTATATTTTTTTCAATAAAACTTTTTAGGTATTCCATTCCCTGGATATTATAGAGCATAATACAATGATACATCCAGACCAGATTATCCAAATAATCTTGTTTAGGAATAAGAATACGATATTCCTTATTACGATACCATTCTTCTACATCAATCCCTAAAGCAATTGCATGTCCCAGCCGATCTCCACACTCTAGGTTCAAAAAATGAATAGCTTCATCGATTGCTCGGAGTCCATCTGCAATATCTAAAAATTCCTCACCCACGTGATAAGTAGCTCCTAACTGTGGAAGTTTCTTTCTTGTTAATCCATCATCAACTACTTTTATGTGATTCTTCAAATATCGGAACACACTTCCGAAAACTTCCGCACGACATCCCACCTCATTTGAAGCAGCATCAATGCCGAGAATTCTCTCCCCACACTTCGGATACTGCTCCCGAAGTGCAGCCAATGCCTTAGCCTGTCTAAATGCTTTTTTTCTCGTTTGAAAATTGCGACACTGCACATATTCATTTCCATAGTCAATTTTATCCAATCCTTTGATAAAATGCAGCGTATAAAAATATTTTTCTTTCTGTACTCCAATAATATTGTCTAGTTTACATATATGATTTCTTATCTCTTCTGCAGTATTCTCTGGTTTTATTCTAATTTCTAAGCTTTTTATATTGCTTCTTAGCAGACTTTCTCTCACAGCACCTTTGACAAGCTCACTTTCGAAAATTTTTTCTTCTATAAGCTCGCTCTTTCTATCCTGGTATTTCTCAAAATTTACGAACCCTACTTTATGATTTGTCTGAATCAATTCTGCTCGCAGATTTTCCTTAATCAATATATAAGCGTAGAATAAATTTGCGTATATCTTTGATTCTTGTCCTTTCCAAATCTTATGCAGGCAAGAATATAGGAGCCATCTTTCTCCAGAAAGTATATCATTACTTTCATCCAATCCAAAATTTCTGTCCCGGATTCCCAAAAGCGTATAATCCTCCAGCCCTTTATTATCCTCTCTGGCCCTGATATAAGTGCTACGGAATGAATCGATAACTCTCTGTAGTTCAGACAATTTTTCTTCCATATCATAAGGATTTCTCAATATGCACAAGATATTTCTATCTGTTATTTCTTTCCAAAGATGGTCATAGACGGCTTCCGGAAGATATTCCTTCAGATCATCTAAGTCCGCCGTTTTTTTCAATCTTGCCGCAATTTCGCGCAATCCAATCCTTTCTCCTCGCAAATTTTGGAAGCATCCTCTCTCATAGGAAACATATCCAATTTTCTCTTGTATAAGGGCAAAAAGTCTCCGATTCTCCACCCTTACTCTTACTCGAAAATTTTCTTCATTCTCTGGACTAAACTGCCTTACTAGAATATTCTCTAAACACTGCCGAACATTTATTTTAATTCCCTCAGGCCATTTTCCCCATTCTTCTTGCAAAATCGATACCTTAATCCACTTTACTCTTTTCCCATCTACATGCAAAGAAGGAAATTTCAGGCTAAAAATAACTTTCTCCAAAGCCACTCTGTAGTTTCCTATGCGAAACTTTTGGCCAGTAAGCCTGGAAAACAATAAAATCCTAATATAGGCTGCCTGATAATACTGAGTAAGCAGAGATACATCCATGTATTGATCACTATATTTAACGTTACTATTTCGTCTATCCTTCTCGTATTTTCGAAGCTCATTAGCGATATGGGAACTTGTCACACGGTTCATCAAACTAATCCAGGTAATATGGAAGATAGGTGCGGATCCAAATAAATGAAAATGATTCTCCGCAAGTCCCCTCTCCATAATCTGGTTTAGTTGATAATTATTATGTCGTATTACTGTACGCCAGGTAAATCCCATCTTTTCCATGTCCTCAGGTTTTCGCTTGGCAGCCCAATACGCAGAAATAAGAAGATCTTCACTTAAATCCAATGTAACTCTCCTCCAGTTCATCAATTCCTGATACTGACAGAGAATCTCATTATTCTGCACTGTGAGCATTCTATTCACATAGTAAAACAGCGGATCAAATACAGAAAATCCTTTCCTGCTATTATTTAAGTAGCGTTGAAACCTGTTTCCTTCTATCGCAAAAGTATCCTTATAATACATCCATAGATTGCTAATCTCGTTTTCACTACGCTTGAAATCATATGTAAAATATAGTCTTTCAAACTCATTTTGATCAAAATCATTATACAAAATCTCTCCACTGATCACATTGTGTGCAGCAACCCGGCGAAATATCAATTTTAGAATATGTTCTAGGTTATTCATGGCCCATCCGTCCTATTCTCTAATCCTCAAAATTGCCGATTTCTGTCTCAACCTCTCCTGTCTCCGGTTTTCCCACAAGTACTACATTCTTTACCATATCCGCATAGAGGTCTGCAAAATCCTTTACCAAATTTTCTTTTTGATTTTCCTCGCCTTTTACCCATTGAATAAATGGAAATCCCTGGTATAAGGGTTCTAATTTCTGTGCGGCCATTGTCTCGTAATAATTATCATTTTCTTTCAGTTTATCGCCAATTACGTTCAAAACCTCTTCATAGTATCCCCATAGTTCCTTCCATTCCCAAGTAGCCCCATCTGTTTTATTCCAAATTCGGCGTAACCGGATACGCTTCATAAGATTATAAACAAGATCCAGATTATATATAGGCAAAGCAAACCCATAAGATTCCTTGGTCCAGCTTCGAAACTCCTCATTAATGCCCAGAAAATCAAACGATTTCTTCTCATTATACTCTTTCGCTAATCGGTTCGAAATCCACTCATTTCCGGAATTCTTTTCTTTTAAAGCTTGGTATAATGCATTTTGTATCTCATCAACAATCGCTTCTGCCTCAAACGCATTAGACACGAAATTAAGCACATTAAAGTTTTTTCTGCCATTTCCTTTGAATCTAATCTCTATGCGCCTGTTTTTTTGCTCCTGGCTAGTCAGTGGATCATCAAAAACCCATTCTCTTTCCACTTCCTCTGTATGTATCTCAAATGCCCACTGATTTCTCTCGGTATTATTATGGTATTGCTCAGAAAAAAACATTCCCAGTGCAATCACAGTTTTGAAAACTTTCCTTATCCACTGGTCCTGTTTTTCCTGTATCTCTTCTGTAGACATTGAGCCGTAATTCGGTACCACAATAGTAAAATTAAAGGCATCTCTCATAACCACATCACAAACCGCTCCCGTTTTTACGATATCGCTTATAAAACCTTCCGGGTCCCGCCTAGCTGTCTCTGGCATAATCATATTCGACCAACTGCCTCCAAAAGAGCCATTAAGAATTTCTTTAAAAACAATTCCATCCAATGCCTTATCTGTTGAAAATCTATACTGATGATATGCACGCGTCATTTCAATGGACAAATATGCTAACAAGCAGCGTATCAATTCCTTTTTTCTGAAACTTATCCTACCTACACAGTAAATACTTCTCAAAAGCTCCCCATAGCTATAGCCATATTTTGCAATTCCCTGAACAAGAGCTTTTACAGCTTTCTTTTTCGTCAGTTCTCGAATCTCATTTACCCAGCGGCGGCAGCTTCTGTCAATGGTTTCATCCTTTAACCGGTCAAAAATCATCCTTTCTTGTTTATACAGCCGGTTATTTGCCATTCTATTTCGTACATCTGCTATGAAAATTGAATAATTATTTCTAAATAATTCCAGCCATCGGTCTCCTTCCAGATTTTTATCGGTCAAATCTGGCATGTCTTCTATCATTGAATAAAGGTTTACAAACTCCCGGATATTATCTGCTTCATAAAAGTGTTTCTTTTTTCCAGCAATATCAAATCGCATTCCTGTTTTCTTATAGATTTCCTGAAAAACAGCCTTTTTGATATCTATTTTATTCTCACCCTTTTGTATAACAATACCACCGAAAGAGTCTTTATACTTGATAAAAGAAGGCATATAAATTCTGGTGTCAAAGGGTAAAACCTTATTAATAAAGTCTTGAGACAATCTATCAATATCTTTTTTACTCTGTACCAAAATTTTATCCACCTGGGGAATCGCTTTATAAAAATGTTTTTCACATAATATCTGGAGCTGATCATAATCTATCGCAATCAATATAATCACCCGAGGAACCATCATATATCGGTGTAGTAGCTCTAGCATCTCAAAGCCAGACCCAATGTTCAAATCGAGGTCATCAATAGTAATCACTAGAAAGTGTTCATAATCCTGCTGATATCCTCGCTCTTCAAATTTATCTGTTCTGACCATCTTAAGGAACTGTTCAATCAAATGTCGAAAAGATTTTTTCACAGACAAACTGCTGGAAAGATTAATAAGCGATGTAATATAAGATTCTTCCTCCGAATTTCCGGAATTTTCAATTTTACACATGCTTCGATATACTTCATCAAAACTTTGTTGCAGTTCTCTTTTTTCATATCCATAATACTGATTTCCTTCTATTCCATGCTTATCTAGCCCTAGAAACCGGTTATACATTTGTGCTAAGATTATATTAAAAATATTTTCTCCCTGTTCCAGAAGGGAGCCATCTACCGCCTCTAAACACGTAAACCGACATTTGTAGAAAGAATCCTCATCATAAGATAAATATCCATGATAATAATCCTGTTTTCCAATCTGTAAGTAAGAACCATACTCTTCGAGAGCATTAGCAAAAGAACACATAGCCGTAGTTTTTCCTGTCCCCCGACTTCCGATAAAGGGGATAATATTGAAAACCTCGCCTTCTGCCCTTCCTCCACGAGCATTTTCCTTCCTGCTATTCCCCTGAGAAATAATATTTTTTAAAACTTGAAACGCGTGTGCATACTCCCTGGCATAATACGATGCTTGGAACTCCTCAATACTCTCAACTCTTGTTCCTAATGCCTCTATCCTGAGTGTGATACTATGATCCATGATAACCTCCCTCTACTTCCCCTACTATATAACAGAACTTTGAGAATTTCTGGTTCTATAGCCCTCTTCTGGATTTTTAATCTTCTTCATAATCTCAGATATTTTATCTTCTTGCCCTATATCTTTATAAACCATAATCAATCTTTCGTAAATCTTATTTAATCCCAATCTCTTCTTTGTTGCTTCTCTGTGTTCCTTTTCATTTTCTATTCCATATATTTCTTCGTAAATCTTGTTCGGCATATCAAGTTTTTTATTCAACTCAATGATAGCATAATAATCTCGTATCGCCTCTCCATAATGTTTAGCTTCCCTTGAAATTTCTCCCATACGAAAATATGTTTTGTATAGATATTCATACTCCTTCTCTTGAAGGTAATTTCTCTCTTCCTTATCTCTTAAAATCTCACATATTCTTTTATAATTATCCAATGCCCTTTGAGGTTCCTTTTTTACCTCATAATACATGCCTATTTTGTACAGAATACGATAAGATTTGCTATTGAGCTGATATGCCTTCTGGTAATATCCGATAGCTCTCTCCCAGTTACCTTCTATTTTCTCATAATAGCGCCCTAATTTATAATAGCAAAAGCTCCCATAGGCTTTCGTACTGACGCCTTCTGATGCTCTATAAAAATATCTACCGGCATCTGTCACATACTGTTTATCTAGTTCACAAAGCATTCCCATAAGAATGTCAAAATTACTATGTTCGAAATATCTTGTAATATAATCCTGGATATAATTCAAAACTGCTTTTGTGTCAAAAAAATTATGCTTTTGTAAAAACCTGCAGGTTTCATTCACACAACGTATAATCTCCATCCGAAAAAAGAAAAAATATCTAGATATTTCTCCGTTTTTTTGATTATAATAATTCGCAGCCCTCTCATAAGCATTAAGAAAAGCAACTCTTGCGTTCTCCACAAGGTCTCTATTTGTGTATAAATAAGCATAAGAATTTCTTTCCTTCATTAGATCACAGTCATCGAAAATAGATGCCGCCTCTACAATATCATTTATTTCCCTCTGCCTCTCTAGCTGATTATCTACATTATCTTTTTTAATCAATTCGTAAAGCAGAGAAGTCAACCAAGCAAGGCGAGGGGTTTCTCGGCTAAATGGTTCTTCTAAAGAAACCGCATTAGGATAATTACTCTTCAAATTTTCAAGATCTTTTGGAGAAATGTTCTTTTCTATAATAATCACTGCACTGTAATCTGTAGGAACCTGGCTTTCCTCCATCACGCAGTCAAAAACGAAAACTCCAATAAACCGAAAAAAATCTGATAAAAATCGATACTCCCCCCCTGTTAGCCTATCATGTACAATCTTTATCGAATCTAACATTTATTCTCCTCCTTCTTTATATTTTATTCTTTCCACCATAGTCTGTGTTACTTCTATTTTCTGTTATAAACCAAGTCTTATGTAAAGGCATATTTCATAGAAACAAAAAAAGACAACAAAAAAGCAATTGAAGCCCTTTCAGCAGTCTCAATTATTTTTTTGTTATCTTCTATTTGAACTATTATTTTCATTGTATCACACCTTATGGCACAAGAATTTGCAAATATTTTAGCATGATAAACTATCTTTTTCAAGTCTTTTTGTATATATTGCATATTTTTTATTCATATTTATTGTTTTTTTGTATATTTATACGGATAATATACAGAAAACTGAGAGTTACAAGTAGTTCCTGCACCCTCTAGCTTCCCGTTTTCCTATTCGGAATTCTCTTCTTCCATTCTAGCAATATCTTGTCCTTAATCTTGCACATATAAGTAAAATCAGTTCATCTCTAGTACTTCCTCCAAGTCATCCGATTCACAATGCCCACATAGGACTGTATGATCTTTACAACCTTAGCACTTACATTGGTATCCACATAATCGGGCACAGGTATTCCATTATGTCCGTTTTTCACCATCTCCACAGCCACGTCTACAGCCTGAAGGACTTCCTTCTCGGTGATTCCGGCCAGGATAAAGCAGCCTTTGTCCAAAGCTTCGGGTCTTTCGGTGCTTGTGCGGACGCAGACAGCCGGGAATGGCTTTCCTACGGATGTAAAGAAGGAGCTTTCTTCCGGCAGTGTACCGGAATCGGAGATTACGGCAAATGCGTTCATCTGAAGGTTGTTGTAATCATGGAAGCCTAAAGGCTTGTGCTGGATTACCAATGGATGCAGTTTGAAGCCTCTCTGCTCTATGAACTTCTTGCTTCTTGGATGGCAGCTGTACAGAATCGGCATCTGATATTTTTCAGCCAGTGCATTGATTGCATTAAAGAGTTCATAGAAGGATTTCTCGGAGTCGATGTTTTCTTCTCTGTGGGCAGAAAGGAGCATATATTTCTTCTCCTCCAGTCCCAGCTCTTCCAGGATCTTGCTGGCCTGGATTTTTTCCAGGTTGGCTGCAAGGACTTCTGCCATAGGGCTACCTGTCACATAAGTCTGTTTTGCCGGCATTCCCTCAGAGAGAAGATATCTCCGGGCGTGTTCACTGTAGCACATATTCACGTCTGCAGTAACATCTACGATGTGACGGTTAATCTCTTCAGGGAGCATCAGGTCACCGCAACGGTTTCCAGCTTCCATATGGAAAACAGGGATGTGAAGACGTTTAGCCGGAATAGCTGCCAGGCAGCTGTTGGTATCTCCCAGCACCAGAACGGCATCTGGATTCAGCTCTACCATAAGATCATAAGATTTGGCGATAATGTTTCCTACGGTGTGTCCCAGGTTTTCGCCTACAGCGGACAGATAATAGTCCGGCTGGCGAAGTCCCAGTCCTTCAATGAAGAAATCATACAGCTCCTTGTCATAGTTCTGTCCGGTATGGCAGAAATACTGGTCAAAGTAAATATCGCAAAGTTTAATTACTTCAGACAGTCGGATAATCTCCGGCCTTGTCCCTACGATAGTCAAAAGTTTTAATTTTCCTTTATTCTTTTCATGTATCTCATGCATATTCCAATTTCCTTGCCCTTTCTTATCTGTTCTCACAGGATTTCCTTCCAGAAACCTTGTCAGGAGTTCTCCCGTTTTCTCTGAACCCAGAATTTTTACTTCTCTTCCACTGGTTCAAAGAAAGTATCCGGCCTCTGGGGATCAAAGGTCTCATTAGCCCACATAAGGGTAACCAGATTTTCTGTATCGGAAAGATTAATAATATTGTGGGTATATCCGGGGATCATGTCCACTACAGTAATCTCATCTCCGCTGACTTCATAGTTTACCACGGGATAAGGCTTTCCATTTTCATCTGCTCCCAGCTTCCGCAGCTGGATCAGTCCGTGGCCGGAAACGACTACGAACTTTTCGTTTTTGGTATGATGCCAATGCTGACCTTTGGTAATGCCTGGTTTGCTGATATTTACAGAAACCTGTCCCCGGTCTGCTGTTCGCAGAATCTCCGTAAAGCTTCCCCTGTCGTCCTTGTTCATCTTCAGGGGATAGGAAAATCCGTCTGTAGGCAGATAGGACAGATAGGTGCTATAAAGGATCTTAGTAAATCCGTCGCTCATATCCGGTACAGAAAGATTCTCCCTGCTTTCCTTAAATTCATAAAGAAGGTCCACAATCTGTCCCAGAGTGGCCTTGTAGGTAAGGGGACAATAGCAGTAATCTCTCTCGTCTCTGTGCTCCTTCCCGTTTAAAGCCAGTAACATTTCCTCTACCAGATCGTCAATGTAAAGAAGTTCCAGTTCCGTTTTTCTGTCATTTACCTGGATGGGCAGGTCATTGGCAATATTGTTGCAGAAAGTTGCTACTGCAGAATTATAGTTTGGACGGCACCACTTACCAAAAAGGTTCGGGAAACGGTATATCAGAACCTTCACTCCGTTTTCCTGGCTGTATTTCCTGAACAGCTCTTCTCCTGCCAGTTTGCTCTTTCCGTACTCACTTCCTGCAAAGCGGCCTTCCAAGCTGGCCTGGATGCTGCTGCTGAGCATTACCGGAGCTTTATTTCCATACTTTTTCAGGGTATCCAGAAGAGTTGAGGCAAAACCGAAATTCCCTTTCATAAACTCTTCCTGGTTTTTAGGACGGTTCACTCCTGCCAGGTTAAAGACAAAGTCTGCATCCTTGCAGTAGTCCTCCAGCTCTTCCGGTTTGGAATCAATATCATAAGTGTATAAAGCCAAATCCGCTGGATTCTCCAGTCCTTGAATCTTGTGGACTCTGTCCTTCCCATCTCTGATGGCTTCCAGAGATGCTACCAAGTTCTTTCCTACGAAGCCTTTTGCTCCGGTAATTAAGATTTTCATAATCTCCTCCTGTGTATTCCTCTTTCTACATTTTGCGTGTTTTGTTTGATTATTTATATTCAATCTCTATACTTATCAGGCGTATGCCTGGATCTTTCCCTTTATTCCTCCTCGCAGGCCGCCTCCAGGTTCCCGTCATCTGCATTACGAGTTCAATGATTGTACATTGCGAAAGTGTTATCTTCCAAGTCCTTACAAATACAGACCCATTCTCTTAAAAAATTCTCTTTGCTGCTGAACACTTTCTTTTTCTTCTA